>Ga0207419_1003036_pt1 | contig 10349 bp, 5 predicted proteins | sample ElkSloMetagenome_4_FD_184723 | JGI IMG/M metagenome (GOLD analysis project Ga0207419, IMG submission 184723) | Hot spring microbial communities from Elkhorn Slough, Monterey Bay, USA - MD2A (version 2) | ecosystem: Environmental > Aquatic > Marine > Intertidal zone > Estuary: Microbial mat ... | reverse complement strand
ATAAATTAAAATCAAAAGCGCATAAATCAACATTGCGCATGGAAAGAGAAGAAACCATTGACGATGGAGACGATGAAATAAATGAAAAAATAGTTCAGGAAGAGCGGATCAACTATCTGAAGTCTCTCTATTCAAAGCTCGACGAAAAATGTAAAAGCATACTGAATCGCTTTTACTATGAGAAGAAGAGCCTTGAAGAAATTGGAGCAGAGCTCTCTTACGATGCGGGATCATTAAAAACAATGAAATACCGCTGTATGAAGAAATTGAAAGCAGCACATTCAGCAAATAAAGCGCAATAGGCCATGGAAAATCAGGAAAACTTTGAACGAGTTGAGCGCTACATCAACGATGAAATGAGCGCAGAAGAAAAAGCGCAATTTGAAAATGACTTAAAATCAAATGCAGAGCTTTCAAAGGCCTATGAAGAGCAGCGCGAAATTCAAATGGCAGTAGAACTCGGAGCTCTAAACGATAGCCTGGATGAGATCCACAATGAAGTTGTGGGCGAACAAAAAAACTCTAAGAATAACTGGTGGGCTATTGCTGCAGGTATTGCCATTATTATTGCTGCCGGTGTTTATCTCTTCCAACAAGGAAGTCCGCAAGACCAACTCTTTGCAACCTATTCTACGACTGACCCTGGATTACCCGTACCCATGAGCTCAGTAGACCATTATATTTTTTACGATGCCATGGTTGATTATAAGGCCGAGAAATACGAAGTGGCCATAAAAAAATGGAAGGGATTGGTGAGAGCAGAACCTACGAACGATACACTTAATTACTATGTTGGATCTGCTCATTATAACCTGGAGAACTACGGTGAAGCTGTAGGCTACTTTGAAAAGGTTAATCCCGACTCAGACAGTCCATTGAGATATAAAAGCCAGTGGTATAGAGTTCTTGCGTGGATTAAATTAGATCAAAAGGACAAAATTCTGGCAGAAAAAGCCCTGGAAGGATCGCCTTATACAGAAAGAATAAACAAAGTTCAGAAAGCTCTTGAAGAATGATGAACAGGTTGGCTATTGGTTTATTCCTGTTTGTTCTGCTGAGCACAGATGCATTCTGCCAAGATCACTCGCCGTATAATTTTAAACAAGCGGATAGTTTGATCCAGGAACTTTCTGAAGCTTCAGACTTTGCTGCTCTTTCCATAAGTCTGGATAAACATCTGGATTATATATATCAGTCAGGAAAAAGCGACAGCCTTTATAAATATACTTACATTCTCGGACGAACAGAAACGGAGTTAAATGGAACCCAGGCAGGAATAGAGCAGACAGAAGCGCTGGTAGATAGTGTTCTTAAAATAGACAAGAATAAATCTCACCAACTTGCCGCTATTAATGACCTATCGTGGATCTATATAGAAGCCGGTAATGACAGTATGTGTCTGGTGACTGATCAGCGCTATCTCAAAATTGTGGAGTCTTATCCGGAAGCTAGTCCCAGCGAAAAATACCTTTCACATTACGCACTGGGATTTGATTACGAACTACTCGGAAATACCAGGGAAGCCATCTTTCATTTTAAAGAAGCCTTGGATGCGGTTAAAAGCGACACTGCCAATCATGTTTCTGAGCTTATGGATGGAAACAACGGTCTCGGGGCTGCTCTTTGGCGCAAAGGAGATTTAGAAAAAGCTAAAAACGCTTTTGAAAAAAGCATTCACTACAGCAAATATTACGAAGATTCATTAAAAGCACTTATGTATCAGGCCAATGCTATTGGCAACTTAAGTCTTGTCTATGAAGATCAGGGCAATTTGGTAAAGAGCAAGGAGCTTCTGGAAGAATCCATTATAAAGAGAAAAAGAGCACTTTCTGGCTTAAAAGACATCTATCAAAAGGATCAACAAACAAGGCACCTAATCCGGAATTACCACAATCTGGCTGCTCTTTACCTGAACTTAGGCGATTTGGAGCGATCCAGAAAAATGACAGCTTACTCCGAAGAGCTCAGAAATGAAAATTTACCCAAAGATCACCCAGACCATGCCAAGTCTTACGAAGCTTATGGCAGCATTGAGTTTGCACAGGGTAATTATCAAAAAGCTCTGGAGTACTTTAAAAAGAGTTTAGACAATTTTAAAAAGACCTATGGAGAGCTTTCCACGTCAGGCTTAACGGCTCATATCAGAATCGGTAAGGCCTATCTCGCACTGGAAGATTATACAAAGGCGCTTGAACATCTCAGCAAGGCTGCCAACATAGCCAGACAGCTTTCTAGTGAAGAATCCAATCAAGAGTTGGCAAAAAGCTTCATTTTACGATCCCAGACACATCGGGCATTGCACAACTATTCCGAAGCCGAGAAAGATTTAAAGTCTGCACTGAGAATTTTCACGAATACACGGAGTCCTGAAAACTTCATCTTTGGTAGGCTCTACGTGGATATGGCCTATTTAAAAGCCGATCAGAACGAGACAGATAGCGCAAATTACTACATTTCCAAAGCGATTGACCTCGGCTCAAGCGTATCTGTCGCCAATTTCTCAAAGTTCAACTCTCAGTTAAAATACCTTCCTGAAGCCTATGGCGAAAAGGCTATTCTTCTTTCGGGTAAAAAAGATACGGAAAGCTTGAAATCAGCACTAGAATTTGCCATGAAGGGTAAGGAGCTTATTAAACAGGTTCGGATAAACTACGAAGAAGAAATATCGCAGATTGCCCTTTACGAAGATCAGGCCGATATCTTTCATGTGGCCATCGATATTGCATATGAACTCTACGTGCAAACAGGCGATGAAGACTATATTCGTACCATTCACCAGCTAGCCGAAGAGAGCAAGTCTATCATCCTCAGGCAACAACTGAATAAGTTTACATCGCTCCGCGTAAAATCTGTTCCAGATACCTTGCTAAACCGCGAATACTTCCTCCTGGCAATTATTTCCGGAAAAATTGAAAATGTCAGTCCGGAAAATTTGCTGAAGGCAGAAAAATCGTACACCGAACTATTGGAAACTTTTAAGCGAGATTTCCCTGCCTATTATCAATTGCGCTACCAGGAACAGACAGTGGGAATATCGACAATCCAAAATGACTACCTGGAAGAAGGAGAAAACCTGATTGAGTACGTCATCACGGAAAACTCCGGCTACGGTATCTTGATTAATAAATCAGCAATTTTTATCGAAAAGCTCGATATAGGTAGTATTAAACAGGATATCACAAAGTATAACACCTATATAATTGCGCGGGATGAATCTTTAATCACCGTATCAAACAAGCTGTACGAGGCGCTTTTTAAACCCTTTGAAAATAAGCTGGACGGCAGTAATGTCTTGATCGTACCTGACAAGGGCATATTCAACTTAAACTTTGAAACTCTTTCGTCCACTCAAAAATCTGCTGATTATCTCATACATAAGTACGAGCTGAGTTATCTACTCTCCGCAACAACTGCCTTTCAGTATAAACAGCTAAACCTAAAAAAAGGAAAGGGTTTACTCGCCCTGGCTCCAGGTTTTACAGACAAAATGAAGGATGAGTATGTAAGTGCAATTGAAGACTCTACCTTTCTTGATCGGCAATACCTTAGCAGCATACAGCAACCGTTTTCCATACAAACGGCCAAAGAGATTGCCGGACTTTTTTCAGGAGAAGCCTATGTAACCGAAGCAGCTACTGAAAAGAACTTTAAAAAACTCGCCGAAGATTATTCCATTATTCATTTAGGAACACATACTGAAATCAATAATATTTCTCCCTTGCTAAGTCGGTTTATTCTAACCAAACCCCTGGACAGTGAAAACGATCAGGACGATGGTTACCTGCACGCTTACGAGATTTACAATATGCCCCTGCGAGCAGAACTGGCTGTTTTAACCGCTTGCGAAACGGGTATAGGAAAAGAAACATCAGCCGAAGGCGTACTGAGCATAGCTCACAGTTTTGCCTACGCTGGCTGCCCTAGTGTGGTGATGTCTATTTGGCAAATAGACGAGAAAACATCGGCTGAGATCGTTGAGCTTTTCTATGCCTACTTAAAAAATGGCCAGGCAAAAAATGAAGCATTGAGAAATGCCAAATTAAAATTTATAGAAATGCATCAGGGCGAAGAGCTCAGCCACCCCTATTATTGGTCGGGACTCGTACTTGTGGGAAATACCGAACCCGTTGCATCTGAAAATGACGACTCGGGCTTTTTACTTTGGTTTATTATTTTCATGGCAGCCGGTGTAAGTGCTATAGCCGCTCTAAAGAAAAAGCGCGACCGGAAAAAAGCCGCTTAGATTGTTCACTTTTTGTTCTGATCTCTATGTATGAGTAAAGGAACAAAATCATGAACCGATTAAGCCAACTACTCGCCATTTCAACTGCCGCCCTAGCCATTTCATGCGGCGCACAAAACGAAGGATACAACAACGAATATTACGGCGACAACTCTTATTACGCCAATGAGCAAGTCACTCAAAACACTTCCGCAGACACAAGATCTGCAGGCCGCGATGCACTAATGGACACCCAACACGGAATGCCCGCTTATACATTTGATATGCCTGCAGGCTATTCAATCAGCGGACAGGTGTACTGGGAAAACCAGGCGGGACTTTTTGTTCCCAATCAGCAGGGAAGGATTTCAAATCCATCTAATAAGACCAATATTGAACTGATGCCCAGCGCCATGTTTAAATACCTTTCAGGACCAGACTACGAAATGTACGTTCGGAATAATGGCATTCAAAATATTGCCCCGATGCCTACCGGTCAGGCCATGCAGAGAATTCTAATGGGAACCATCCAGCAAAGACACGGAAATGTTCAGGTAACAAAAAGCCAGCCGATAGAAAACCTGGAGCAGCAGCTCTGGCCGGGACAGGGTAATCCGCAAATGCCGACTTCAGGTCATATGATTTCTTACTCGTATAATAATGCAGGCACTACTTATAAGGCTGAGCTCTACGCCGTGAGATATATGATGCAACAGCAAGTACAGGGAATGAGTGGTATGAATGGCTACACGCTTTGGGGACTGGGAAGAGTTTTCGAGATATCGGCTCCGGCAAATGAATTTGCATCGAAAAAAGCCGAAATGATCAATATTGTAAAGTCGGTTAAGAAGAATCCACAATGGGCCCAACTGGTAAAGCAGATCGATGCCCAAAAAGCAAGAGAAATTGATAATAGAAGCAGAAGTTCTTATGCCGCTCATCAGCAGCGAATGGCCAATAATCAAGCCGCTTTTGATGCCAGTCAGCGATCTTATCGTGAAACACAGCAGGCTTATGACAATGCCAACCAGTCCTGGATGAATAATCAGCGTTTGAACGATCAGGGCCAGCAGAATTATGTAAACAGTATTCACGGTACCGAAGTCTATACCGACCCTAATAGCGGAGATCAGTACAATCTTGACAATCCTTACAAGTACAACTGGACCAATGGAAACGGTGAAGTGATCTCTACAGACGATGCTTTTTACAACCCAGAGCAATACAATAGCGGCACGTACTACCAGCTAGACCCCCAATAAAAATTGATTTGTTCAAAATAGAAAAGCGGCCTTGAGCCGCTTTTTTTATTGGTTTGTCAACACATACAAAGGAGAATTATACGAGTCTATTTTTTGATTAAATAAAAACAGATCGTTCTGATGTGATGCGGGAAACTCGCCGTTCAAGAAGCCTACTTTTCTTTTTATTATCAGAGTATTTCCACTTTGTTCTATGCTGTAATGAATAAATCCAAATGGATACTCTGCCTGATAATTGTCTGTGTATTCAGAAACATCTAATTGGAGCTCTTCCGGGAGATTAATCTCAATTTCGTCTATGTAAACCTTACCGCGTTTAAAGTAGAAGGGGTTAATTCTGGCATGAGTAGTGTCTATATCTTTTGATGGAGCAGTAAAAAGAAAAGGATTAAAAAGAAGCTTCTCTCCTGCCTTTCGGGCAAATACTCTTGATTGAACTGAAAAACTAATCTTTAACTCGGCTCTGTTTTCCGGATAAAGCTGGCAACTGTATTCCCGAATATCAAATGACCGAAGATTGGTAGCCGATTTTACAGCCTTTTCTGGCTTTATGCTATTAAGCTCAGTGTAAAAGAAAACATTCTTGTTCAGGGTTTGGTTGTTATACTCCCCGTCCACAGATATCTCAGCACTTCCGTTCTTTAGGAGATTTATTTTGGTTTTTCTATGCACCCTGTTATTTAATGCATCGAAACTATTGGTTCGGCAGATCTCAGAACTATTGGGTTTAATGACGAGGCCATACCTGTCATCCGTAAAATCTGATAGGTAGCCAAAAGGTAATCGCTGGTTTGTACACTCTAACCAGGTGGTATCATTCAATTCGGGAATACAGACGATAACGTGATTAAAATAATCTGAAACGACTTCTGGGTAAACCGGCCATACATTAGACCCGGCAGCAATTAAGCAGACATAACTTTTAATTCCCACATAATTCAAAGCCGAAGAAGTGAAATTAGAAAGTGCTTTACAATCGCCGAAACCCCTTTCAAAAGTTTCTTTGGCTGTCATGGTTTGGATTCCTCCTTGTCCGTAGCCCAAAAACACATATCTCATCCTATTTTGCATGTACTCGTAAACCGCCCTGGCAAGTTCATCCGGGCTCAATGATTGAGATTTGAGTTCGTCCAGATCTCGACGAGCTTCTTTGGGCAATTCTTGCCTGTCTTCCCAAAGCTTGATGAGCCAATCTCCATAGTCTTCCCAGGATGAGTAAGTCCCTTCTACTTTGGCCCTTTCAAAGTTTAAGGGAATAACCATCAAAGAAGGGTAATAGTCTGACCTTGGATCGACATAGTCTTCCACATGATACCCTTCTTTAGGTGAATAGCTATATGTTTTGATCCTGAACTCTTCATCAGTCGATTCGGAAACTTCAATCTTATCGCTCCCTTTGATTTCGGTTCTTACCTGAATTTCAGAGTTTACGCGCAGGGTGAATGAAGAGCTCAGTGATTTTCCATCTTTGCTGGTAAAATACCATGATTCCGGGAATAGAAAGTCCATCTCACGCAGATAGGAAATCTCTACCACGTAAGGATATTTACTTTGGGATGCGTCAAGATGAAAGGCAATTTTATCGTTATAGGAATTTGAAGATGTGTAGGCCATTGTAGTCCTAAAATTGCTTTTCTCAAAAGACTCTATGGTATTACCCGCTTCGCTTTGAATAAGAACATTGTAGAATTCATAGTCCAATTCGTCAGATTCTACAAAGTTGATCTTTGCCCAATGATCTCCGTCAGGCCCCAAAACCAAAACTCGCCTGGAAACTTTAAGTTCAGATTTTTTTATAGACTCTATCGTCAATGTGGCCTTCTCTTCAAGCAAGATGAAATCTGCACTTGAAAACAGACTTCCATATAGCGCAATGCAGAAACTAGCGAGTAGGGCTTTCATTTTATTTCTCCTTGATTTCAATCATGGATGAATGCGATGTGGCAATTAGATCATATAGTTGACGAAGGGCAGAATATTGATCAGACTGAAATGAATCGTCCTTCATTCGGATTTTACTCGATAAAACCAGCTGATTAGCGACCGGCTTGGCTGAAAACTGAAACATGGCCAGGCCTTCAGGTAAAGAAAAAGCAGCATCTTCCGGAGTGGCAGAAATCGTATAGTTCTTTGGAAGCTCAATCATGCAGGTATAAGACTTTTCCCATGTGCCAGGATAGCTCACGGGGTATATTCTTGTTTCTTCTACCAAAGGATTTTCCTGAATTCCATCCAAAAGAACAGCGGGTATGTAATAATTTCCACCCAAATTTTCAGCGTTGTACGTAGCATCAATTTCTAGTTGAACCAGATCTGACTCACCTTCGAGGCCTTCACAGCTAACCAATTTGAGTTCCCATTGATCTGATAAATCAAGTGCATCAAGTACCTGGCTCTCCTGCATCTTTGTATCAGAGCGCAGTTCTTCGGCTTCCACCCCACTCTTTCGGATTTTCATCTTTCCCTTTAACACTCCGTCCGTAAACTGATTAAAATGAATCATTGTATTGGATGCAGTTCTTTGCTTACTGTACAAATCAATCCATCTTGGGCTATCTCTGGCTAGAAGCAATCCTGTTCCATTGTGAAGGTCGGCCGGTATCTGACCAAAATTCATAAATGGACTGCTGGAATCAAGGATATAAAACTCACCTGCAATAATTGCTCCTGCTAAAACGCGGCTAAATTGAGATATTATCGGAAAGGTTTCAACCACTTTTGGCGCATTCCGAGAAGTTGCTAAAACCGGATATGCTTTGATTCCCTGAGCCTTCAAAGAATAGACCAGAAGCCAGTTCGCTTCATTCTTTGTAGAAATTCTCTCAGTGGCAATCACTTCGGGAGATTTCTGTGGAAAGAGCTGATTACCTACATCTGAACATTTTACTTCTTCTTGGATATAACGGTGAAGGTACATGGCCTGACTGAGCGTGTCCGAAATACTTTCTGGAACCGGAATTCTAAAGGACTTCTTTTTGATTTTCATGAAGTACTTTATGGTGTTATTGTCGAGAAATTCGTTCACCGATGTGCTCCAGTCTTGAAAATAGTGCTTGATATTGCCATCTGATTGCTCTAGATATGACAGTTCTCCGATTATTCTGGGAATGTAGTTCTCCTTATCATCCATGAGATTCAGTTGTCTGAAGGCAGGCAGGTTTTCGCAGACGAATTTAAAATGGTTTCTTCTATATACTCCGCCGCTTACGCTTGTTCTATTCGTAGTAACATATTCACTTCCCTGGTCTACTTCCGCTAGTTCATAATAACCTAGCTTGAGAAGTTTATAACCAATTTCATTAGGATGGTATACATAATAGGCACTGTAAACTGTTGGAAGTTCAGATTGAAATTTCCAATCGCTCAATTGAAACCAAAAAGGGTCGCGGATTTCATACGAAACTTCAATAATAGAACCCACTTTTACATTGGGAAGTGAGAAGCGAACGAGATTGATTTTATCGCTGTAGCGTTCTTCTGTCCAGTCTTTATTCTTCAGTTTACTGGCAACTACTTCTCCGCCTTCAAGGTTGTGAACCTGAGCCTTTAGTCGATAGATAGTCTGGGCATCACTCTCTCCCACATAGAGGCTTATGGACCTGTCTCCTTCACTGAGACCTTCTTTACTCAAAACCTTAATTCGGGAATATCTGGAAAATTGTATTTCACCTTGCCCTCTTGCACCATAACCCATTTCTGATGCGCCTATATCGCACAAAATTACGGCGGGGTCATCTTCACGTATAATCTCTGATTCAATTTCAAAGTCGGAAGGCGAAACGTCGCCATATGAATAAGGACTCTCATAATATTTTTGCGCGCTCAAATCTGCGCCTAGCAAAAGCACCAAGGCCAGGAAAAGAATGGTCGATAAACGAAAAATCATAAAATAATTTCGATAGGTTTCATCGCTTAATTGAGTTGTGAATATAGTTTTTTTCCTGCGCTAACAAAGACTTTAACAGCAATCTCTACTAGAATCTGAAAACGGTAACCAAAGATTTTATTCCTGAGAAAACTTAAAGTTTTTGCTTTGAAGCTTGATAATTAGATAAATCATTTAATAATTTAGCCAAATGCAAATGGTACAAAATAATTGGTGGTGGCACATGAAGATATCTTCCCGTGTGGTTTCACCTATTTGGTACTATTGATAGATAATTAGAATTCAATAACTCTCTATAGGGCGCGCTGCACGAGCAGCGCGCCTTTTTTTATTCATCAAAATCACAAATCATGAAAAGTAAGCAACACAAAATCTACCTGGACGAGTCTGAAATGCCGAAAGCATGGTATAATATAACGGCAGATATGCCAAACAAGCCCATGCCGCCCCTCCATCCGGGAACGAAAGAGCCGATTGGTCCGGAAGACCTTGCACCCTTGTTTCCGATGGAATTAATCAAGCAGGAAGTGAGCAGTGAAGAGTTTATTGAAATTCCCGAAGAAGTTCAGGATATCTATAAGCTTTACAGACCAAGTCCACTTTTCAGGGCACATAACCTGGAAAAGGCACTGGATACTCCCGCAAAGATTTACTATAAATACGAAGGTGGGTCGCCATCGGGCTCGCATAAGCCCAATACGGCTATTCCACAAGCTTATTACAATATGTTGGAAGGGGTGAAAAAGATCACCACAGAAACAGGTGCCGGACAATGGGGAAGCGCATTGAGCTTTGCATGCCAGCAATTCGGTATTGATCTGGAAGTATTTATGGTGAAGCTCAGCTATGAGCAAAAGCCCTACAGGAAAACCATGATGAATACTTACGGAGCTCAAGTTCACCCCTCGCCCAGTAAGCTGACCAATGCAGGAAGAGCCATTTTGGAAAAAGACCCGAATTGCCCGGGAAGTTTAGGTAT
>Ga0207419_1003035_pt1 | contig 10356 bp, 11 predicted proteins | sample ElkSloMetagenome_4_FD_184723 | JGI IMG/M metagenome (GOLD analysis project Ga0207419, IMG submission 184723) | Hot spring microbial communities from Elkhorn Slough, Monterey Bay, USA - MD2A (version 2) | ecosystem: Environmental > Aquatic > Marine > Intertidal zone > Estuary: Microbial mat ... | reverse complement strand
TTTTTTTACTGCATCCTTTGTTCCTCCTGTCTGTTTATGCAAATAACCATTTGAAAACTCCTATTATTTAGACTCAATAGATATTAGTAAAAATCCTGATTCCTGTGAAAATGATAACAATAAAAATCATACTTTCGTAGCCAGTTTTAATTTGGTCAAACAGTTGAACAATCATCCTTTACACGATGATTAACGTCGCAGGTTTTAAAAACAAAACAGATATGAAACTGAAAGATGTGGCGCAGATTTTAAATGCCCGGATAGTCTGCGGGCATGACAGGCTTGAGGAAGAAATTGAATATGCATTCTCCTCAGATCTGATGAGTGATGTTTTAACCCAGGATAATGATAAACTGTTATTACTAACTGGTCTTGCTAACTTACAGGCCATACGCACAGCAGAAATGTCAGACATAGGGAATATTGTATTTGTAAGAAATAAGCACATCGATGAAGCCATGATTGACCTGGCCAAGTCAAATGGCATGCTGATTTTGGAATGTCCGAGTTCGCTTTTTAAAGCATCAGGCTTGTTGTATGCGGCAGGTGTTAAACCTTTATATTAAAGGTTCTACCACGAATTTAATGGGAACTTGCAATTTGTTTATATATGGTTGAAATATATTTTAATGTAGTTTATATGTTGTATTTTGGATTTCAAAAGCTGGAAATGAATACCTAAAGAAGGATGTATTTAAAAATATTTCGAAAAAGGCAAAAAAACTATCGGTAAAAATGAGCAACTATATTGTGTCAATCAAATAAAGCAACATTTAAACCATGTTTCAACTACATTTACAACAAAATTTAAACAGTATTTTAGGTCCTGTAAAAATATTTAACCACTAAAATAAGGGTCGCACCATATTAAAAGAAATACACATGCATTTTGAATACCAGATTAAAGGCGGTGATTTTACAAATGCAGGATATGCTTCGAGCGAGGTAAAGAAAATTTTGAAACAACTAAACGTGGACTTTAAAATCATCAAACGAATAGTCGTATCCCTGTATGAGGCAGAAGTAAATATTGTCGCACATGCTTATGAAGGTTCAATAAAAGTAGATATAGATACAACATTAGTACACATAACACTAAGGGACAAAGGCCCCGGAATTCCAGACATTGACCTGGCGATGAAGGAAGGTTTTTCCACAGCCACGGATAAGGTGAGGGAAATGGGGTTTGGCGCAGGAATGGGCCTCCCGAACATAAAACGCAACACTGACGAAATGCACCTGACCAGCAAGGTAGGTGTTGGCACTAAGCTCGAGATAGTTAATTACTTATAAAGAAATTGTACATGGAAGAAGCGACTTTTCACCATGCACTGAAGGTTAAAAAAGATGTATGCATCGGATGCGCGCATTGTATGAGCGTTTGCCCCACGCAGGCTATACGTATTCGTGAAGGTAAAGCCAATATATACAACAATAGTTGTGTGGATTGCGGGAGGTGCTATACAGTGTGTCCCGTGTCAGCCATTACCGTGGAGGAAGATGATTTTAATACCATCTTTAATTACAAATACAGGGTTGCCCTTGTGCCAGCAGTACTGAGCAGCCAGTTCCCATCAAATTACAGCCATTCACAGGTTTTTAACGCACTGCTTGACCTTGGATTTACACACATATATGAAGCTGAAAATGCAGCAGATTTTCTCATAAAAGAGTTCGAAGGATATAAACAAGAACATCCTGATAAAAAGCCATTGATCTCATCATTTTGCCCAGCAATTATACGTTTAATCCAGGTGAATTTTCCATCACTTGTGGAAAATATCATACCGGTAAAGCCACCATTGGATATAGCTGCCGTGTTTTTTCGTAAAAAGCTTGAAGATGAAGGAAAAAACCCCAAAGACATTGGCATGTTCTATGTAACACCATGTGCAGCAAAAATTGCCGCGGTAAAAAGTCCTGTGGGTGAAGAAAAATCAGTTTTCGACGGGGTAATCAATATGAACTCCCTGTTTAACCGTATGTTTTCTTTACTAAAACAGGGAGAAGTATCGGATAAAGAAAATAAAATTGCTTCGCATCTATCAGGAAAAGAAATGCTATGGAGCCTTACCCGTGGCGAAAATACCAACATTAGCGGACGTACACTTGCCATTGATGGGATTTACAGTGTAATTGAGTTTCTTGAAAAAATAGAAAATGAAGAAGTAAGAGGAATTGATTTTGTAGAAATGCGTGCCTGCGACGAAAGTTGCGCTGGTGGAATACTTACTACAGAAAATAAGTTCCTTGCTGTGGAAAGATTAAACAACCGGGCAAAGCAATACGATGAAAAACATGCAGAGCCCAAATCCAAAGAAATCCATAAACATCATGAATATTTAAAGAAAAACAGTGCATTGCATGAATTGAAACCACGCTCTGTTTTTAAACTTGATGAAGATATGGCTAAAGCCATGGAAAAAATGAAGCGGAAAAGGAAAATCATGTGCTTCCTCCCCGGGTTTGATTGCGGTGGCTGTGGCGCACCTACCTGTCAGGCGCTTGCAGAGGATGTGGTGCGTGGATATGCCGACATCTCGCATTGTATTTTTATGCAAAAGGTAATGGAAAGAAACAAAAAATTGAGCCCAGAAACAGGCATGCATATCATTGAAAAAATATGGGGTAAAGACCGATTAAATAAAGATTGTAATAAAAAAGGTGCAGATAATGAAAGTCTCTGAAATAATTAAAAAACTAAATCTCACCGTGTTTAGCGGTGAACTGGTCGCTGATCACAAAATAGCCGGAGGATATACCTCAGACCTGCTTAGCGATGTAATGGGAAATGCCGATGAAGGATACATATGGGTAACATTACAAACACATAAGAATATAATGGCCATTGCTTCTTTAAAAGAGCTTGCTGCTATTATTCTGGTAAAAGGACTGCAACCCGATGAGGATACTTTGCAAAAAAGCATAGAAGAAAACATACCCTTGCTTGGCACAGCAGATGAAGCTTTTGAGGTATCAGGTAAGTTGTACAAATTACTAAACAGTTAAATGAGGTGGATGAATATTGAAAAAATACATAGCTGATTTACACATACATACAGTGCTTTCTCCGTGCGGCGATGTGGAGATGAGCCCGAAAAATATTTTACACTACGCCCGTAAAGCCGGGCTTGACATTATTGGAATTACTGACCATAATTCAACTTTGCAGGCCCCGGTTATAAAAAAAGCAGCCAAAGGAACAAATATAAAAGTTCTGCTTGGAGCCGAAATCACTACAAAAGAGGAAATACATTGCCTTACGTTCTTTGAAAATGAAATCATTCTTGATCAATTTCAGACTTTTATAGAAAACCATTATTCCGCAATAAAAAATAAGCCAGAATTATTTGGATTTCAACTAGTTGTTAATGAAAATGAAGATGTAATCCAGGAAGTTGATATAATGCTTTCAGCGGCATTAACCATATCCGTTGATCAGCTTCAGCAAAAAACAGAATCATTGGGTGGCATTTTTATTCCAGCACACGTTGACAAAGCAAAAAACAGCATCTTCAGCCAATTAGGGTTTCTGCCAGAGGACCTTTCTTTTGATGCACTGGAACTAAGCAGGCATCATAAACAAAATAGCTTCCTCAAGCAGCACCCGCAAATTGCCACTTCCTCTCTCATACAATCTTCAGACGCACACTACCCGCAAGATATTGGTGCCGCAAAAACAGCATTTGAAATGGCTGATAATTCCTGGAATGAAATAAAACTGGCACTAAAGAGAATGGATAAACGAAAAACATTATTTATTTAAACTATCATAATTTTGAAAGACATAGCACTACACATACTGGACATTTTACAAAATTCCATTGGGGCAGAGGCGGATGAAATAAATGTAGAAGTTGTGGAAGATCCTAAAAAAAACGTATTTATGTTCAGGATAACCGATAACGGACATGGAATGTCAGCGGAAACATTGGAAAAAGTTACAGATGCTTATTACACTTCACGAACTACACGAAAAGTGGGGTTAGGATTGGCATTGTTAAAACAAAACACAGAAGCCGCAGGTGGAAGATTAAACATTGATTCAGAACCAGGGAACGGAACTATACTAACAGCAACCTTTGCACACGATCATGTTGACCGTCCGCCGGATGGCGATCTCGGTGGAATAATGGCCATTACCCTTTGCGCTCACCCAGAAATCAATTTTACATTTACCTATAATACGCCATTGAAATCATACGCGCTCTCCACCGCTGAAATAAAAAAAGAGCTTGATGATGTGCCCATGACCACACCCGGGGTTTCAAAATTCGTGAAAGAAATGATGAATGAAAATATACTAAATGTGAAATCTTAATTTGATTTACAACATAAGCGAAGAGGAGAAAATAATCCGGTTTTTATGTAACAAAACAAACCAAAAACTTATAAAACAGTAAAAACAATAATTATGAGTAAGATTAAATCACTGGATGATTTGAGAAAGATGAAGGCAGATCTCAAATCAAAAATTTCGCTCAGGGAGAAGGGCGATAACGTTGAGCAAAAAGTACAGGTTAAAGTAGCCATGGCAACTTGCGGAATTGCTTCGGGGGCTAAACAAACCATGGAGTTTTTCATGGATCAGCTTGAAAAGCGAAATATTGATGGTGTTACCACACAAACCGGCTGTATGGGCTATTGCTATGCAGAACCTACAGTAGAAGTGAGACTTCCCGGAAATGACCCGGTGGTTTTTGGTAATGTTACCACTCAAAAAGCAGATGAAATAATCGAAAGGTATATTAAAAATGGTGAGCTTGTAGATGGAATCATTCCGGTGAACTATGAGACTATTGATGATAATGAATAAAATAAAGGTAAAACTATGAGCAAGTACAGAATGCATTTAATGGTATGTGGTGGTACCGGATGCAGGGCTTCTGCAAGCGATCAGCTGGCAGAAAATTTAAAAAAAGAATTAACCAAATACAGTCTCGAAGAAGAAGTACAGGTAATCATGACCGGTTGCTTTGGCTTTTGTGAGAAAGGACCGATTGTAAAAGTATCTCCTGATAACACCTTTTACACCGAGGTAAAATCAACTGATGCTGAAGATATCATTAGTGAACATGTTGTAAAAGGACGAAAGGTAAACCGGTTGCTTTACATGGATCCTGAAAAGCAAATGCATGTTAGCAATTCCACTGACATGGGCTTCTACAAAAAACAGATCAGGATCGCATTGCGCAATTGTGGATTTATCAACCCGGAAGATATCGATGAATATATTGCCCGTGATGGGTATATGGCACTTGGGAAAGCCCTTAGTGAGCTTAGCCCCCAGGAAACCATTGATCAGATTAAAGAATCTGGATTACGCGGCAGAGGAGGTGGAGGTTTCCCAACAGGTTTAAAGTGGGAAATTTCGAGAAAGTCTGAATCTGATGAAAAATATGTGGTTTGTAATGCTGACGAAGGTGATCCGGGTGCCTTTATGGATCGGTCTATCCTTGAAGGTGATCCACATTCTGTGCTCGAGGCAATGGCCATTTGTGGTTATTGCATTGGTGCCAAAAAAGGACTTATCTATATTCGGGCTGAATACCCCCTGGCTATTGAACGGCTGAAAACAGCAATAAAACAAGCCGAAGAATATGGCTTGCTGGGTGAAAACGTAATGGGCATGGGTTTTTCTTTTACCATAGAATTAAAATACGGAGCCGGAGCCTTCGTATGTGGTGAAGAAACAGCCCTTATCCATTCTATGGAAGGACTACGTGGTGAACCAACCGTAAAACCTCCCTTCCCTTCTGAATCAGGGTATTTAGGGAAACCCACCAATGTCAATAATGTGGAAACTTTTGCCAACATACCCGTTATCCTGTTAAAGGGACCGGAATGGTTCAGTAGTATTGGAACGGAAAAATCCAAGGGAACAAAAGTATTTGCCCTTGCCGGAAAAATCAACAATGTTGGGTTAATTGAAGTTCCTATGGGAACCACTTTACGTGAAGTAATTTTTGAAATAGGCGGTGGTATTAAAGATGGCAAAAAATTCAAAGCAGTACAAACCGGCGGGCCTTCCGGCGGATGCCTTACGGAAAAGCATTTAGATACTCCCATAGATTATGATAACCTTATCGCAAGTGGTTCTATGATGGGTTCCGGAGGTATGATAGTGATGGATGAAGATGATTGTATGGTTTCCATTGCAAAATACTACCTTGATTTTACAGTAGAAGAATCATGCGGAAAATGTTCTCCCTGTCGTATAGGAAATAAGCGGCTTTATGAATTGCTCGAAAAAATCACTGAGGGAAAAGGCGTGCCGGAAGATCTCGACAAGCTTTCAAACCTGAGTTATGTAATAAAAGACACCTCACTCTGCGGGCTTGGACAAACCTCTCCCAACCCTGTTCTTTCTACCATGCAAAACTTTCATCATGAATATGAAAGCCATGTAAAAGATCATAAGTGTACGGCAGGACAGTGTAAATCACTTATGCAATACACCATTGATACTGTTGCCTGCGTGGGTTGTACTGCATGTGCAAGAGCCTGCCCGGTGGGTGCAATTACCGGCGAAAGGAAACAACCACACTTTGTTGATCAGTCATTATGCATAAAATGTGGCGCATGCCAGGACAGGTGTAAATTCAGCGCAGTATTTGTAAATTAATAAACTTGAAACAGATGAGCTTAGTAAATATAATAATCGACGACAAAAAAATAAAGGTAGAAGAAGGCACTACCATTTTCAAAGCTGCAAAAATGGCCGGTATCCATATACCTGTGCTCTGCTATATGAACCTGGAAGACCTGAACATTGAAAGCAAACCCGGCGGATGCCGTATATGTGTGGTAGAAGTGGAAGGACGTCGGAATTTGGCACCCTCCTGCTCTACCAATGTATTTGAGGGGATGGTAATACACACTCATAGCATGCGCGTACTGAACGCACGCCGCACCGTGCTGGAATTAATCTTATCAGATCACCCTAAAGATTGCCTCAGTTGTGCCAAGTCAGGAAATTGCGATTTACAGGATATGGCTATTAAATTTGGTATTCGAGAAACGCCTTATGATGAATTTGCATCTACCTCGCAATACAGGCTTGACACATCGCCTTCTATCATAAGAGAAATGGATAAATGCATCATGTGCCGTCGCTGTGAAACCATGTGCAACAATTTCCAAACAGTGGGAGCGCTGTCTGCCGTAAACCGCGGTTTTATGGCCGTAGTAGCACCACCCTTTGAAATGAACCTGGAAAATTCCAACTGCACCTATTGCGGACAGTGTGTAGCAGTATGCCCCACGGGCGCCCTTACAGAAGTTGACCATACCAACCGCGTAATAAGCGCACTGGCCGACCCAACCAAAAAAGTGGTGGTACAAACAGCACCAGCGGTGAGGGCGGCTTTGGGAGAAGAATTTGGCCTGGAACCCGGCACCCTGGTTACCGGTAAGTTGGTAACAGCCTTACGTACATTAGGTTTTGATTATGTGTTTGATACAGACTTTGCTGCTGACCTTACCATCATGGAAGAGGGCGCTGAATTACTCGATCGGTTGACAAAATTTCTGGGTGGCGATAAATCTGTTAAGCTCCCCATGCTGACTTCCTGCTGCCCAGCCTGGGTCAACTTTTTTGAAAAGCAGTTCCCGGATATGCTTGAAATACCCTCTACTGCCCGCTCACCTCAACAAATGTTTGGCTCGGTAGCAAAAAGTTATTTTAGCGAGGTTGAAAATATTAAGCGGGAAGATATGGTAGTTGTATCCATTATGCCATGCCTTGCGAAAAAATACGAATGCCAGCGCGATGAATTTGCCGTGGATGGTAACCCTGATGTAGACCTGTCTATTAGTACAAGGGAACTTGCGGCCCTGATTAAACGCGCCAACATTGATTTTACATCACTACAGGACAGTGACTACGATAACCCCATGGGTGAATCTACTGGCGCTGCCGTTATTTTTGGAACCACCGGTGGTGTAATTGAAGCTGCCACACGTACTGCCTATGAGCTGCATACGGGTGAAACGCTTGAAAATGTGGATTTTAAACAACTACGTGGAATGGAAGGAATCCGTTATGCCACGGTTGATTTTAAAGGAATCCCAATTAATATCGGCATCGCCCATGGGTTGGGAAATGCACGGGTACTTCTGGAAGAGGTCAGAGCCGGCAAGAGCAACCTGCATGCCATTGAAATTATGGCCTGTCCGGGCGGGTGCATTGGTGGCGGTGGGCAACCCCTTCACCATGGTGATTCATTAAAATTAGCCAAACGTGCCGAAGCCATATATCGTGAAGATGCAGGAAAACCCATACGAAAATCTCATGAAAACCCTCATATAATTGAACTGTATGAAAAATACCTGGGCAAACCACTTGGAGAAAAGTCTCACAAACTGCTGCACACCCATTATTTTGACCGCAGCGTTCATAAAATTCAAATATAAAATTCGAAAAATAAGCATATTATGAGTTCTGTAAAAGTAGAATTAAAGCCCCATCAGGTTGAAAAGATAAAAGAAATATGCAAGTCTTTCAACAATAGTGAGGGTGAATTAATCAACGTATTGCATAAGGTACAAAGTGAGTTTGGATATCTGCCTGCTGAGGTTCAGGAAGTAGTATCTGAAGAGCTGCATACCCCCGTGGCTAAAGTATATGGTGTCGTAACCTTCTATTCATTTTTCACTATGACGCCCAAAGGACGGCATCCAATTTCCATTTGCACAGGAACAGCCTGTTATGTAAGGGGAGCCGAGAATGTACTGGAAGAGTTTAAAAAGCAGCTCAACATACAGGTGGGAGAAACCAGTGGCGATGGTAAATTTTCCCTTAGCTGCCTGCGTTGCGTGGGTGCCTGTGGCCTGGCTCCGGTAGTTTTGGTAGGCGACAAAACCTATGGTCGTGTATCTCCGGAAGGTGTTGAAGATATCCTTAAGGAATACCAGGAGTAATAACCTAAAACAATTAAAACGCTCATCAGATACTGGTGGGCGTTTTTTTATGCTTACTCACCAAACCTTAAGCGTAGTTTACCCCCCAATTACTCAAGTGTTTTTCCCATGTGCTGACAGTTAGGAATTACTGTAGACACCTCGCCCTATGGGTTTTCAAAATAGATTCATTTATTCTCTGTTTAACTTTGTGTTTTCTTTGTGAAACTTAATGGTATAGCTATTTCACAAAGAACATTAAAAAGCACAAAGTAACTTAAGGACTTTGAGGAGTAGTTGTAACTAAAACATAACTAAATAATTATATAATCTTGTAGGCGAAACTTTAGTGATTAATCGATATAGTAAATTAATGGCTTCATCTTTCAACGGTTTACGTAAATCTTAAAAATGCTCATATAAAAACGCAACAATTTCTAAATTTTTTCTGTTATAAAAGGTATACGGTTTACCATTCTCTTAAATGATAAATTAATAATTATGGAATCTATAAAACTCAGAGAAACGGATGAAACACCCTTGATCATACTCGATACTGAGCGCGAAATATTTGAGATTTCAGGACGTTCGCTACCGGAAGATGTCAACCAATTCTATGATCCTATTTTAAAATGGCTTGATGAATACTCAAAAAACCCATTACCTAAATCGACTTTTCTATTTAAACTCACCTATTTTAATACGGCATCTTCAAAGCTGGTTCTGGATATTATGATGAAAATTGAGAACATGCATGATGCGGGACATGAGGTATTGATTAAATGGCTTGTGCCATTTGACGATGAGGATAATGAGGAAGCAGGAGAAGAATTTAAAGATATGCTGGATGTTCCTTTCGAAATCACTATTCTGAATGAATAAATGATAAAGCAAAATTAGTCCCATAAGAAACAAAAAATTCCAAAGAACACATCTACAATTTAAATAGATACAGAATTATTTATTAAAAAAAGGCTGTCCGGAAAGGCAGCCTTTTTCTGAAATATTTTACCACAAGAAAAATATAAATCGGCTATCCTTTTTTTAGGATAGCCGAAGTATGTATGGGATTATTTGATAATAAACCTGTACATGAGTTGCTGATCTGCTGTTTGCATTTTCAGGTAATAAAAACCAGGTTTAAAGCTATTTAGCTCAACTCTGTTTCTATCGTTTTCCAAATTCATTGTTTTAACAACTTGTCCGGAACTGTTGAATATAGTTGCATTAGCCTGGTTAAATTCGGCATCAATAAATATATTTATGTGATCGCGAGCCGGGTTTGGATATAATTTAACAGACATTGGATCGATAAAAATATCCTCTCTACTCGTTACTGTCTGATCCGGTAATATCACTTTATTGATTACATGCACTACACCATTTTTCGCCATAAGGTCGGTGGCAGTGATATCGCTGGTGCGGCCGTTGGGATCTGTCAGTGAGGCTCCGCCG
>Ga0207419_1003034_pt1 | contig 10361 bp, 7 predicted proteins | sample ElkSloMetagenome_4_FD_184723 | JGI IMG/M metagenome (GOLD analysis project Ga0207419, IMG submission 184723) | Hot spring microbial communities from Elkhorn Slough, Monterey Bay, USA - MD2A (version 2) | ecosystem: Environmental > Aquatic > Marine > Intertidal zone > Estuary: Microbial mat ... | reverse complement strand
CCCCCGCCTCAGGAAACGCCGTGAGGTCGTAGAGCTGATCGCCGACATTGACCAGGTAGCGATCCTGATGAACCTCGGCCAGTCGGAACGGGCCATCCCAGGATTCGAACTCCGTCAGCTGGCCGTCATGCCAGAGAAACACTCGCTCCAGGGTCTGGAAGTAGACCCGGTCCTCAAGCAGGTGCAGGCCGCGCGTTTCGGCAAAGTTACGGCGTGACTCGGGCAGCTCGTCACTGATCGAGCGATAGGCCAGGTTGCCGTCCGCGGCGACGTCGAAGTAGCCGAATTCATTTGGCGACCCGATCCAGATCCGTCCGTCGGAATCGATCTCCATGACGCGAACGCGGTCCCGATTGCGCGACTGAATCGCCTGCCAGCTGGCACCGTCGAAGACCACCAGCCCGTCGCCGCCGCCGACATAAATGCGCTGATCAGGGCCCTGTCGAACAACCCATTGGTTGAGGTGCCCGCCGTGCTCGGCCATCGTGTAGCTGTTGATGATCGGCTTGCCGGGTGGCGCCGGCGGCGTGGCGAGCACAATCGGAGACAGGACGAGCATCAGACTCACCCCGAGCGCGGCGATCTGGATTCGGCCTGTCATGTCGACTCGGGTAACTCGATCGAACCCCGTAGATAATCGACCGTCTGCCCGGTCAGATGGACGCGCTTGCCTTTGAGTGCGCAGTTGAGCGTGCCGCCTCGCGCCGACACCTGGCGCGCGATCATCTGCGTCTTGCCAAGACGCTGAGCCCAGTAGGGCACCAGCTTGCAGTGCGCCGAGCCGGTGACGGGATCTTCATCAACCTGGAGCTTGGGAAAGAAGCAGCGACTGACGAAGTCGACCTCGTCGCCAGGGGCCGTGGCGAGGACGCCGCGTCGATCCAGCCGCTTGAGGGCGTTGAAGTCAGGCTGAAGGTCGCGGACCTGTGCCTCGGTTTCGAAGACGGCGACATAGTCAGGCGCTCCCAGGAGCAGACTCGGTTCGGCACCGAGCCCGTCAACGATATCGGGCAGCATGCCCATGGGCTTGGGGATGATCACCGGAAAGTCGAGCGTCAGGCCCTCGGCCGATCGAAGCACCCGCAGCTCGCCGCTGTTGGACTGGAACCGAATTTCATCGCCCGAGTAGTCAAGATGCTCGAACAGGACGTGGGCGCTGGCCAGCGTGGCATGACCGCAGAGATCGACCTCGGCTTCGGGCGTAAACCAGCGAAGGCGATAGCCCTCGCCTGCAGGCACGAAGAAGGCCGTCTCCGACAGATTGTTCTCAAGGGCGATCGCCTGGAGCAGTGCGTCTGGCAACCAGGCGGCCAGGGGTACGACTGCCGCCGGATTGCCTTCGAAGAGGCGCTCGGCGAAGGCATCGACCTGAAACAGCTCTAACCGCATCCCCGCTTCCTTTGGCAAACAAAGGCCAACAATAGCAAACCAGGCAGCGCCGGAGTTAGAGCTGATCCGAGGGTTCGCAACCTGCCCCGACCGGCGGACCGATCCAGCAACACATCGTCGATCGCATGAATACCCACGGCCGAATCGTTGCTTGCGCATGATCGCCGATCGTATGGCAGGCAGGCCCTCGTCCAGAACTTCAGCCGTCCGTGAAATGGCCAGCCCGAAACTTGGGCTGACCTTGCTTATCTCAGCGGAAATTCGAATCGGTCGGAGAACATCACGTCCGGTCTGTCGTAGCAGCTGGACGGCGGGAAATTCGGCCCGATCCGACTCCAGGTGTTGAGGTTTTCGGTGACCACATAGTCCACGACAGTGATCTTGTGCGTATACCCCACGTTGGACCGTTCCGTCGTCACGTAGGAATAGGGCCGCGGAAAATAGGCGCAGCCAGGGGCCGATTGCTCAGGATCAAATCCACCCACGCTTCCTGCGAGAATAAGGCCCTCTTCCCAGAACATGGTGCTCGAGTTCTCTCGTGTCACTCCGGACTCAAGTGAATACGCCGAGCCGGCCACAACCGGCCCCAATTCCACCTCGATCTCGGCACCCACTCGGCTGGAGTGCGACACCGAGGTGCTGCCGCCGTAGGCGCTTCCAGTGCCTTCTTGTAAAGACCAGCTGTTCGATCCACTGCCTACGATCTCGGTGCCTTCCCAGATCGACAAGTTATCCCCCACCCCGCCGCCGCCAGGGAGGCCATCGTAGTTGGGGCCGCATCCGGCGCTGCTGAAGCCGCCCGTCCAGCTCAAGTCGCCGCGAACCTGCACATTGCGGAACGCGGGTGTCGGAGACACGAGGTCGGCAACGCGTGCCAGGAAGATTCCGTCATTGGCCACGGGGTCGCAAACGGACAGCGGATACGCCGGCGGCTCCAAGTACGGATCGCCGAAGACCTGGATTTCAGCAACTTTCAATTGGGCGGCCTCAGGGTGCTGAAGGCGGATGTAGCGAGCCTCCATGAGGGCGAAGCCCGGGCTGCCGCCGCGCGTGCGAATGTTCCAGCGATCGACGCCATTGCTCGATACGGGATCCGGTTCGAAGACGCTCACGCCCGGGCCGGCCGGGACTTCGGCGCCGACGAAGGGGATCTCGGAAGCAAACAAGCGAAATCCGACCAGCGATCCGGCCTCGCCCGCCTTGGGGAAAACGCGGACATTGCTGATCTGCCGCACGCTGCCCAGATCGATTTCTACGTACGGCTGGACTGCAGGGTCGGATTCCACGGCCGTATCGAACAAACCGTCCACCAGGTCTTGCGCATCGCTCCCGTTGATGGGGGTGAAGCTTGTCGTCACTTGGTGGAAGAGCGCCTGGCTGGACCAGTCCGGGTGCAGCGGCGCCCACTGCGCCGGGGTATTGCCACCGGTGCCTTCCGCTGTGAACGTATCCCAGGTATCCAGATCACTGGTCACGAAACTTCTCAATTCATTACCCTCGGCGTCACGACGGAGCAGTTCGCAAACTCGCAAGGAACTCTCGTCGACTGCCGCGCCGTTCTGGAAGACATCGTAGGTGAAGCAGTTGTAGGTGTTTCTTTCCAACACCACCAATCCTTCGCCGGCGTCCTGAGACTGGCTCTGCGTTGTTTCCGTCAGCTCGGTCTCGGAGCGGACTTCGCTGTTGCTGACTTGCTCATTCTTGCCGGCGGTGGCCTTGACCGTCGTGCTCGCGCCGATCCCGAAGATATTCCCACCTGCCTGCAGGCCGACAAAGCCCGAGACATCGCTCGAAGAGAAGGTGCCATAGTTCTCCTCGGTGATGGTTCCGCTAGCACCGGTCTGGCCGATGGATGCATCAAATCCCGAGGACTCGGCCTGCAGCAGCTCCCAATAGGGTGGTAGCCTGACCATTGTCCGCACCTGAGGCTCGACGACGCGCACACAGTTGACGCCTATATCTCCCAGGACCGAATCATTGTCCCAATCGGCCACCTGTGCTTCGATACGGATCGTTGCGCCGGTCGGCTCGAGGGATGGCAGGCTCACGTCGCCGACCAACTGGAAGGAGGTCGGATCCGGAAACTGATTCGGGTTGGATGGTCGCGACATCGCAAACTTCAACACCCGGGTCAGTCGATCGCCATCCACTCTCGCCTCCGCTGCAATGTAGACATCTCCAATTGCATCGCCCTCCGCATCACCGATGACCATGTCGAATGGCGCGGTCGTGCGAAGCTCGAAGTCGTCTGGGTTGATGCTCGCAAAAGCCTCGGGGATCGAGGGGCCGATACTCGCCGGTAGCCCGTTCGCGTCATAATCGACCCGAAATATTTCGACACGCAGGGGGTTGTCCGGGGTTTCGGAGAGCTCCCAAGCGAGCACGATTTCATCGCCCGGGCGGCGATCCATCTGACCAGCCGCTGCGGCAAAATCGCGGACGTTGGAGGCACTTACGGAACGTGAGGGTAGCGAGGAGAGAACGAAGTTAATGATCTGATCGTTGCCGTCGCGAGTGACCTCGAAGAAGAAAAGCTCTTGCTTGATGCTGTCAGCGCTGCACGTCACCGCGCGATTCTTTCTGTGAATAATAATTTCTCTGGCCGCGCTGCCGCCGAAATCACCGGCATGCATCTCAGGTATGGCGGGACATTCATTATCGCTAGGGGGTGTCGGCTGTCTGAAGGACCGACCATTGAACGTCATAGAAGGGTTGCTACCCACGGCCGTGCCACCGGCTCGCAAGACCGTGAAGGCACCATCGTAGTGAATCACGACCTGGTCGCGCCCTTCGAGCAGGAAGTCATCGGCGGTAATTTGCAGCGAGCTTCCAAACACAGGAACGTCCCCGAAGCCGTACTGCTGAAGGAACGTCGCCATTGCGCTGCCGCTGGCTTGCTGGATATTTCCGTTCTCATCGCCCGACAGAGCGATGATACGAATACGACCGACGTTGCCCGTCGTTCGATACAACATGGCGATCGCGACTTCTTCCCGGCCATCCGTGCTGCCATCGAGGTCTCCACCCGTTATCGCAATATCGACCAGTTCGACAGAAGCCGGTGAATCGAGCGTCCATTCGTAGTCGCCGATCTGTTCGCTGTTCCCCGAATCGACCGGGTCCCGCCGAAGCACCCGCACGCCAATCCTATCTTCGGATAGTTCGGAAACGACCACCATCTCCTCCAGTCCATCACCATTCAGATCCACTGGGGCGGTCTTCAAGTTGCCGGGGTCGGACAGCACGCCGTCGAGTGGATCAGCTGATCGCTCGGGCTGCAGATCACCGGATAGCTGAACATTTCTTCCTACGTTCATTCCGCCTGATCCAGTGCGAAGGGTCAAGAGAACTTCCTGGTCGATCCCGATCGGCAAGCGGTTTCCGAAGGGCGTTCCACTGCATGCGATCGGAGTCGTCCCCTGTTGAATCCGGAAGGGCCCCGTCTCATCGCTATCCGACCAGGCGCTCGTGGTGCTGATAGCCCACAGCATCAGCAAACCGATTCGGAAAGAAGGCAAGCAGGAGAATCGACTCGCGATACGCTCGGAGGCTCGGCTTTCACCCTGGCAGGAATCGTTGCGTGAGATTGGTTTCGAGTCTGACATTCCTAAACATCCCCAAAAAAATGAATGGTCAATAAATTGGCGTGGGAAAAGCGACATCCGAGCAGAATTTTCATCGTGAGCGGCGATGAGGCGCAGCCTCACAAGATCCAGATCCTCTTGATGCGGGTTTTCCCGGCTTCTAGGGAGTAAAGCGACGTCCGGCGCAAAACTTCACCATAAGAAATGATTGAGCGGCCCACCCCTCCCGTTTTCAAACGTATCCGCAGCAGTGCCCCGGTGGCGGCAGATCTAAGCCACGGTTGGCAGTTAATTCGGGACTTCGTGAGCTCACGGTCGCGTCCTGCATGACGCTATGGGGCGTGAGAGCGCTGGATGGCCTTGTCTTGCTTGCGGGCGCTGTGCCAGAACCGCTTCGAGAGGTTCAAGCATGGCCCGATCTTCAGGCACACCGATTCGTCGCTTTTCAGCAATGGCCTGGAGGATCGGATCGGGCAACCAGTCGACCAGGGACAAGACTGCCGCCGGATTGCCCTCGAACAGGCGCTCGGCGAAGGCATCGACCTGAAACCGCTCCAGCCGCATTTCAGCTACTCTCTTGGCGCAAGACCGAACCAAAGCAAAGAGCGAAGGAGCGCGCGTGAGAAGGATCTGGGTCGATGCCGATGCCTGTCCGGGGCCGATCAAGGACATCCTGTTCCGGGCCGCCGAGCGCACCGGAACGCCGCTGACGCTCGTCGCCAATCACCCCCTGCCGCAGCGTAACTCCAGTCTGATCAGCAACGTCCAGGTCAGTTCCGGCTTCGATGTCGCCGACAACGAGATCGTTCGGCGAATGAATCCAGGGGACCTGGTCATCACCGCCGACATCCCCCTGGCCGCCGAAGTCATCGAAAACGACGGCGATGCGATCAATCCCCGAGGCGAACGCTACAGCAAGGAAAACATCAAGGCCCGCCTGACCCTGCGCAACTTCATGGACGAACTGCGCGGCAGCGGCGTCCAGACCGGCGGCCCACCGGCGCTCTCGAAATCCGACCGCAAGCGCTTCGCGGATCAGCTGGATCGCTGGCTGGCAAGGCGATAGCTGCCTCTACTGCTGCAAGAAACACTTCACCACAGAGACACCGAGGCGCGGAGGACAAGAGCAGATCGATCCTTTCCGATTTTCCTCTGTGTACTCCGTGCCTCTGTGGTGATTATCCGACGACCTACGACTCAATTCGAGCGGCACAGATAGGCGAAGACGTCGTCGACCATGGCCTCACAGCGCTTAAGTTCGGCCGGGTCGATGAATTCATTCGGCTGATGAGCCTGGTCGATGGAACCCGGGCCGCAGACGACGCTGCTGATGCCGGCGCGCTGGAAGCTGCCGGCCTCAGTAGCAAACGACACCTCGCCGGAACCGCCGTCGCGCACGCCGCCCAAGCCGCGAACCCACCCCTCGGCCTTGGCTTCGGGGTCTGGGATCAGCGGCGGGACGCGGGCAATCGGCGTGGTCTCGACCGACGCCTCGGGCGCGAACTCGCGCAGGTCCGGAAGCACATCGTCCTGGATGAAGGCCTCCATGGCCGTGACGATCAACTCCGGGTCTTCGTCCGGCAGGCCTCGATACTCCCAAAGAAACTCGCAGTGGCTGGGCAGGATGTTGACGGCCGTGCCGCCCTGGATCTTGCCGACCTGCACGGTGGTCCACGGCGGCTCGCAGCCCGAATCGCCGGCCTCGGCGCGGCGCTCGCGCCCGAGCGCGTCGAGGTGCTCGATGATGCGCGCCGCCGCCAGGATCGCGCCGGCGCCGCGGTGCGGCTGGCTCGAGTGCGCCGCCTGCCCGGTCACCACGGTGCGGAAGACGTTGATCGACTTGTGGGCTCTAACGATCTGCATCGTCGTCGGCTCACCGATGATGGCGTAATCCGGTTGCGCAAACGTGGCCAGCGCATCGTCGACCATGCGGTCGATGCCCAGGCAGCCCACCTCCTCATCGTAGGAAAGCGCCAGGTAGAGGGGTCTTTCCAGCGCGTCCAGATTCAGGCTGGCGAGTCGCGACAGAAACACCGCCGAAAAGCCCTTCATGTCCGAGCTGCCGCGGCCGTAGAGCAGTCCGTCCTTTTCGGTCAGCTCGAAGGGGTCGGTCTGCCAGTCCTGGCCGTCTACCGGCACCACGTCCGTGTGGCCGGACAGGACCACGCCACCGGGCGCATCGGGACCGAGGGCGGCAAACAGATTGGCCTTGTCGCCGGCCTCGTTCAGCGTTCGCCGACAGCGGGCACCGAAGGCCTGCAGATACTCTTCGACCCAGTCGATGAGCGGCAGATTGGAATCGCGGGAGACGGTGGGAAAGGCCACCAGTCGGGCCAGCATGTCGATGGAGTTCAGATTTTTCATGACGCAGTCGAAGAGGTCGGTGGATTCGTGGCGGGTGTGCGCGAGGGATTGACGTAGGCCTCGACCCGAGCCGGATCCTGCGCTGGCGTCAGCAGGGAGACGAGAACCAGCACGGGCACGTGCACGATCAGGCCGAACAGGCCTTCGTGCATTTCAATGGGCTTGAGCTCGGGGGCGAAGAAGAATAGCAGCGTTGTCGCGCCACCCGCGGCCAGGCCAGCAATCACCCCAGGCGTCGTCGCTCGGCGCCAGAACAGCGCGGCGACCACCGGCGGTGCCAGCTGGGCGATGATGCCGTAGGAGGTCAACAGCAGTACCACGAGGGAAATCCCCTCGGCGATGGCAAAGAAGTAGGCCACGGCTCCGGCCACCACGATCAGCGCGCGAATCAACAGACGCTGCTGGTATTCATTCAGGCGGGCGAAAGGCCGAATACCGTCCTCGACGGCAACCGAGGCCGTAGCGTGCATCAGGGCATCCCCGGTTGACATGGACGCAGACAGGGCACCGGCGCAGAACAGGCCGACGACGATCACCGGCAGATCCACGTTCAGGATCAGATAGGGCAGGATGAAATCCGGCTGCGCCAGCGAGTCGACGAACAGGATCCCGGCAAAGCCGATCAGGAAGACCGGGACAAGAAACAGCTGGAAGGTCGGGAACCAGACCACGGTGCGGCGAATGATGCGCTCGTCCCGCGCCGTGAACGCCTTCATGAAGATGTGCGGCCATAGGGTCAGGCCCACGGCGCTGATCAGGATGGCACTCGTATAGCCCGCCCAGGACCAGGGCTCGCCGGCAGCCGTCAGGCCGGGCAACGCCAGCATTTCGGGGCGCTGGGTGAGGATCGCCTCGAACATGGGTCCGATGCCGCCGTAGAGGGCAAAGGGCAGATACAGACCCAAGCTCCAGGCGATCACGATCATGAACACGCCCTGCAGCGTGTTGGTCCAGCCCACGGCACTGACGCCGCTGACGAGCACGTAGATCATGACGATGCCATAGGCCACCGCCGCGCCGGCCCACAGCGGCACCTGGCCCTCGGTGACCGCTTCGATGACGATGCCCGCACCGCGCATCTGCAGAGTGATGTAGGGAATCAGCGCGGCAATGCTGATCACGGCGATGAGCAGCGACAGACCGCGCGATTGGAATCGGCCGGTCAGAAACTGAGCCTGGGTCACATGGCCGAGGCGCCGGCCGATGCGCGCGACGCGAGGGCCGATCACATACCAGGGCAGCATCCCAAGGACGCCGTAGGACAGGATGTAGAAAGCCGCCGCGCCGCGTGAATAGGCCCAGCCGGGACCGCCCAGAAAGGCGAAGGCCGAGAACACGGTGGCCCCGGTGACGAAATACATCACCAGGAAGCCGAAGTTGCGGTCGCCGGCGACGAAACCGTCCACCGTGGAGGAGGTGCCGCGGCCGGCGCGCAGGCCGACCCAGAGCGTCAGCCCGAGGTAGGCCACGATCATCGATGAAATGACGACCCACTGCGGCATCAGGAAACGTCTTCCTTCTCTTCGACGTGGTCGAGGACCAGCAGCATGATCCAGCCAATCAGAATCCAGGCAATCGGCCAGGCCATGGACAAGGGCAGGCCGAAGATCAGAGGCTGCGGGTCACGAAAAAGCGTCACCACCGGCCAGGTGATCGCGAGCAGGTTCAGCAGAAAGACGGCCGCAGCGATACGGCGAACAAAACGACCATTCACGGGGCTTCTCGAGTGGGGTTCGTCGGGGAAATCAAGGCGCAGTATGCGACACTCGCGCGCATGGAACAAATCACCCCGATCGACGACGCACCCCAGCCCTACGAGGCCAGCCGCTACGGCGCGCTGGTTCTGAACATGGGGCGGGCGCTGCTGCACGTCGGCTCGCCGGCGCATCGCCTGGAATCGGCGATGCAGATCATGGCTCAGCGCCTTGGCCTGCAAGCGGAATTCTTTTCAACGCCGACAGCGCTGATCGTGTCGCTTGGCGACGGCGACCGGCAACAGACCTACCTTGCGCGCTCTGACCCGGGCGCGCCCAATCTCTCTAAGCTCGCTGACCTGACCGAAGTGATGGACGCGCTGGCCGAAGGCAGGCTGAACCCGATGAGCGCCGACGAGCGCGTGCGTGACATCGACAGCGCCCCGCCGCGCTTCAACCGTCGGTGGCAGTTCCTTGCGTTCATCCTGATCGCTTTCGGCGTGACGCCACTTCTGGGAGGCGGATGGCGCGAAACACTGCTCGCGGGCGGCCTGGGCGTTGCCACAGCGCTCAGCGTTCTACTGCTTGGCTCGCACGCCGAGCGATCACGTCTGATCGCCCCTTTTGCTGCGACAGCGACCACCTTTCTCGGCACACTCTGGTGCGGATTCGATGCCCAGACCGCATTGATGCCCGCTCTGATCGCCAGCATCATTGCGCTCGTGCCCGGGATGGACCTGACCGTGTCCTGCCGCGAACTGGCCACCGGTCACCTTGTTTCCGGTGCCTCCCGCATGGCCTCGGCAGCGATGATGTTCGCCCTGCTCACCTTCGGCCTGATCGTCGGCGGCCTGGCAGGACAGGCTCTGGTCGGACCGATCGATCTGGTCAGCCCCGACCCGCTCCCGCAGTGGATGACCGGCCCTGGCCTTCTTGTCGCTGCGCTGGGTCTGGTCATTCTGTTCCAGGGCCATCGCCGCGACTGGATCTGGATGGTGCTGGCCTGCATGATCGCCTGGGCCACCTCCTTCGTCGGTGTCGCGATCGCCGCGCCCGTGGTCGGCGCTTTCACCGGCGCCCTGGTCATCGGGCTGACCGGCAACGTCTTCGTTCGCCTGACCGGGCGTCCAGGCTCGATCATCCACATCCCCGGACTGATCCTGCTCGTCCCCGGCTCGATCGGACTGCGCAGCCTGGCCACGCTGCTTGAAAATAACGTGATCACGGGCATCGAAACCGCGCTGCTGACCGCAATGATCGCCGTCGCACTGACCACTGGTATGATCGTGTCGAGCGCGCTGGTGCCGCCGCGCAAGAATACGCTTTGAAA
>Ga0207419_1003033_pt1 | contig 10361 bp, 9 predicted proteins | sample ElkSloMetagenome_4_FD_184723 | JGI IMG/M metagenome (GOLD analysis project Ga0207419, IMG submission 184723) | Hot spring microbial communities from Elkhorn Slough, Monterey Bay, USA - MD2A (version 2) | ecosystem: Environmental > Aquatic > Marine > Intertidal zone > Estuary: Microbial mat ... | reverse complement strand
AACAGCTGGCCCGACCAGTCAAGCACCTGCTCCCGGGCAGACACGATGGCCTGTGCCTGTTGGGGTTGAAGCTTGTACGATTCGGGCTGCAGCGCACGCAAGGCCATATGCAGGGCCGGCTGCTGTTCGGACGGATTGACGATCTGGCCCGAAAACAATCGCGCAACCGCAGGAATCAGATCGCTGAGCGCCTCTCGTTCAAACCAGGAATGCCATCGGGAAGACGTGACCGGCAGGCGAGAACAATCGGCACGCCAACTGCCTGATTCAACGACCAGCCGGCTGGTCCGGGCAGGATCATCGGCCAGCAGCGTAGCGATCATCGGAATGTTGTTTTTTTGCAACATCGGTCAATTCGCTTTAATCCGGCCGTTTGAGCGGCAACTTCGGCGACGGTGGGTTCGACCGGGTGTACGGCCTCCGAGCCCATCGGCTGTGGCTTGTGCCGGGTCATCCCCGGCCGGGGTTTTGTGCCCTCAGCACAGGTCATCAATCGATCACCGGGGCAGATGTAGTGCGCAGCCGCGCCCTTGACGGTGATGAGAATGGCGGTTTTGTGCTGGAGCCTATCAATCACGTAACACTCGCCGTTGTTGACGTTGAGGCCATGTGCCTGTTCATGCTTGAATAGCCCTGATACCCGAAGCATCCCCTCGTCGATGGCGCATGAGCCCGCAGGATGAAATTCAGCCGGCAGGGTCTCGGCCCGACACATCCTGGCATTCATTACGTTCACTAGCATGATGCAGCGGCCCAACGATTTCAATCACTCAAAAAAAAAGCCTCCCCCCGAATCGGGGAGAGGCAGCGTGTCGGAGTGATGTACCTCAATTCGCGCCCTGACCCTGAAAACTTTGACGTGGTTAACAGGATTCGTGGTAACGATACCACAAAAAAACCCGTTTTCCAAGCAGAATTTGTAAAATAACGACAAAATTGTCTCGCAACCGCAACACTGTCAGTGAATTGCGTCGTTCCGAGGCCTGCGATGGTCAGCAAATGCGGACTGCAAGCCGACACCAGGCCTATGACTTGAGTCATTTTCGCAGTTACAGGACGGGCCCGTTCGGATGCTGTTTGAAACGCGTAACACCGGGATGACGGGGCCCAATATTTCAACCCCGGCTCAGACCGCTTCGGCTTGAATACAGTTCCCCGATTCCCGCTGTGCTCGACCTGTTCAGGCTGCTTTGGCGGGACGGTAGAGCCCGATGGTTGACTCATTGCAACGCTCGAAACAGCCCAGCGCTATCAGCGCGATGGCGTCGCATTCTCGGCCGGGCGAAGACCGGTCTGGTCGAGGCCTTTCAGATAGTCGCGCGCAGCTCCACGACCGGGAATCATCAGGTCAGGCGCCAGGTCAAGCAGCGGCACCAGCACAAACGCCCGCTGCGTCATTCTCGGATGCGGCACTTGCAGCTCGGGCTGATCGAAAATTTGTTCGCCATACAACAGCAGGTCCAGGTCGATCGGGCGCGGTCCCCAGCGTTGCCCTTCATTTCGCGTCCTGCCCTGATTGGACTCGATGGCCAGCAGCGCTTGCAGCAGTGCTTCGGCATCAAGCCGGGTATCAATCGCAGCCACCGCATTGAGGAAATCCGGTTGGTCCGGCTCGCCCCATGGTGCGGTCCAGTAGCGTGGTGAACAGGTGATCCGGCTGGTCTGGCTGAGGCTTATTAGTTGCCTGAGTGCTTTATCCAACTGTTCGGGCGGATGATTCTGATTGCTGCCAATGCCAATAAAGGCACGCGTCATGACTGCTGCGAGGATGCCGGCAAGGGGTGATCTTTGCCGGGCTTGGACTGCTTGGACGATGTACGCTTGCGTGGCTGCTGATGTTTTGGCTTGGAATGGCCAAAAACCATGGCTCGACGCTCCTCTTCAGCAACATCCTGAACACGGGTCCACCAGTCGATACTGTCTGCCAGCTCCGGTTCTTCATGCACACGCAGCAGCAGAAAATCGTAGGCCGCGCGAAAGCGTTTTTCGCCGAGCAGGCGCATGGCGCGTTTGCCGCGACGCCGCTCGAAGCGCGGCTGCATCATCCAGATTTCCTTGGCCATGGTCGAAAAGCGCCGATGGATCGAAACGTTGTTGGTGTAGCGTGAAAACACCCGTTCTGCAGCATAGGCCAACTGGTCCATGATCGGACGTTGGGCCTTGTTGTTCTGCATTTCGAGCTGAAGGGCGGGCCAGAACAGCGCCGCAAACAAAAAGCCCGGCGTCACCGGCTGATCGTTCCGGACTCGCTGATCGGTGTTTTTCAACGCATGTTCGACCAGCGCGGGTGGTGTTTCGGGTTGCCGAATCAAACCCGGAAACAGGCTTTCCCAGAGTTCGTATTCGACCAGTGCCTGAAAGGTCGGCCAGGCTGCACCACCCATCATCAGCTTCAGCAGTTCATCGAGCAATCGAGCGGCTGGAATATTGACCAGACACTCCGCCATCTCACGGATCGGTTGATCAGTGGCCGGATCGATTATCAGGTCAAGCTTGGTCTTGAATCGAATAGCCCGCAGCATGCGCACCGGGTCTTCCCGATAACGTTCTTCAGGGTCACCGATCAATCGCAGACAGCGCTGTTGGATGTCGTGATAGCCATTGGTGTAGTCCCGCAACGTCTGATTCGACGGATCGTACATCAAGGCGTTGATCGTGAAATCACGCCGGATGGCGTCCTCGGCTTCATTGCCAAACACGTTGTCGCGCAATACCCGACCACTACCGGCAACGCTGCGATCACCGTCATCACTGGTGCCGCGGAAAGTGGCTACTTCAATGATTTCGCGGCCGAAGCGCACATGCGCCAGGCGAAAGCGTCGACCGATCAGGCGCGCTCTCGGGAACACCTTGCGGACCTGCTCTGGTGTGGCACTGGTGCCGATATCGAAGTCTTTAGGCGCACGCTTCAGCAGCAGGTCGCGCGGCCCGCCACCCACTACATAGGCTTTGTAACCGGCGTTCTGCAAAGCGTCAGTCACTTTCAGCGCGGCGTTGGAAATATGCGAGCGGGCAATCCCGTGTTCACTAAACGGAATCTCACGGAAGTCCGGCTCGTTGGAATAATCAGTCAAAAAGAATCAAATGCTCAGAAACAGGAAGAAAACAGTTGCGCATTGACTGGCCAATGCCAGCACATCGCGGTGAATCGATCGGGTATTCAGAACCCGTCGTAGATATATACAGCCTTATAATACCACTGGTGGCCTGAACCCCGCGCTATTGCCCGAATTTCAAGCGTTTTGGTGGAAGCAATGCCAAGGCGCGCAGGCCAATCAAGAAGACACACCAACCCGCCTGAGGAACGCCATGACTTTTGTCGTTGTCGAAAACTGTATCAAGTGCAAATACACCGATTGTGTTGAAGTGTGTCCGGTGGACTGTTTTCATGAGGGACCCAACTTTCTGGTCATTGACCCGGAAGAATGCATCGACTGCACCCTGTGCGAACCGGAATGTCCGGTCCAGGCGATCTATCCGGAAGACGACCTGCCGGCCGATCAACAGGATTTCATCCAGATCAACGCCGACCTGTCGTTGCAGTGGCCGGTGATCAGTGAACGCAAAGACCCGCCACCCGACGCGGCCGAGTGGGAAGACAAGCCGAACAAGCGCGAACTGCTCGAACGCTGAGCCATTCAGATAGCTACAGGCGTTTTACAGGCAGGCCTGCCGTGCCCCGTCCAGGAAAAAGTATTTCTTTGTAGTACTACCCGAGCCGACGCTGCAGGCGGCTGAGCACGAAATCAGCCCGTTCCATCGGCACGACGTTTCCGCTTTCATCCAGCAGCACGACGCGCGTGCGCTGTGAGGCTTCGGGCTGAACTTCGATCAGGTAAGTACCGCTGTAGTTGATGATCTCGGGATCGCGCCAGAAGAACACGGTGCGACTGAACCAGTTGCGGTCATCAAATGTAATAGGCGGATGGCTGAACGTAATTCGATACCGCCGTTCGTCTTGCAGCGTGTCTTGAATGGAGAGTTGATCGCGGTTCAGTGCAAAACCCAGTCGACGCCACACGCTGGCCGCCTCGTCATCCACCTCCAGGTACAAACCCGTCGCCCCGAATTGAATGCGCGAATTGGCGTTTTCGGCCTCTTCCGAGGTTGGCACACGGGGCGGCATGATTTCGGTGCCTTCACCAACGAGCTGGGGCACGGAAAAACCAGGGATATCGAACACCGTTCTTGTTTCAGGCGTGGACAGATCATCCGGCACCTCAATCGGCGGCAATTCCTCGCTACCGACATACTGCCGATTTTCGCCCAGCAGCCCGCAGCCGGCCATCAGTAGCAGGCACAGGCTGATGCCGAGCGTGCGAATGGTGGTCTTGCCAGTACGTGCGACCGAACCACTGCGGCGGGCAAGTCTGGCGAATTGTAGCTGCGGGCGTTTGATATTTATTCGTAACATGAGTCGTTTCGCGTCAGATTGTAGGTGTTGCTTGTTGGTTCTGCTGAGGTTTTTCAATCAACCCCTGTGACTGCAGCCGATCCAGCAGCGTTTTACCGGCTGCAACGTGTTGAGCATCGAGTCCGACCAGTGGCAGGCGAATGGCGTGATTCATCATGCCCATTTCAGCCAGCAACCACTTGGCTGGAATCGGGTTGGTCTGAATACTGAGAAAGTCGAGCAGCGGTTTGAGTTCCCGTTGAAGTTGTTCGGCTTGCTCGTAGTTGCCCGCTTGGGCAAATTCAAACAACTGAACCATCGCGCCGGGAACGATGTTGGCGATGACCGAAATCACGCCCTGCGCCCCATGGCGTAGGGCGTCGAGCGCCGTTGGATCATCTCCGCTAAGCACCAGGACCCGCGCTGTAACCAACGACTGGATCCGTTCCAGGTCGGCAAACGCCTCCTTGATGCCGAGAATATTGTCATGCTGGCACAAGGCGATGGATGTTTCGGCCGAAAGATCACAGGCGGTTCTCGAAGGCACGTTGTACAGCATGACCGGTGCGGGACTGGCATCGGCAACCGCCCGATAATGAGCCAGCAGGCCTGCCTGTGGTGGACGGTTGTAGTATGGCGTGACCACCAGGACTGCATCTGCGCCAAGTTCGGCGGCGCGTTGACTGTCTTCGATTGTTTGCGCAGTCGAGGCTGAGCCGGTTCCAGCGAGCACCGGGATCTTGCCGGCACAGCGCTCGACCGCCATGCTCAGCATCCGATCGCGTTCGCTGCGGGTCAGCGACGCCGATTCACCGGTGGTGCCACCCACGACCAGTCCGTGGGTACCTGCACTTAGATGCCAGTCGATGATTGCTTCCCAGGCGCGCTCATCCAGTTGTCCTTCTGCATTGAACGGTGTGACCAGTGCGACCACCACGCCCTGGATCAAATTGTTTTCGAAGTGCATCATGGAGTGAACATCAATGAGTGAGGCAGTACGCTGCGGTCAATAGCGCCCATGCAGGGTTTCCAGAAAACGGACGCGATGAATTGACATACCAGAAAACATAATTCTACCTTATTCTGCTGAGGCAATTTCGATTATCAAGCAGACACTTCCTAAACAAGCCTATGATTTAACGGGTTTTTTACAGCAGGAACCTATCGCTTTCCATTCCGTTTATGATGGCACTGTAGCCTGTCCTCTTGATCACTCATCAACGATTCAAGGAAACAACAACGCAATGACCGACAACGCCGAACAAGCGATCAAGCAACCCATCAAGACGCCTTCCTTCGCAGCTACTGGAGGGGAGGATATCGCGCTTCAGGATTTACAGGGTCAGATCGTCGTGCTGTATTTCTATCCGCGCGACAATACGCCGGGCTGCACCCGCGAAGGCCAGGATTTTCGGGATCTGTACAAGGATTTCCAGAAGGCCGGTGCGCAGATCATCGGTGTTTCGCGGGACAGCCTGAAAACGCATGAAAACTTCTCGGCGAAGCATGAGTTTCCGTTTCCATTGATTGCCGATCCTGACGAAACGCTGTGCAATTATTTCGGCGTGATCAAAGAGAAAAACATGTACGGCAAAAAAGTCATGGGTATTGAACGCAGCACTTTTCTGATCGACGCCAAGGGCAACATCGCGCATGCATGGCGCAAGGTCAAAGTGCCTGATCATGCTGCAGCCGTGCTGGAACAGGTGCGCGAGCTCGGCTGATTCAAGCTACCGCACTGATTACTACATCGAGCCCACCCTGAATTTTTCGCTGGACTTTCTGGAGCCACTATGAGCGAAGTCCGTCGCCTGTATTTGCTGGACACGAACGTGCTGATGCACGACCCGACCGCGCTGTTCCGATTCGAAGAGCACGATATTTTTCTGCCGATGGTGGTGCTCGAAGAACTCGATGCCGCCAAAAAAGGCCTGACCGAAGTCTCGCGCAACGTGCGACAGGTCAGCCGGTTTCTGGGCCAGATGATGAACGGTGGGCATGATTTCGAGAATGGTCTCGAACTGCTGATGCCCGAAGGTCTGAATATCAGCATCGGCAGCGGCAGGCTGTATTTCCAGACCAGCGAACCGAATGTCGAGGGCCTGAACCACGCCTTCAAGTCGAAGGCCGACAATCAGATTCTGCAGACCGCACTGCAGCTCGAAGCGCAATACCCTGACCATGAAATCGTACTGGTGTCGAAAGACATCAATTTACGTATCAAGGCATCGATACAGGGCGTACTGGCCGAGGATTACCACAATGACCGCGCGCTCGATGATCTGAGCCTGCTGTATACCGGTGTGACCGAGCCGGACGAACAGTTCTGGGAACGTCACGCAGTCGAGCACTCCTGGACCGAGACCGGCAAGACGTTCTATCGACTGCATCGCGTCGAGGGCGATGACTGGTATCCAAACCAGTGCCTGCGCTTGGCCGGTGATAACGGCATGGAAGGCCTGGTCAAGGAAGTGACCGGGACCCATTTTGTTGTCCAGGTAGGGGAGGACTTTCAGCATGGCCAGCGCAATGTCTGGGGTATTACCGCGCGCAACCCGGAGCAGAACTTTGCCTTGAACCTGCTGATGGATCCGGAGATCGATTTCGTGACCATGCTGGGCACGGCCGGTACTGGCAAAACCCTGCTGACGCTGGCTGCCGGCCTGGCGCAAACGCTGGACGAACAAATTTATCGCGAAATCATCATGACGCGTGCAACCGTGTCAGTTGGCGACGAGATCGGCTATCTGCCGGGCACCGAAGAAGAAAAGATGACGCCGTGGATGGGGGCCTTGACCGACAATCTGGAAGTACTGACCGAAGGCGACGAAGGCCATGGCGGTGATTGGGGCCGCGCCGTCACGAATGACCTGCTGAGTTCGCGCATCAAGATCCGATCACTGAATTTCATGCGTGGCCGCACGTTTCTGAACCGCTATTTGATCATCGATGAAGCACAGAACATCACGCCAAAGCAGATGAAAACCCTGATTACGCGCGCCGGACCCGGCACCAAGATTATCTGCCTGGGCAACGTTGAACAGATCGATACACCGTATCTGACAGAGACCACATCGGGCCTGACCTTTGCCGTGGATCGCTTCAAGCACTGGCCGCACGCCGGCCACGTGACGCTGAAACGCGGCGAGCGCTCGAGGCTGGCGGATTTTGCATCCGAAGCACTGTAATTCATCGGTATGAAGTGGTGTCCCTGAACCAGAAGCATCATGCGCACCGCAAACGCGAACCCCGTTGAACCATGAGTGCCCTGCCCCTCGGCACCCGTCCAATTTTGCTGGTCACCACCGGCGCTGTCGCGATCAGCTTTGCGGCGATCTTTACCCGCCTTGCCGACGTTGCGCCGACCACGTCGGCGGCCTATCGGATGCTTTTTGCCAGCCTGGCGCTGGTCGTGCTGATGGCGGCGAGCTCGAAACTGCGTCAGGGCTTATGGCAGAACTGGTCGGGCTCCTTGCTGATTGCGTCGTTCTTTGCTGCCGATTTGTGGTTCTGGCATCGTTCGATTCACTGGATCGGGCCCGGCTTGTCAACCTTGCTGGCCAACTTTCAGGTGTTTGCGCTGGCCGTCATTGGCGTGCTGTGGATGAAGGAACGGGTCGGCTGGCGCTTTGCCGTTGGGCTCGCGCTGGCCATGGCCGGGCTCTGGCTGTTGTTCGGTCAGGACTGGGTGAACCTGGAGCCGCAGTACCGACTGGGCATCGCATTCGGATTACTGACCGCTGTGGCCTACGCAGGCTACATCCTGAGTTTGCGCGGCTTTCAGATTCGCCACGCGAATATTCGACCCGAGGCCCGGCTCACGCAAGTCACCATTTTGTGTGCATTGATGATGGTCGCAATCAATGTCATCGAAGGCCATGGCTTTGCCATTCCCGATCAACAATCGTTATGGGCGCTGATTGCGCTCGGTGTCGTCTGCCAGGTGTTCGGCTGGCTGGTGATTACCCGCGGCATGCCGGGCCTGCCCGCATCGCTGGTTGGCTTGCTGCTGTTGATGCAGCCGACGCTGTCGATTGTCTGGGACGTATTGATCTTCGACCTGCGGCTTGTCGCGGTACAGATCATCGGCGCCGTGCTGGCGCTGATCGGCATTTACCTGGGCATGCGTTCAAGGGCTGCCAGGGCATAAAACAACGCCCCAAAACGGGGCGTTGATCAGGGTTGGATTGGATTGAATCGCTTACTCGGCATCGCCCTCGTCGTCACTGGCTTCGACGGTAAAGTCACCGGCGATGGCAACACTTAACTCGTCCGGATTCAGCCAACGTCGAACCGCATCATTGACTTCCTCAAGCGTCAAATCAGCCAGTTTTTGCTCCATCTCGGCTGTGTAATACAGGTCGCGATCCAGATACAAACCGTTGGCCAATAGCGAGGCCAGCGAAGCATCGTCACTTCGCGACAGCACCATCTGCTGCAGGAAGCCGGTCCGACCCGATTCGAATTCTTCTTCGGTGAATCCGCCGGTGATGACTTGGTTCAATTCGTCGGCCAGCACGGCCTCAAGTCGATCACGGTTTTCCGGCGCAAACGCGGCGAAGACGAAAAACGAACCGTTTTCATCAATCGCGCCAGCCGAGAAGTTACCGCCGACCGAATAGCTCAAGCCCTCTTCATTCCGAATGCGGTTGCTCAGGCGCGAGCTCAAGAACCCACCGCCCATCAAGTGGCCGGCCAACTGGAGTGCCGGATAGTCCGGATGGTCCTGACGCATGGCATAGGGCTGGCTGCCAAGCAGGAAAGCGTTGGCCTTGTCATCCATCTGAACGACCAGGCGCTCGGCAGGCACAGGGCGATGGGGTCGGTCAAAGCGCTCAAAGGTTTCCTGGCGGTTCCAATCGCCAAACTGCTCTTCCAGTTTCTCACGTAACTCGTCAGGATCGAAATCACCGACGAAGGCGATGGTGGAGCCGGGGCCCATGCCGTAAAAGCGGTCATGAAAGGCATGCAGTTGATCCGTTGTTAAGGCTTCGACACGCTCGCGCGACTCGTCCAGGCTCGGGCTGTACTCCGGATGTTCCGGCGGATACGTGTTCAAGTGCCGATTCAAGGCCATCGACGCCATTGAAGTGGGATTGTCCTGCTGCTGGTCAATGCCCGTCAGCACCTGTCGCTTGTATTCCTCCAGTTCCGTTTCCGGGAAGGTCGGTTGCTTGGCAAGCTCAGCAACCAGGTCGATGACGGCCATCAAGTTTTCACGACGGGTATCAATGCTGGCCGACAGCACGGTGGCACCGCCACCGATATTGACACTGGCCTGCAACGCATCGAGTCGGTCACTGATCTGCTGGCGCGTGTAATTCTCCGAACCGCGGCTCAACATGCTGGATGTGGCACCGGGTGCAGCCCCCAGGCCCATCAGTGCATCGAGATTGCCCATACGCGCGGTCATCACGCCGCGAACACGTTCGCCGCGGGTGGACTTGGGCAGCAGCGCAACCTCGGTCCCATTCGCCAACTCGAATCGAATGACCCGATTCTCGATATTCTCCGGCGAGGGCTCGAACGCCTCACCGGCTACCCGGTCCTCGCGTCCGGTATAACCGGCCAGCAACTCGTCCGCATCCGGCACCGGCGGAATTTCGACGCGCTGTGGTTCGTCCTCCGGAATGAATTGCCCTAAGGTGCGATTGTCACGAACAAGGTAGGTACTGGCCGCTGTCGTCACCGCCTCCGTGGTGACCTGCTCCAACCGATCGCGGTGCAGGAACAGCATGCGCCAGTCGCCGGTGGCTGCCCACTCGGATAAGGCAATGCCAACCTGCCCACTGTCGTTCAAGCCACGCTCCATCGCGCTGGTCATGGCGGCGACGGCGCGACTGACCTCTTCTTCGGTCGGCGGATTGGTCTTGACCGCTTCAATGGTCTGCAGCATCACCTCACGCACTTCGTCCACGTCGGCTTCAGCCGGCAGATTGGCGAACAGCAACATCAAGGATGGCTCAGG
>Ga0207419_1003032_pt1 | contig 10361 bp, 6 predicted proteins | sample ElkSloMetagenome_4_FD_184723 | JGI IMG/M metagenome (GOLD analysis project Ga0207419, IMG submission 184723) | Hot spring microbial communities from Elkhorn Slough, Monterey Bay, USA - MD2A (version 2) | ecosystem: Environmental > Aquatic > Marine > Intertidal zone > Estuary: Microbial mat ... | reverse complement strand
GGAAAATGTCGATGAGGTGATCAAAATTGCTCGCTCTCGGGAGGCTGACCTCATCTTAATGGATGTATCCCTCGCCCGCAGTGTTTACGAAGGCAAGGCGATCGATGGGATTAAAATTACCCAAATACTCAAAGGTGATCCTCAAACGGCACAGTTGCCGATTATCTTAGTGACAGCTCATGCTATGGCTGGCGATCGCGAAGATTTCCTCGCCCAAAGCGGTGCTGATGACTATATTTCTAAGCCGGTGATTGACCATCAGCAATTTGTAGACAAGATTAAGTCACTCCTACCCGAGGAGTGAGAGCAGTTCTCTATGAAAGACTAGAAATGGTTTTTAAAAGATCAAGCGCTTGACCCCGGTGATCCCCTGTGTGGGTAAAATCACGAATCACTAGGGAGAGACAGATGCAGGTGAGTCTTCCAATTGGGCGATTGTGGCTTGCATCTGAGGCGTGTCTAGAAACTTTTGGGTATCGTTGAGTAAGCGATCGCCCCAAAGGTTTTCTTTGAGAAATTCGAGATCGGCGTAGCGACCATCGAGTTCGAGGGCTGTTTCTCCCATCGCTAAAGCTTCTTGGCGTTGACCTTGAGTATATAAAGCAACTGCTATCGCTAGGATCGGTTCGGCGGCTTTTTCATCGATTTTGATTGCCTCTTGCCATTTTTTGATCGCACCTTTGATGTCTCCCATTTCATAGCGAACTAAACCAATGTTGTTAATTGCAGGCCAAAGGTTTTTTTCCTGAGCAAATGCTTTTTCATACTGAGTGATCGCCTGGTCATACTTACCGAGCATATAGTAAGCATTCCCGAGATCAAAGAGCGCACCGGGAACATCGGAACGGACTTTTAAACCCGCTTCAATTTGATCGATAGCGGCTTGGTACTTGCCATTGCGGAAGTAAGCTTCTCCCAACACAAACCGCACAGGAGCGTTTTCTGGTTCAAGCCTTTGTGCTTGTTCGAGGGCGGCGACTCCTTCATCGATGCGATCAACTTGAATGTATAGGCTGCCGAGTAAAGCCCAAGTCTGGTAACTTTTGGGAGCAAGCTGTGTTGCGAGTTCCGCCCTGGGGAGAGCGAGTTGATATTGCTGAAATCGAGTTAACTGGGCTGCTTCTTCAATCAAGCCTAAGCCTGTTTGTTCGAGTTGGTCAGGATTCAGTTGCAGAGTGTAGGGCACCAGTGCTTGGCTTGTCGCCGGACTGGGAATGCTCCACACGCAGAGACTGAGTAATACGGTCAGGAAGGAAGTCCGATTTGGCACGGCTTTGAAACAGATAATGAAGTGTTTTCTTCTTATTCTTATACCATGTTAGAGAAATCCGCAAAATTTTGATTTTGTCTGAACTTATTTATATACATAGGGATCAGTCAGTTCTAGGATGACATCAAATCGAAAATCTTCGACGAGCTGTTTTAAAGTCTGAGCGAGGGTCGAATATTCTGGAGGTATTCTCTCGATCAAAGACTGGATTTGGCGATCGCTACATTGAGCCGCACTTTGAGAAAGTTGTTTGATCCAACTTCCTGGCATCATCGCTAAACTTTGAGCGCAGAGTTTTTCTGAATGGAGAAGTTCCGGACTCAAGACGATCCCTGCTTGATCAGAGGCTGTAAGGGTGAACTCGGGGACTGTATGATCGGCTTTTGTATAGGCTTTCACATTGATTTCAAAGGTAAAAACAGAACCCTGACCGACTCCAGGATGAGCAATTAATTCTCCGCCCATTAACCGAATGAATTCGTGACTAATTGACCAATTCAAATCTATTTTTTCGGTTAAATCTGAATTTAAAGTCGATTTAAAAGGATTAAATAATATACGCTCTATACAATTTGAATTGATTCCCAATCCCGTGTCTTCTACTTCAAAATGAAGTGATATAGATTCATCAATCGGCTGATTTTTAACTTGATTTTCAAAGACTCGTAATGTAATTGTTCCGGTTTCAGTGAGATAAATTGCATTGCTCACAAGATGAAGTAAAATATGACGTAGTTTGATATCATCTGCCTGAATATACTGGGGTAGGTTGGAACTCCATTCTAAAATTAATTTTAATTCTTTTTCGGTCGCTTTAACTTCCAGCATTTCCTTAATAAAATTCAGCAACCGATGCAAATCAAATTGACGTTCATTCAAGGTCATTAAACCTGCTTCTAACCGAGAGATTGCCAGAATATCATTAATTAAAGTTAGAAGTTGCTCGCCACTGCGGTTAATAATTTTAATATTTTTATATTGTTCTTCTTGTAAAGTTTTATCAGCCGCTAACAATTGACTAAAGCCGAGAATTGAATTCAGAGGTGTTTTGAGTTCATGGCTCATAAAAGAGAAGAAATTACTTTTAGCTTGATGAGCCATTTCAGCAGCTTGTTTTGCTTTTTCGAGTTCAGCCGTTCGCTCAATTACTTTTTGTTCTAAATCCGTATTTAATCGGTGTAAAGCCTGGTTTTGTTCTGCTAATTTTTTATCTTGATAATAGCGACGAAGTGCTTCTTTAACAGTCAAAATTAAATCTTCTTCTTCCCAAGGCTTACTAATATATCGATAAAGTTTAGCAGAATTAACCGCTTTTCCCACATCCTCTACACTGGCTTTTCCGGTGAGCAGAATTTGCAAGGTTTTCGGAGATGCTTGATAAACTTGAATCAATAAATCTACTCCTTTCATATCCGGCATAATTTGGTCGGATATAATTAAAGGAATATCAATTTGTTCAGCTTGCAATTCAGCGATAATTTCTAAAGCTATTTCGGCTGTTTCTGCAATTTCTACTGCATAATGTTCGCCGAACTTTCGCTTGAGGGTTTCGGCTAAACTTCTGAGTAAAAAAAGTTCATCATCTACACAAATAATTGTCGGTATTGGCATCTATTCGCTGTAATCTAGATTCGCAAAATTTCATGGTTTGTGGTCAAAATGTAAAAAAGCTCATTTCCCTAGTAATCAGTCTTCCCAACTTGAGCAAGATCAATCTCAAAATATGGTATTCAAGCTGGAAAATTAACACTAATTAAGCTCAAACTAAATGGCGGCTTTGTTTTTCATCAAAAACAGCATCAGAATTGGGGAATACGGAATAGGACACTGGGTCGAGATTTTCTACACTAAATAACACAGTTGTACCATCCCAGTTGAGAACCCAATCAACTTCGACATCATTTTCCCAATCCCAATAGACTTGGCCTGTATTGTCGGCTTGCGCTCCATGAAATTGAAGTCAAGCTTTATTTCTGTTTTATCACAACGACAGTCATATCATCAAACACTTTTTGCTGACCAATATACCTCCAGACATCTTCTACAATGGCTTGCTTGATTTTTTCAGCAGAATGTCGATGATTTTTCACAATAATTTCACACAAACGCTCTAAACCATATTGATCTCCCTCTAGGTTTTCAGCTTCGGTAATCCCGTCAGTATATAAAACCACAACATCTCCTGAACTTAAAGGAATTGTTTGTTGAGCAACAAATTCTGCAATATCTGCATCTAAACCAATTGGAAAACCCAAGTCAACAGTATCAATGCGCTCGACTTCTCCATCAGTATGAACCAGAATCACTTCCTCATGTTGACCACTCAGTTTAAGGGATTTATCTGTATACTCTAATAATGCTAATGTCATATTTTTACTCGAACTCATGCGCTGAATATTACCGTATAAAGTTCGATTGAGGATATCCATAAATTTAATCGGATCGGTTTCTGAACTTTCTTGTAAAGTTCGCACGGCCGTTTGTGCCATAATCATTAATAGACCGCTTTCTAATCCATGTCCTGTGACATCTCCAATCCCAATTTTAACATGATTATCGTATTGTAAAACATCATAATAATCTCCTCCGACTTCATCAGCAGGTTGAATAAAACTCGCAATTTCTAAATTTTGAATTGATTCTAATTCAAAATCTTTCGGTAAAACCATTTTTTGTAATCTTTTAATCACCTCCACTTCCGCCGATAAACGAAGATTTTCTGCTCTTAAACGACACATATTAATCTGAGTTTTCATTCGAGCTAAAAGTTCATCTTTGGCAATGGGTTTATTCAGATAATCATTCGCGCCAAAGCCCAAACCTGTAACAATATCTTGAACTTGTGTTTTTGCCGTTAATAATAGAATTGGCATTTCAGTGGTTGTAAAACGTTCTCTAATTTTTTGAGTTACTTCATAGCCTGTCATTTTCGGCATCATCACATCAAGTAAAATAATATCAGGCTTATATCCTGTCTCTAAAATCGCCAAAGCTTCTTCACCATTACTGGCTTGAGTAATTGTATAATGATGCAGAGACAACATATTCATTAATACCTGTAAATTAATCGGTTCGTCATCGACAATAAAAACCGAGATATCATTGCCATTTTCAGGGGTTGATGCCATGACGGGCTGAGATTTTGATTGCAGATTTAATCGAGGATTTAATATCTTGTCTTGCCCAGATTTAAAAATAGATTTTACAGAGTTTTCTGGGATTATTTGAGCCAATTTTTCCGAGGCTATTGGCAAGGTAAAACTAAACTGAGAACCTTCACCTAATCGTGAACAAACCTCGATTTTTCCGCCCTGTAATTCGACTAACTGTTTGGTAATCGCCAATCCTAATCCCGTTCCCCCATATTCTCTGCCAGTCGTTCCTTCTGCTTGTTCAAAAGATTCAAAAATCCGTTCAAACTTGTCTTCAGAAATACCAATTCCTGTATCAGAAATAACGATCTTTAAAAACTCTTGACCTGACTCTAAATAATCAACTTTTTCAGCTAAAATTTCCACTTGACCCTCAGCCGTGAATTTAATCGCATTTCCGACTAGATTATGTAAAATTTGTTGTAAACGATTTTCATCAGCTTGTACAGCAGGACTCTCAGGATTGATAGAATTAATCAGTTGTAAATTTTTCTTTCCGATTAGCGGTTGACTCAATGTAATCACCAAGTCAGTAATCGTATATAAATCAACAGGTTTTAATTGTAAATCGATATTACTGTAGCGAATTTTAGAAAAATCAAGCACATCATTAACTAAACTCGATAAACGACGACCACTAGAAACAATCATCGCTAAATTAGATTGAGTCCAATCAGAAAGTTCACCAGTCGCCCCGTCTATTAATGATTCTGCAATCCCAATAATTCCATTTAGTGGTGTTCGTAATTCATGGGAAGTATTTGCTAAAAATTCATCTTTTAGTTGGTCAAGATGTTGAAGGTCAGTATTGGCACGTTCGAGGGCTTCTTCTCGTTCTATCAACGCTATAGTTGCCCGTTCAACTGCTTTTTTCAACCGAGCGGGCGCACTCACTAAAATAAAGACTAATCCTCCCGCTAAGATAGCCGTAAAACTTCCCCCTAACCGCAACCAAACGAGCAAGGGAAAATCATCAAGCCAACCGGTTTGAGGAATGGCTGCTAACTGCCAAGACCCATTGGGTAAAGTAATATAAGAAAGCACCGGATTTTGTTGGAAAATTTGGCTTTCTCCAAAGAAAAGTTCGCCGTCTGCGCCGAGTCCATCTTTCCCTCGAATCGCATATTTTACGTCACTATTACTTTCTAAAAGTCCGGCTTCTTTAAATAGAGTATTTTGGTCAATTATAATCCCTGCTAATCCCCAGTAAGCCCCACTTTCTGCAACTTCATTGGGTGGGGTGAGAAAAATCGGAGTTCGTCCAATAAAAGCAATACCGCCTTCGACTAAACAAGACTGTTGATTTTGACTAGAATTAGGTGTAATTTGAAGACGGGGAGTATCAGCAGGACAGACATCAGAAATTTGGGTCAGTCCAACTATGTTTACTGGGCCAGCTACAACAGTTTGACGATTTTGGACAGACCGTTCAATCGCTTCGCGTTCTTCGGGGATGGACATGGGACTAAACCCCAAAGCGGCTTCATTACCCACGAGAGGATAGATATGGCTAACGGTGTTCTCTTTGTAGAGGACAATACTACGAATTCCCGACTGTTGGGCGACAATGACTTGAGTGAGGCGTTCAAAGGTTTCTTGGTCAAGGTCGGGGTTGACGGTGGAAACGTAGGCGACTAATCCCCGAGAAAGAAATAATCGCTGGTTGAGGGCTTTTTCTAGGTTTGCTCTAACTGTACTGAGTCGGGCGAGGACTTTGGCTCGATTTTGTTGCTCAAACCGTTCTCGTTCGGCGTGTTCAACCCATCCCACTGTTGCTAAAATTGCGAGTGCGGTGAGGAAGGCGGCGAAAGCTGCTTTTGTATTGTTTAGGCGAAGAGGAGGTTTGAACATCGGGAAACTCTAAAAATGAAGTTTAGCGGTTGAGTTTAGGATGTGAAATCTAAAAGAATACAACTTACTTATGTTCAATTATCCTCAACGCTATCCGATTCTGCCAGTGTCTATTGAGTGGAGTGAGTTAATTTTGACCAAGATTATCCGATTTCATTGTTTAATTTTGACTATTCTCTAGACCTTGGGAGAGCTTAGTTTATAAAAATAGCAATGGTTTTCTTGGTTCGTTTAAACTGGGAACTGACGATATAGAAATTTTGCGGATAAATCCATTGGGTTTCTAGCGGCCCGTGAATCTGAATTCCAGTCATTACGGCATAGTTGAAAATGGTCGGATCGAGGGGATTTAATAATCGTTCTACATCTTCGGAGATAATCTGACAAGCGAGTTTTGTGATCTCGACTAAATTAGGTTTGTCGCCATAATTTAAGGAGGAGAGAATTTTTTGACGAATGATACTTTGTTCGAGATCTTGTAAATCCATTTCTAGATTGAGATGTCCACATTCTAACTCTTTAACAATAGCTTCTAAGGCTCCACAAGCGTGAGATGCTTTTTGAATTCCTTCTCGGTAAACTTTGCCAATTTCTCCGTAACGGGAGATAGCAATATGAGGCATTGCATAAAAGGTAAAGCGACGAATATTATCAAAAATAGGGGTATGATTTGTGGCGGCGGCTAACCCCGTTTTTCCCAAGGTGATAAATCCGGCTAAACTGCAACAATTGAAGGTTTTTCCCCAGTATTTGACAACTTCTTCATAGAGAGGGTCTGTAAGTTCATCTCGACAAATAGCTATCATTCCCATTGTATTTTCGTCTTCAAACCCATCTTGACTTAAGCAATCATAGGTCTTTTTCATATAATATTTTAAGGGTAATGAGCCGGGAAAGTGAGTATTCATTGCATCTAAAAAAGGAGAGAATACCGCACCCTCAGACCCTCGCGTTGTTTTTTGTTGCATTGATTTGTGCTGTTCAATTGATATTGGGGATAGAGATGAAGTTATTGATTGAATTTTATCGAACTCTTTTTGAAGTGGCAAGGGATTTAATTTTATTGTTGAGAGTTTATTCAAAAATGAGTTTTGCTTTCAAACTCACCGAATAATTTCTATAGCAGTTCGCGCTGGTATGTTAACAAACCTTCGAGAACCCAGAAACCTAAAACCTTGATTTAAAGGGTTTTTCAATCCCCTATTCCCTGATCCGGTGTTCCCTGTTCCCGCCCGCGTTGCGCCATATTTTTAATTGCTCAATTCACGAAGTGAGTCTGTTGAGGAAGCTTCCCGAGAAGATTTTTCGGAATTATCGGTACTGCATAAAAAAATCAAACTGTCAAGACTAAAATTCATTAATTTGTCTAGAAATCTTAATTCAGGGTTGAGAATGTTGGCTTTTGAGTGACAATGTTAATATCGTTGTATCGCTTGTGTCTCAATCAATCGACGGTGACATCATCAACCTCCCGAATGACTTTTGTAGAATCCCTAGCCAGTCAGTGGCGTTCTCAACTCCAGAACGACTATCCAAATCACAGTCCTAATACACACGAAAGTATCGTACAGTGGTTGTTAGGGCCGAATTCGGAAGCATTGGATGCGCTAACGCCCTCAGAACAATCCGCCTTTAAACAGGGGCTAAACTTTCGCTATCGGGTTTTACAACAACGATATTTAGACATTTCCCCAGAACAAGCCTATCGCAGTTTGATGAAGCGATTGGGCAATTTAGTAATTTTACGTCAAAAAATTCGAGCTTGGGTGGCAACCAGTCGGGATCGTCAGCGAAATGTCGTTGATGTCTTACAAGAAGTGATTCAAGAAATGCTTAATAGCGATCGCTATTTACAGCAACAACTGCAATGGATCGCTGAATGTACAACGGATTCTCGGTTGCGAAATTCTCTGTTATTGACCAGTTTAGAAGAATATTGTCTGCGACCAATTCGCAATCAACCTTTACTCGTTTACCGCTTCGTTAACTATTTGCGGCGTTCTCAGCGAGGAGGATTAACCCAGGTTCCCACAGGTGAATGGATACGACAAGTCTCAGAAGAAATTGTCTCCGATGATACCCAAGAACGAGTCAGTTTACTCGATGAACAAGCCCTCGCCCAATACGAAGATACTCAGTATATCGAAGAACAACAAGTTCAACGTTTGACGGTACAAGCAGAGTTTGAAGCCTATCTGAGAGAAAAAGTTGATCCGGTGGCGGGTGATTGGTTACAACTCTATTTGAAAGGTGAGTCCCAAGAAACGATCGCCAAAGTATTAAATTTGCCAATTAAACAAGTTTATCGTTTGCGGGAAAAAGTTAGTTATCATGCGGTTCGTAATTTTGCTTTAAAACACTCCCCGGAATTAGTCGATAGTTGGTTAGGAACTTCGCTATCAGAACATCATTTGGGTTTAACTCCGAGTCAATGGCAGGAATATTGGGACAGTCTTAGCCCCTTGCAACGTCAAGTGATTGAAAAGTTACAAGCAGGTCAAACAATTGAAATAATCAGCAAACATCTGAAGTTAAAAACAACTCAAGTTCTGAGTGAGTGGACTAAGCTTTACCTTCATGCTCAAGCTATTCGTAATCGCTCATCTTAGGAGTGTAGGTCAGGTTTGCTATAAAATTTAATTGAGATTCCAAATAGAAGCCAGGGAAAAAGCCCTGTTTGTGATTCCTAAAGGTTGACAAATCCGCTTAGATAATCTACCTTAAACAAATAAGATGACCTCGTTCAAAACCTATGCTAAAGTTAAGTTATAGACGATCAACAATCCAGGGGTATTTTTACCGGAGTGTAGAAGGAGAGGGATCAGAGTAAAGCCTAATTTGTATGTAGATTTTCATTGTGTAACGATACTTATATTAAGTTTATTAAGTTCTGAAAGGGTTTGATTATAGCAGTATCTAATTTTAGAAACAATACTTTACAGTAAAGAATTGGGAATAATTTTTACAATACACGTAGAAATCAAACACTGTGCTTGTCTAAATCTCTGAAAAGCGAGTAAAATTATGCTCTATTACGTTTATGTCAGTTAGCCCCCGAGGAAAATATTAGCGTTTTTTTCTTAGGTTCAGAACAAGAGACTTTAAACCGTATTGAAAATAGACTCACTCAGGATTTTCCTAAACTTCAAGTTGCAGGATTACGTTCTTTACCCTTTCGTCCCCTCACACCCACCGAAGATGATGCTCTCATTCAAGAAATTAATGATAGCGGCGCGGGAATTATATTTGTTTCTTTGGGATGTCCAAAACAAGAACGATTTATGGCTCAACATCGCGGTAAAATTAAAGCCGTCATGCTGGGAGTTGGAGCCGTTTTTCCTCTGTATGCAGGACAACACACTCGCGCCCCCTTGTGGGTTAGAGAATCTGGACTTGAATGGTTCTATCGTTTGGTACAAGAACCCAATCGGCTTTGGAAACGCTATAGTCAGACGATTCCTCCCTTTGTGTGGTTAGCCACCAAACAACTGCTGATAGAGTCGCAACAAGATCAACTTTCCTCTCGACTCCCGATGTACCGCCCGGTGGGTCAAACCTTAATTGAAGCGGGTTTACTCTCCACCGAACAAGTTCGGATGATCTTACACACTCAAGCGGAAGGGAAAAAACAACGGTTTGGAGATATTCTCGCTCAACAAAACTGGTTGAAACCGGAAACAGTAGACTTTTTCGCAGAAGAAATTCCTCGCTTGGCAATTCAGCAACAAAAAAAACCAATTGGTTATTACCTAAAATCAGCGGCGTTGTTGAATGATGATCAAATTCAGACCATCCTCACACAGCAACAGGATACCCGTTTACGGTTTGGAGAATTAGCAGTCCAAGCCGGATGGATTAAGCCCGAGACTATCAATTTATTACTTGAATATATCGCTCCAAGAAGACATGACTCTTACGAAGATTATGATTATAACCTCTTAGCAGAACAAGATTCTCAGCCATCCATTTGTCGGAGTTAAGGTCGCTTGAGTGAACTACTCACACTGACCGCCGCGGTACAATGTGAGCTTCTGATTTCTCAGCCCGATGCCCTTTCACCGTCGCGGTTATCTGGTCTTAAACAGGCT
>Ga0207419_1003031_pt1 | contig 10362 bp, 8 predicted proteins | sample ElkSloMetagenome_4_FD_184723 | JGI IMG/M metagenome (GOLD analysis project Ga0207419, IMG submission 184723) | Hot spring microbial communities from Elkhorn Slough, Monterey Bay, USA - MD2A (version 2) | ecosystem: Environmental > Aquatic > Marine > Intertidal zone > Estuary: Microbial mat ... | reverse complement strand
AGAATATAGCCTGCCCCGATAAACGGGGTTGCTTTTCACCGAATAGGTGAGGCGAAAAGCTTACCTTTACTTAAACGATTGAGCGTAATCGCTCAATTTAAGTAAAATAGAACTACGGTTAAAACTGTTTACCAGCACATTATAAATCCTGTTATTTATAATCAATGATGATATTAGGAATATAGCTTCTAAATTGATAACATCATGGTGGAAATAATTTTAGATTGCCTATATTTGCCGCGTATTTACTATCAAAGCACTGCGCAGTGTTATATTTATAACAATTAAACATTATTACCAAATGGAAAATTTCTTTAAAACAATTAACGAAAAAAAGATTAATCTCCCGGATGAAGCCTTCATCCTCCTGAACAGTTGCGAAAGCTTCAAGACTTTTGACTCTTCCGAGGAACTGGCTGAAGCCGCAACCGGGGGGAAAGAAAACAACAGGTTTGAAGTTAAGTATGACATTCCCGAAAAGGATGAGCCCTATGTGGAAGCTGTGGTTAACAGGGTAACCAATGGAATTGCCGTCAATTACACGGAATCATACATGCGCAGGCGTGATCCTAAAACCATGGTTGTGGCTGACAGCCTGCCCTCTGACAAAAAAACATTTGAAAAAACTTACGGATATGATTTCTGCGATCTGAGAAAAGAAACATTCGATTGGATGAAAAAACAGGATCTGGCCATATTCTTTTATTTTGCCGGATTTGATAATCTTGGTGTGGGTGGCCTGGCCATCGCACCGGCCAATGCAGGATTTTTTGCCATGGGCCTCTCCATGCTACAAAAAATTATACCTGTTAACGAATTACCAGAAGATTTTAAAATTGAGTCCATTATTTATGTAGCCCCACCCTTTCGCCATACACATTTTGATGGCAAGCAGGTAGTGGTGCATCACCGCACAAGCAGCAGACATGAACTTTTCTCTTATAACCTTTATCCGGGACCAAGTGCTAAAAAAGGATTGTACGGCGCTTTGCTCACCAAAGGAGAACGGGAAGGCTGGATAACTGCACATTGTTCTTCAGTAGAAGTTATTAGTCCGTACGATAATGCCACGGTTTTTATGCATGAAGGCGCCAGTGGTGGAGGAAAATCAGAAATGCACCAGCACATCCTGCGCGAACCGGAGGGACAGGTGCTGATTGGCACCAATACTATAACAGATGAAAGACGGCTGATTAGCATTCCGCAGTTTTGCCGGTTCCATCCGGTAACGGATGATATGGCACTTTGCCATCCCTCTATTCAAAAAAACAGGGGAAAAATTACCATTGTGGATGCAGAAAATGCATGGTTTGTGCGTGTAGATAGTGTAAATGAATATGGAGACGACCCATTTTTGGAAAAAACTACCATACACCCTAAAAAACCTCTTCTGTTCCTGAATATTGATGCAAATCCTGACACTACCGCGCTAATATGGAACCACACTTATGATGAACCAGGTGTACGGTGTCCTAACCCAAGGGTAGTAGTTCCGAGAGATATAGTACCCGGTGTATTAAACCGCCCGGTAGATGTAGATGTCAGAAGCTTCGGAGTACGCACCCCCCCATGCACGAGAGAAAATCCAAACTACGGCATTTTAGGCTTATTCCACATCCTTCCCCCTGCCCTGGCCTGGTTATGGAGATTGGTTTCTCCCCGTGGACATGGCAATCCAAGTATTGTGAGCAGTGAAGGAATGAAATCTGAAGGCGTGGGCTCTTACTGGCCATTTGCTGCCGGCAAATTAGTTACCCATGCTAACCTGCTGCTTGATCAGATTATTGAAACACCGCGTACCCGCTACACGCTTGTACCCAATCAGCACATTGGTGCATGGAAAGTGGGCTTTAAACCTCAGTTATTGATGCGCGAGTATCTTACACGTAGGGGTAATGCAAAATTACGCTCTGATCAGTATCAGCCGGCACGTTCGCCTTTATTGGGATATGAGTTGAATTTTCTTACTATTGAAGGAGCCAAAATTCCTTCCCGGTTCCTAAAAGTGCACGGACAGGCAGAAGTTGGTGAAGAGGGATACGATGCCGGTGCAGAGATCTTGTATGATTTCTTTAGAAAAGAACTCGAGAAATTCAGAAGCCCTGAAATTTCAAAAACCGGTAAGAAAATTATAGATGCGTGTCTGGATAATGCCTCTATAGATGATTATATTGATATTATACCTATGAATTATCAATATTCTTTCAATAACTGATAACCAGTTCGAATAATAAAAAAAAGCATGATCATATTTGAATCATGCTTTTTTGTTTTCGGCTAATTTCTGCTATTTCCATCCGCGAAATGCTCCGGCAATAAGACTTATAACAAGCAAAACCAGGAAGATGAAAAATATAATTTTGGCTATGGAAGCTGCGCCAGCAGCAATACCACCAAATCCAAAAATTGCAGCAACAATAGCAATTACAAAAAAGATGATAGCTAATCGTAACATATAATATAATTTTAATTAATAAATAAATTCTAATACTACAGAAGTAATTATAGTGCCAGAATCCATTTTATAAACAAAAAAACTTTACTCCGCCTGTCAGCAGCATGATTTGGACAGCAGTTTATAAAACATGCATTCATAAAAATCTAAAAGCCTCACCCCATACTGGGTATAAATTTCTACACCATGTCCCTAAAAAAATGAGGTAGAATTTTCAAAAAAAATATATACATTATACCATAAACGAATACTGAACGCACTTTTAGCGGCTGGCTGGGTTTATTTAAAAAGGCAAAACAATTATTTATGGTAGGTTATTTGAAAGATGAACGGAAGTATAAACCAAAATCTTTATATTTTGAAAACAACAGGAATAGTACTATTGGTAATCGGAATCATCGGAACAATCATTTATGGACTAAGAGCCTTAAGTAACAGCGAAAGCTTCTCCTTTTTGGGACTGGACATTGCTGTAAGTTCAGCTAACTGGACACCTACCATTATAAGTGTGATTATTTTAATCATTGGCATTATACTCACGCGGGTTGGAAAAAAATAATAGAGCTCATTAGATAAATACATACAAATATTTAGTTAATTGTTAGGTTTGCAGGAATTAAACTCTGTCAGGAGCTACGCACGCTGACAGGTTTGATCTGGCAATAGCCAAAGGTCTTGGCAGTATTGACACTCGCAAACCTTAATTGTGTAGTAAACTACTTACCTCATAAAAATAATATTTCCTTAAATGACATTTGGGAATCAAAAAGAGTATATCTCTTGCAAAAAAGAATACAATACCTCCATGCGCAAAGGCTTGTCGAAGTGGTAATCAAAATGTGAATGTTGGTAAATCTCTTCATCAATATTATTGTTGCCGCTGATTGCAATAATCAGGTGGGAATAATGGTGTTCACGCATGATCTTTGCTACCTCAAATCCGTTCATATCAGGCAATCGCAGATCAATAAATGCAAGATGAACCGGGTATGTTTGAAATAATTTAATGGCCTCGGCGCCCGTAAATGCTACCAGTGGCGTAGCCCCGGTTTCTTTCAAAAGCTGTTGCATATACAAACTGCTAAACATGTCATCCTCCACCAACAAAACATTGCGGTGGCTTAAATCAGGAACTATGCTTAACTGGTTGTTCTGCATACACTATGTATTTAAGACAAACAGGTATAAATATACAGAATCTTCATTCCAAAGTCAAGCGGTGCAATCCAGGCAAATGCATGTTATAAAACAAGTACTGGTTACTTTCTTAACTTTTTAAAAATTTTCACAAGAATGAAGATGATGAGTGCTACCACCAGTGCGGATATAATGATACCCACCCAAACTCCGGCTCCGAAAATATCGCCGATAAGTTCACACCCGGGAAAAAACAATAAAGAAACAAATAGAAAAAAATAAAGGAGCGTTTTAAAAACTTTCATAATTATTGATTAGGATTAGTATCATTTTTTAACCCTTTATCATTTTACCTGTATATCATAAACGCCCCATTACGTAAAAATGTTCATCGAGAGATCAGCCCATATTTAAATTAAACACTTATGTTTGGCAACTGTTAATTCAATATAAACGTGATATAGCATTATGGATATTTATAAATACTCAGCCATTGGTCGGCCACTTGATTTTTCGTATCAATCAAACAAAAATGCAGCGATAATAGCGTTGTTGTTTTTTGTTTTTGGTGTTGTTTGGAAACTTATTGCAGGCGTTTTATTTGGCCCTTCCCTCATCTTTGGGCTTGGAGCAGCAGCCACCGCTTTTTTGGCATGGGCAATTGGCAGAGAAGTTGACCCTGATTACAATGCTACCGCTTTCCTGGGTGCTGTGTTCTCTTTTACCGGGCTTTTGGTGTTTGGAATGCCCCTGATATTAGGAATGTTGTGGCTTCTTTTCCTGATGCGCATTTTTAACCGCACCACAGGTCTACCTGCCAAAATTAACGATTCCATTATTTTATTCTTGCTTACTACCTGGATGGTATACAGTAGTGAAAATGCCCTCTACGCATTTGCAGCGGGTCTGGTATATTTTTTAGATGCACGTTTCAGGCCCAAACATTATTCCCACCTGTATTTTTCAATATTGGCAATTGCCGGCGGAATTATTGTTTATCTGTTCAATTTTGCAAATCTGGGTGAATTAAACGTACGCGTGCCGGAACAGGTACCCGCAGTTACTATTTCTTTCTTTTTTCTACTACATGTTTTTAGTACAAAAGAAGTTCTTTCCACCTGCGATGTAAACAACTCCCCGCTTAGCCCCGCCAGGGTGCGCTGGACACAAATCATTACCACTCTTGTGGTATTGGTATTTGCCTTAACAGTACTAAAGGGATTTTGGCTGTGGTTTCCGGTTTGGAGTGTGATGAGTGCCGCTATTTTAACAAGACTTTTCCGAATATTTTCAAGCAGGTAATCAATCATACTATGATACCTTACGAGTTAAATTTTGTATAAAAGATGTTATTTTTGTGTCTGAAATTTATACATAATTAGTATTTGTACGCAATTATTGACATAGAAACCACAGGTGGAAGTGCACTGCATGAGAAAATTACTGAAATAGCTATTTTCATTCATGATGGCACACAAATAGTAGACGAATTTACCTCCCTTGTAAATCCTGAAAAATTCATTCCTTACTATATCACCCAGCTTACCGGAATCGACAACGATATGGTAGCTAATGCACCCAAATTTTATGAGATAGCCCGCAAAATTGTTGAAATTACCGAGAATACCATTTTCGTGGCGCATAATGCTAGTTTTGATTATGGGTTTATCCGTAGTGAATTTAAACAACTTGGATATGATTTTAGAAGAGAAAAATTATGTACCGTAAAACTCAGCAGAAAATTACTTCCCGGCAAACGCTCCTATAGCCTTGGAAAACTATGCAGTGAGCTAAATATCCAGATAAGCGACAGGCACCGTGCAGCCGGAGATGCTGCCGCTACTGTTAAACTATTTGAGATGCTGCTGAATCAAAAAAACGGCTACGGCAATCTGTTTAGCGAAAAACAAGCGCTAAAAGAATTGCGGTTTAACCCCTTACTGGATGTTGCAAAGTTACAAACATTGCCTGAAGAGCCCGGTGTATATTATTTCCATGATGAGCATGGAAACATACTATATATTGGAAAAAGCAAAAATATTAAAACAAGGGTGATGAGTCATTTGCATAATTCAAACGGACGAAAAGCCACCGAAATGAAGGACCGTATTGCCGATATCTCTTATGAATTAACAGGCAATGAACTAATAGCCCTTTTGTTGGAGTCTGATGAAATAAAGAAACATAAACCGCTTTATAACAGGGCGCAAAGACGGGCTTTAAATCAATATGGGTTATATCCGGACAGCAATGCAGATGGTTATATCACATTAAATATATGCAGAAATAACCAGCAGAATGCTATCCCTGTAGTGACTTTTAATAATAAAAAAGAAGCAACTGCAGCGCTTTCTTCCCTGGTGGAAAAATATTATCTATGTCAGAAGCTATGCGGATTGTACAAAAGCGAAGGCGCCTGCTTCCATCACCAGATTATGCAATGCAGGGGTGCCTGCCTCGGATTGGAAGATCCGGAATTATATAACGAACGGGTTGAAAAGCTGATCAGAAAATTTAGTTACAATACTGGTAATATGCTCATTACCGACTGTGGAAGAAATATGGAAGAGATGAGCGCCGTTTTGATACAACATGGAAAATACATTGGTTTTGGATATTTCAACCCGGAATATACCACAAACCCGGAAATGATAAAAGAGTGCATTAAGCCCTACCACGACAATCATGATGTAAAGCAAATCCTGCGTAATTATATACATACGCACCCGCAAGTAAAGATTGTTAATTTTTAGTCCCCATTATTTTTTTCAGAAACTTTCATTATAATTTTTATATTTGTCAATTATGTGGTCATCTACTTACTAAAACCATAAAATTCAGCCCAGTATGTTTAGTCCGAAATTTCGATCTATCTGTTTTTCCGGGGTATTATATTTGTTTTTGCTCTCATCCTGCGAAAAAAAGAACATAAAAACACCCAACATTCTTTTCTGCCTTGCCGATGATGCAACATTCATGCATTTAGGTGCATATGGTTGTGACTGGGTTAACACCCCTGGTTTTGACCGTATTGCCCGGGAAGGTATTCTATTTATGAATGCCTATACACCGAATGCCAAGTGCGCACCTTCCAGGGCCGCTATATTAACCGGTCGTAATTCCTGGCAACTGGAAGAAGCCGGAAATCACTGGCCCTATTTCCCGGATAAATTTAAAACTTACGCCGAAGTGCTTACCGAAAATGGATATCATGTGGGCCATACGCTAAAAGGATTTGCCCCGGGTGTTGTAGGAGAAATAAACGGTAAGCAAAGAGAATTAACCGGAAAAGCTTATAATGATTTCAAACTAACGCCTCCTACCGAAGCCATCGCTGACAACGACTATGCTGCAAATTTCGATGCCTTTTTAAAGGATAATAAAAATGAGGAACCTTTTTGTTTCTGGTACGGATCTGTTGAGCCTCACAGGGGTTATGCATTTCGCTCAGGCATCGAAAAAGGAGGTAAAAATACTAGTCAGATAGATAAAGTACCGGATTTCTGGCCTGATACTGATTCTGTCCGTTCAGATATGCTTGATTATGCTTTTGAGCTTGAATGGTTTGATCAGCATTTGGTAAAAATGCTGGATATTTTGGAGGAACGTGGAGAGTTGGATAATACCATTATTGTGGTAACTGCCGATAATGGCATGCCCTTCCCCAGGGCAAAGGGACAGGCTTATGAATATTCCAATCATATGCCATTGGCCATCATGTGGCCTAAAGGCATTTCCAATCCTGGCCGCATAGTGGAAGATTTTGTTAGTTTTATTGATTTTGCTCCCACAATTTTAGAATTGGCAGGCATAAACGGAGAAGAAAAAGGCATGCAACCCATAACCGGAAAATCCTTAACAAATATTTTCTATTCTGATAAAGCAGGTAAAATAAATCCGGATCGCAATGCTGTTTTGATAGGTAAAGAGCGCCACGACATTGGCCGTCCGAATGACTGGGGATACCCAATACGCGGGATTGTAACCGAAGAATACATTTATCTCCATAATTTTGAACCCAACCGCTGGCCAGCCGGCAACCCGGAAACCGGCTACCTGAATGTGGACGGGGGAGCCACAAAATCATTCATTTTGAATATGCGCAGGCAAAACGCAGATATGCAATACTGGCAATGGAATTTCGGTAAAAGGCCTCAGGAAGAATTATACCGTATCGCAGATGATCCAGCCTGCATAAGTAATCTTTCTGATGATGAAGCATTTGCAACAGTAAAAGCCGGATTAAAGGCTGACTTGTTTGAGCGACTGGAAGCAGAAGGAGATCCCAGAATGTTTGGCGAGGGACACTTGTTTGAAGAATATGAATATGCCAACAAATCCGGTGTAAACTTTTATGAGCGGTACATGCGTGGCGAAGATCTGAACTGGGGATGGGTAAATGACACCGATTTTGAGGCTGGGCCTATAGAGTAAGGTATGCTTGATTTAGAAACTAATTCTCCTGATAATGAAACATGGCAAGCCTTTAATTCGGTTGTTGTCGCGGCGGAAAAACACAAATACATTGTTCTTCCTCACGGATACAGCGTCCACTGGATAAGGGCTAAAATAACAGAGAATGCAAAGGTAACTGCCTATTTTACCTACAATTAATCCATATCAGGTTTAAACTTCCCATAAGGTAAAATAATGACAGTGCCGGCCACAACAGCATTGTTGAAATATCTCCGTTAATAACTATTAATAACTTGCACTTTACGTTTCCGGAAAGCGCTATGAAATCAGTCCCGCTTCTATTATCTTTGCACTTTTAAAACATTTACCTGCGTGCAATGATTTATTTTTTTGAAACAAGCGATAACAAACTTCTTTATGCGGTAGAAGCGGAGCAGCTCACCGCAGCAGATACTGAAAAGCTTACCTGGCTCTTCTCTGAAGCCAAACAAGTAAATAAAAAAAACCTGAAAGGGTATTTCCGTGCCCCCCGCAAGGAAATGATAACTCCATGGAGCACCAATGCGGTAGAAATTACACGCAATATGGCTATAGAGAACATCATTCGTATTGAGGCTTTTACCAAAGTTAAAGATGAAAAAGCCCGGCATGATCCAATGCTGCAGGTTATCATCAAAGATCCCGGACAGGATGTATTTAAAATTGATCGTATACCTGAGCCTATCCTTGAAATTGATGATATTGCTGCCTATAACCAGCAGGAAGGGCTTGCCCTAAGCAAAGAAGAAATAGAATACCTGGAGGAGGTTAGCAAAAAACTAAACCGCAAACTTACCGACAGTGAAATATTTGGATTCTCCCAGGTAAACAGTGAACATTGCCGGCATAAGATTTTTAATGGTGCTTTTGTCGTTGACGGTGAAGAAATGACACTGAGCCTTTTTGACCTGATCAAACTAACAACAAAAAGAAACCCCAACCGTGTTATTTCTGCGTACAAGGATAACTGCGCCTTTTTTCAAGGTCCGCTGGCAGAGCAATTTGCCCCCGGCAGCAGTGACAAACCTGATTATTTTAGAGTAAAAGATATAGAAACAGTCCTCTCGCTTAAAGCGGAAACCCATAATTTCCCTACCACTGTTGAACCTTTCAATGGTGCAGCCACGGGTACAGGCGGTGAAATACGTGACCGTGTGGGAGGCGGAAAAGGAGCCATTCCTTTGGCAGGCACAGCGGTTTACATGACTGCCTATCCCAGAACAGAACCCAACCGGCCGTGGGAGAAAGATATCCCTGCACGCAAGTGGTTATATCAAACTCCTGAAGATATCCTGATAAAAGCCTCTAACGGAGCAAGCGATTTTGGAAACAAATTTGGACAGCCCCTTATCTGCGGAAGCCTGCAAACATTTGAACATGAAGAAGGTGACAAAACCTTTGGCTTTGATAAAGTAATTATGCTTGCCGGCGGTATTGGTTTTGGTAAAAAAGCCGACAGCTTAAAAGATAGTCCGCAAAAAGGCGATAAAGTAGTGCTCCTGGGTGGAGACAACTACCGCATTGGTATGGGCGGAGGTGCTGTTTCCTCAGTAGCAACCGGAGAATATGCCAATGCTATTGAATTAAATGCAGTGCAGCGCTCGAATCCTGAAATGCAGAAACGTGCCGTAAATGCTATCCGGGCATTATCCGAAATGGACGAAAATCCCGTAGTTTCTATTCATGACCATGGCGCCGGAGGCCATCTTAATTGCCTCTCCGAACTGGTAGAAGAAACCGGGGGTGAAATTGATATGTCCGAACTTCCCGTCGGTGACCCTACCCTGTCTGCAAAAGAACTTGTAGGTAATGAATCGCAGGAGCGCATGGGACTGGTAATGAAGAAAAAACATATTGAATTACTTAAAAGAATTGCAGCGCGTGAGCGGGCACCTTTTTATGTGATTGGCAAAGCCACCGGTGATATGCAATTTACTTTTGTAGATAAACGCACAGGTGAAAAACCCATTGACCTGCAGCTTGCACATCTGTTTGGCAGCCCTCCAAAAACGGTGCTCACCGATAAACGGAAACTTGTAATTTACAAAGAAGTGCTTTACAGGCAGGTGGCGCTCGATGAATACCTCAACAATGTTTTGCAACTGGAAAGTGTGGCCTGTAAAGACTGGCTTACCAACAAAGTTGACCGCAGTGTAACCGGCAAAGTTGCCTTGCAACAAACTACAGGCAGCATACAGCTTCCGCTGAACGACATGGCCATTACAGCTGTCGATTACCAGGGAAAAAAAGGTGTGGCCACAGCTATTGGTCATTCCCCGCTGGTTTCGCTCATAAATCCGGAGCACGGTTCGGTA
>Ga0207419_1003029_pt1 | contig 10370 bp, 8 predicted proteins | sample ElkSloMetagenome_4_FD_184723 | JGI IMG/M metagenome (GOLD analysis project Ga0207419, IMG submission 184723) | Hot spring microbial communities from Elkhorn Slough, Monterey Bay, USA - MD2A (version 2) | ecosystem: Environmental > Aquatic > Marine > Intertidal zone > Estuary: Microbial mat ... | reverse complement strand
GCAACCTCGACTTCGTCTTTCCGACAGGACTGGGTGTCTTCAAGGCCGGCGGCGGGCTGAGCTTTCACCACGGCAGCGTGAGTCTGCAAGAAATCGTCATTCCAGTCATCGGCTTGAAAATTCCCACGCAGGACAGTCAAGCACCGACCGAGAAGACCGCTCGATTGCTTGGAGTACCTGAAAAGATTACCAATCGAACTTTTGGCGTCCGGGTTCTCCTGGCTGGCGATCTTTTCCGCACGGAGCCTGTTGCTGTTCGGGTAGTACTCATTTCTGGAAACCAGCAGGTTGGTCAGGCGGGCATGGCAATAGGCGGGGAGCTTGATCGCGCAAGCGGCATCCTCCACATCAATCCGAATTCCGAAGCGAATGTCGGCATGATGCTTACCCGCGATGACCGCGACACCGTTCGAGTAGTCGTGCTGGATCCGGCGACCGACGCGGTCCTGGATCAATCTGACGAACTACCCGTCAAGTTGGGGATTTGACTATGAGCAACGAGCAAGCACCCCTGAGGGACGCTCTGGACGATAAGGTCAACCGGGTCTTCGCCGGCAAAGTAGTTCGTAAGGATCTGGTCAGGAAGGTCAAGGTCGGTGCCAATGTACCGGTATTCGTCCTGGAGTACCTGCTCGGCAAATACTGCGCTTCGAGCGACGAGATGGCCATCCAGATGGGGCTACAGGTGGTCAACGATACGCTAGCCGACAACTACATCCGGCCCGACGAGAGTACGAAAGCGCAGAGCAGGGTCAAGGAAGCGGGTAGACATACCTTCATTGATAAAGTGAAGGTGCGCCTCGTCGACTCGCAATACTGGTCAGAGGTCACGAACTTCGGCCATAAATACGTACACGTCCCGGATCACTACGTCCGCGATTTTGACCGACTGCTCACGGGCGGCATCTGGGCCCAGGTTGACATGCGCTTCGAATACGACGAGGAGACCAAGGGCAAGTACCCGTTCTGGATCGACAAGCTCACACCGATTCAGCTCGCGACCTTCGACCTCGAGGAGTACTGCAAGCTACGCGCGGAGTTCACCACCGACGAGTGGCTCGATCTGATGCTTCGAAGCATGGGTTACGAGCCGGCGGCCATGGAGCGACGACTCAAGTTCCTGTTCTTGACCCGGCTCATCCCGCTCTGCGAGCGCAACTACAACCTGGTTGAACTCGGACCTCGCGGCACCGGCAAGAGCTATGCGGTCCAGGAGTTCTCCCCGTACTCCGCGTTGCTGACGGGACCCACCACGGTCGCCAACCTCTTCGGCCAGCAGCAGGGTCGCTACAAGGGCATGGTCCAGATCTGGGATGCCATCGGCTTCGACGAGGTCGCCGACCTCCAGAAGATGCCGAAGGAAGTCATCACCATGATGAAAACCTACTGCGAGTCCGGACAGTTCCAGCGCGGCCAGGAGGCGATGGCGGGCTATGCCAGCATCGCAATGTTTGGCAATACCCAGCAGCCGGTCGACGTCATGGTCCAGACCGGCCACCTGTTCGCGCCCATGCCCGATGTCATCCGTGATGACATGGCATTCATCGACCGGTTGCACTTCTACCTCCCGGGATGGGAGGTCCCCAAGATGCGCAACGAGCATTTCACGGACCATTATGGATTCGTCGTCGATTATCTTGCCGAAGCCCTGCGGGATCTGCGAAAGCACAACTTCACGGAGATCATCGACCATTACTTTTCGCTGGGTACGAATCTGAACGCCAGGGACCGAAAGGCCGTACGCAGAACCGTGTCCGGTCTGGTGAAAATCGTGCACCCGCATGGTCAGGTCTCTCAAGGCGATCTCGAGGAGATTCTTGAGTACGCTCTCGAAGGACGGCGTCGCGTCAAGGAGCAGTTGAAGAAGATGGGCTCCTTTGAGTACTACCAGACCTCGTTTGGTTACCAGATCAATGAGACCGGCGAGGAGAAATTCGTCGGAGTACCCGAGCAGGGCGGTAGGGACTTGATCTCGCCCGATCCGTTGGCACCCGGCACCATCTACAGCGCCTCGGTGAGCGGCGACGGCACCGTCGGCATGTACCGGGTAGAGATAACGATCTCCAGCGGTACAGGCAAGCTGAAGTCAGCCGGAGGAATCTCAGGTTCCATGAAGGAGTCCATCAACCGGGCTTTCAGCTACCTGCTCGCCAGTAAGACCGCCTTCGGCGTGGGCCGTGAAGTGGATACATCGGATTTCCACGTGGAGGTGATTGATCTGCTGGGGAACAAAGTCGAAGCTGAGCTGGGCGTTGCGTTTTTTACGGCAGCGTACTCGGCGCTGCGCAAGGCGCCGCCACAGCCGGGCCTTCTCGTTCTCGGTGATATGAGTGTGCAGGGCAACGTCAAGCCCGTTCGTTCCCTCACAGAACCGCTCCAGGTCGCCATGGACAACGGCGCCAAGCGCGCCCTTATCCCCATCGAAAACAAGCGCCAGTTCCTCGAGGTGAATCCCGAAGTTCTCGAATATGTTGATCCCATTTTCTATGGCGATCTGCGTCAGGCGGTATTCAAGGCATTGGGGTTGAACTGAATTCATGTGGGACCTGGGGGGCTTTGCCGGCAAGCCTGTTGTGAAATCGTTCCAAAACCTCCTTTACTGAGCGAGCCCACGCAGCAGCAACATGATCATGAGTGTCCTTCGGGCTATTCCTGGCCATGGTCGGCGAACTGGGGCAGATCTGCATGACCAATGCGTTTCGCTTCGCCGAGGTGTCGGTGGTGGCGCCGCTGGATTATCTGGCCATCCTGTTCGCCACCGGCTACGGCTATCTGCTGTGGGGCGAGTTGCCGGATCGCTGGGTGTGGGTGGGTACCGCCATCATCGTCGGCAGCGGCTTGTATATCCTCCACCGGGAGTCGCGGCTGCGCCTGCCCCGGGGGCTGGCGCGGCGGTTGATGCCGCGCCGTTGAGGGCTCACAGTTCCGCCAGCCGGGCCAGCGGGTCGAAGCTTTGGCGTAGCTCATCGGCCGGCGGCAGGCGCTCCAGCCGCAGCAACTCATGGATGGCGTCCATCTCGCGGTTGCGCTCTCGGACGGCGGCGCCGACGGGTGCGGGGCGAGGCGGGGCACGTCCACGTCTACATGGATCACGTCGCTCGTGGTGTTTGTTCAGTGTTTCCTTGCAGTTTCGTTCAGTCTGGTCAGCAGATTAAGGTTTTTGGGATACATAGACGTGTTGCAATCGACTTTAGTCGACTATTGTTGACTATTGAGTGAAATCCTTTGCTTTGATAGGGTTTTCACAGGATCTGTGTGTGCTGCGCCGAAAGTCTTGCGACCACCCGGGTCTCCCGCATGGCGCTACGAGGAAATTCTGATGACCAATGAGCCTTGGGTCTCGGTCGACGATCTGGCGAAGCATCTGGGCGTCGCCAAGGACTCGGTGTATCGCTGGATCGACCATAAAGGACTGCCCGCACATAGGATCGGACGCCTCTGGAAATTCAAACTTTCCGAAGTGGATGAGTGGGTCCGTGCCGGCGGCGCTGCTGGAGACGAGTCGAGACAAGGTGCCAGCGGGCATAAAGAATGAGTACGGATGGACACCCAATCGACTTCGAACGCCTCCTCAAACTACGCCTGGTCGTCGCGCGTCATGGAGAGATGGATGCGGCCAGGTGGTGGAACACACAGGGCATGCTCGGCCGTCGTGGCGCGTTGGTGCTAAAGCGTGGCTTCCCGTCTACGCACTACTTTACTCAGGCGCGCATCGTCTTCGAGGTTGCGAGAACCCGCTGTCACGAGCTTTTCGACCCACCCGGCTGCATGACGTTGTGGAGCTTGCCCGCCGACCTGGAAGAGCAGTTCCAGGAGCACTGGCAGGACTGGCTGGATCAGGTCGAGCAGTGGACGCCGATGTTCCAGAAGATCGCGGCACAAACGGGAGCCGATCTTCTCAAGTCCCTCGGCGAGTTTGACCTTATCTCGCAGGACCAGATCGAGACGGTCGGGAAGCTGCGGCGCTCCGCCGAGAACCGGGCGGTGCCTATCTCGGGTACCTTCCACCCGAATGACCACATCATCACGCTACTTGCCGCTGGATTTTCTCGCGGCGAACCCGGCAACCCCGCAATCCCCTATGCAAGGCTGGAGGGGTAAGCGGTGGCCCAGTCCCGAGCTAACGTCGTCTCGTCGTTCACCATCGTCAAGGGTTCGCTGATTGATGAAACCTATGCAGCCTTCGAGCACTGGGATCTCGAGTCAGATAAGCAGGCCAATCTCAATCGTCTGAAGGAGCACAACACAATCGGCGCCAGAAGTGCCAACTGGCTTCGAGACTTCGCTTTTGTCCTGAGTAGGCGATTCGATACCGATGGACGCGACCGTGTGCTTGTTGAGCTTGCCAGGAACGGTTGTGACCGGGAGCTGTGGAGCCCCCTCTTGCTTTGGCACATGACTAGAGATGAGTTTCTTTTGAGAGACTTTCTGATTCACTGGCTCTATCCGGCCTTCGGCGAGGGTGTATATCGCCTCATGTTCGAGGATGTTTTGCCCTACCTGGAAACACTGGAGAAGCAGGGGCGGACCAGTAAGGCCTGGACAGATCTAACCCGGAGTCGGGTTGCGCAGGGCCTCTTGAGAATTGGTGTTGACTTCGGGCTTCTTACCGGGCGCCAGATCAAGGAATTCATCCCGTACCACCTGCCCGAGGAGAGCTTTATCTATCTTCTTTATGCAATGGCGGAGACCGAGCCAAACGCGAGGCGGATCATCGATTCCGAGGAGTGGCATATGTTCCTCATGGATGCTGCCGATGTGGAGCGAGAGCTCTTGCGTCTACATCAGTTTCGCAAACTTCATTACGAGGTGGCCGGTAGCCTGGCACAGCTCAAGCTACCCCACAGATCCTCGGCGGACTATGCAAGGGAGCTCTGTGCATGAGCGATTGGAAGGATCGACTGCTAAATCAACTGGAGCCCGTGCTGAAGCAAGCCGACCCGCGACCGGCGATCAGCGCTTATCATGATATGCCGTATGCGATTTTCCGTTATCCACCGGAAGACGAGTTCGCCGTTCGGCAAGAGACCAGGCTTCTGCGCACGCGGCTTGAGCAGGCGGGCAAGCGAGTGACGTCTATTTCCCTGGCTGCCTGCATGTACGAGGCGCTTGAGGCCGAAGGTCTCGGAACCGAGGCTCTCGCGGATGCTGAGAGATCTGTCGGTCTGGAGTCCACCATCGAAACCATCCACCAGGTGTTGAGCGAATACCGGCCGCTCGATGAGCTGGTCGCCGCGCATATCCCGAATGATGTGGATCCGCTGCGCGACCTTGTGTTCATCATCCGCGCCGGCGCGCTTTTCCCGATCTACCGCACTTCGTCGTTGCTTGAGCAGCTCAAGGGGAAGGTGCACGTGCCGGCCGTGCTCTTCTATCCGGGCGAGCTCGACGGTGCAGCGGGCCTGCGCTTCATGGGCGTACTCGATGCCGAGCATAACTACCGGCCGAAGATTTTCTGAGGGACACGCGATGACTGCAACGACCATCAAAGACCTGTTCGCCAACGACATCTCCCGACGCATCGAGGAGGTGATCAAGGTCGACCAGGCCGACCAGCAGATCATTCGCGATGAACTCGCCGAGTACGTGGTGACCGACTCGATCCGGGGGCACCTCACCGAGGTGCTGGAGCGCTATTGGGAGACACCCAAAAAACCTCACGAAGGTGTGGCGGTATGGGTCTCTGGGTTCTTCGGATCCGGGAAGTCGAGTTTCGCCAAGTACCTCGGTCTTGCGCTCCAGAATCGGACCATCGTCGGGGAGAGCGCGGCGCGGCTTCTTGCAAAGCAGACTGGCGACCCCAAAGCCGAGGTGCTGCTCAGCAACATCGCCGAGCAGATTCCCACTGAGGTGGTCATCTTCGATGTCTCCACCGACCGGGGCATTCGCACCGGTAACCAGAGCATCACCGAGATCATGTATCGGCTGTTCCTACAGAGCCTGGGCTATGCCCGTGATCTCGACCTCTCCGAGTTGGAGATCACCCTGGAGGAGGCCGGGCGCCTCGACGACTTCAAGGCGAAGTACCAGGCGGTCTTCAACAAGGACTGGGACGTCGGTAAGGGGCTCATCGCCATCGCTGTACAACAGGCGAGCCGCGTGATGCACGAGATGGACCCGGACACCTACCCAACCGCCGACAGCTGGCGCGAGTCGGCCATGAAACGAGCCGATGTCACGCCGGGTGACCTCGCCAAGCGCGGTATGGAGCTGATGAAGCGGCGCTCGCCCGGCAAGACGCTGCTCTTCGTCGTGGACGAGGTCGGCCAGTTCGTGGCCCGTGACGTCCAGAAGATGCTCGATCTGCAGGCGGTGGTGCAGAACCTCGGTCGCATCGGTCGAGGCAAGATGTGGATCATGGTGACCTCCCAGGAAAAGCTCACCGAACTGGTCGGCGGTCTTGATGACAAGCGCGTCGAGCTGGCGCGGCTCATGGACCGCTTCCCCCTGCAAGTCCACCTCGAGCCAGCAGATATCTCCGAAGTGACCAGTAAACGGGTACTGTCGAAGAACGCGCAGGCCGAGAAGACCCTGCGCGAGCTCTTCACCCAGCACCGGGGCCGGCTCACCGACAACACCCGGCTCACGGCCGATATCAAGCTGCCGGCGCTATCCACCGAGAGTTTTGTCGATCTCTATCCGCTGCTGCCGTACCAGATCGACCTCATCATCCAGGTGGTCTCGGGTCTTCGCACCCAGGGTGGCTCGAGCAAACACGTGGGCGGCGCCAACCGCACCATCATCAAGCTTGCCCAGCAACTTCTGATTCACCCCGACGTGGATCTCGCATCGGCGCCCCTGGGAGCCCTTGCCCGGGTCGACCAGGTGTACGATCTGGTATCGGGGAACATTGGCAGCGAGGTGCGCGGCAAGATCGACGACATCGGCAAGAAGGTCGACCATCCGCTGGCGCAGTCCGTGGCCAAAGCGATCTGCCTGCTCCAATACGTGCGCAGCATTCACCGCACCCCCGAGAATCTCGCGGCCGCCCTGCATCCCGCCGTGGATGCGGATTCGCGCCTTGCCGAGGTGAAGGCGGCCCTCAACGCGCTCGAAAAGGCGCACATGGTGCGTCGTGGTGACGATGGCTACCGCATTCCCACGCCGGCCGAGGACGATTGGGAGCGCCAGCGCGGGAGCCTGTCACCCAAGCCCGGCGACATCAGCCGCTTGCATGCAGCGGTGGCGACCGGCTTCTGGCAGCCCCAGCCCCAACACAGCTTCCTCGACGTGAAGGTGTTCAAGGCTGGTCTCTACTTGGGCGGACGTCTCTCGGTGGATGGCGACATCCCGGTGCATCTCACTTTGGCCGAGGCCGGTAAGGAGCATGAGGAGCGTATCGCCGAGTCTCGGAAGCGAAGTCAGACCGAGACCAAGTCTATTTTCTGGGTTGCGGCCCTCGACGAAGCCATCGACCGCGAGACCGTCGAGCTGTTTCGCTCGCAGGAGATCCTCTCCCGCAAGGAGCGTGGCGCCCAGACCAAGGACGAAACGGCGCTCGTCGCCGAAGAGCGGCTGCGCCTGCGCAGGCATCAGGACGAGTTGCGTCGCCTGATCAAGCAGTCGCTCTTGACCGGCACCATCTTCTTTCGCGGCAACGACCGCAGCCCCGACGATACAGCGACCGAGATCGGCCGTACTGCGGCCAAGGTGCTAGGTCAGACCTTGCCGGAAGTCTTCGACCGTTTCGTGGAAGCCGCGGCCCGCGTCGGCAAGAAGGACCTCGAGTCGTTGATGACAACCGAGAACCTTCGTGGACTGACGTCGGTTTTCACCGACCTCGATCTGGTTCGCGACCAGGGGGGTAAACCTGTCTTCAACGTCGAGAGTGGGCCGCTCGCCGAGGTTCTGTCGCGCATCGAGAACCGCACGAGCTACGGGGAGGTGGCCACAGGCCGCTACCTCACCGACGAGTTCGCCAAGGAACCGTTCGGTTGGGATTTCGATGTGGTCCGTCTGTTCGTCATCGCGCTCCTGCGCGCGGGCAAACTCGAAGCCACGAGCAAAGGGCAGGTCATCGAGTCGGCCTTATCGCTCGATGCGCGTAATACCTTCGGCAATAACAACCTTTTCCGTCAGGCTTCGTTCCGCCCGAAGGTAGGTCTCGAGTTCACGAACATCGTCGATGCCTCGGAGTATTTCAGGGAAGTCTTCGGCCGCGAGATCCCAGAGCTTGAGCAAGGCGTGGTCGCCAATGCGATCCGCGAGGAGATCCATCGCCACGACGAGGCGCTTCACGAGGTGCATACCACCCTGGTGCAGCACGGGCTGCCCGGTGCCGATGTCCTTCGCACCGCTCTCGACCAGATGCGCTCCATTCGCGCCGGCAAGGAGGACCACGCCATCCTGACCTTCAATTCCGCGTATAAGGAGCTGAAGGAAGCTATCAAGCGATGCAACGAGCTGGCACAGGTCCTCACGAAGACGCAGCTGCATACCATCAGCCGCGCCCGCAAGGCGCTGGATGTTGTCTGGCCCTTCCTCAGGGAGGAGCCGGACCTGACGGACGAAGACCGGGAGCACGCCGAGAAGCTGGAAGACCTGATGGCCCGGGAGACCTTCTTTCGGGATCTGGCCGCCATCGACCAGCACGCGCGGGTCCTTGAGCAGGAGCACAAGCGTCGTCACCAAAAGGCCGCAGAAGCCCGTGCCGCAGCCTACGAGGAGGCTGCCAAGAAACTCAAGGCAACGCCGGGATGGGAGCAACTGGGCGAAGACGAGCAGGGCCGTGTGGCTGGCCCCTTGGTCTCGCGGGCGATCACCGACTGCACGGCATCGATGACCATTCCTCTTCTTCGGTCGGATCTCGCGGCCTGCTCGGGTCGGCTGTCGAGCGCGGTGGAGGAGATGCTCCGAATCGTGGACGGCAACCGCCTCGTCAGCGTGGCGGCGTCGAGCTACTTCAGCGGCGGCATCGAGACCGAGGAGCAGCTCGACCAGGCCCTGTCTGGCTTGAAGGAGCAGTGCCTGGAGCTCATCGGCGCCGGCAAAAAGGTGCTGGTTCAGTAGGAGGCTGTTGAGTGGATCGAGAGCGAAGACAGAAAATCGAACGCCTAACACAGGAAGCCCGACGGCTCCTCGAGCAAGAGTTTCGGGAGCAGCTTGAAGGCCGTTTCGACATTCTCTTGGATGGGCGGATCCCACTCGCTCCGGGTGCGCACTTATCTCCTCGTGAGCGTGTTATCTGGTACAAGCTCGTCGCGGCGATTGCCCACAGGCGATCGTCCGGCACTGACTCGGCCACTGTCGTCGCCGGCTATCTCAGAGAGGCAGCATTCCACACGCTGAACCGTTTTGTGGCACTGAAGATGCTCGAGGCACGCGGACTGGTACAGGAGTGTATTTCGCGAGGTGAGGATTCGAGCGGCTTCAAGGAATTTGGGGGTCTAGCGCCGGGGTTGGCTCAGCTCTCCGACCACGGATACCGACTCTATATCGAAGCAATCTTCGACGAGATCGGTCGCCAGGTGCGTGTTCTATTTGATCGGCGCGACTCAGCGACACTGCTCTGGCCCCGCCGACAGTGCTTTCTCGACCTGCTGACCGCGCTGAACGATCCCGAGCTGGCGTCGGTCTGGGGCGAGGATGAGACCATTGGCTGGGTCTACCAGTATTTCAACGGCGAGGACGAGCGTCGCCAGATGCGTGCCGAAAGTCAGGCACCACGCAACAGTCGGGAACTCGCTGTCCGCAACCAGTTCTTCACGCCCCGCTACGTTGTCCAGTTCCTCACCGACAACTCACTCGGCCGGACGTGGTGCGAGATGCGTGGCGCCGATACACAACTCGTCCACCTCGACTACCTCGTGAAGCCCGAGGCGGGTTTCGACGAGCGCTTGTCGAAGGACCCCCGCGACCTACGCGTCCTGGATCCCGCGTGCGGCTCCGGCCACTTTTTGCTCTACGCCTTCGACCTGCTCGCTGGCGACCCCACGCGTAGCTTCTTCGGCATCTACGAGGAAGCCTGGCGTGCAGAGGTTGCACCGAAATCCGAGGTCACTGGCCAGACGCTCAAGGAGGACTACGATTCCGAGTCGGCCCTGCGCCGCGCCGTCCCCGAGTTGGTCCTCAAGCACAACCTTCACGGCGTCGACATCGACCTACGCGCGGTGCAGATCGCTGGTCTCGCGCTCTGGATGCGCGCCCAGCGCGCCTACAACGACCACAAGTTCGCGGCCCAGGACCGCCCGCTCATCGGCCGCACGAATCTCGTCACCGCCGAGCCGATGCCGGGCGACCGGGCCATGGTGGCAGAGTTCGCCCTGACGCTTCGGCCCCATGTGCTCGGCGAGCTCTTCCAGCGGATGGTCGAGGAGATGCGCCTTGCCGGCGAGCTCGGCTCACTGCTCAAGATCGACCGCGCCCTTGAG
>Ga0207419_1003027_pt1 | contig 10371 bp, 7 predicted proteins | sample ElkSloMetagenome_4_FD_184723 | JGI IMG/M metagenome (GOLD analysis project Ga0207419, IMG submission 184723) | Hot spring microbial communities from Elkhorn Slough, Monterey Bay, USA - MD2A (version 2) | ecosystem: Environmental > Aquatic > Marine > Intertidal zone > Estuary: Microbial mat ... | reverse complement strand
CCAGACAGCCCGGTACCCGGCTGATCGAGTCGGTCCTTGACCTCTTCCCAGAGACCCGCACGCCGCAGGCTACCCTCGACCAACTCATCGAGCTCGGCCTTGTTGTTCGTCAGGCCGTGAATTCGGGGCCCGTAGGCGACATTTTCGTAGATCGATTTGGGGAAGGGATTCGGCTTCTGAAAGACCATGCCGACCTGGGCCCGCAGCGGCACGACGTCGAGCCCCTTCTCGTAGATATCGACGCCGTCGAGCTTCAGCGAGCCGCTGACGCGACACCCCGGGATGGTGTCGTTCATCCGGTTGAGGCAGCGCAGGAAGGTCGACTTGCCGCACCCCGAGGGCCCGATCATCGAGAGGACCTCATTCTTGCCGATATCCAGGCTGACCCCGCGGATGGCTTGCTTGTCGCCGTACCAGACGTCGACGTCGCGACACTCGATCCGGGGGTTCGGAGAACTATACTCGCCAATCGTGCCCTCGAGCTGGCGTTCCTTCTGGAGGTCGGCCGCAGTGACGTTGCTCTCGGGCCGGGCGATTGCGTCTGCTGTGGTACTCATGGCTAGACTCGGTTCGTAAAACGAGAACAATGGCCGCTACCAGCGCCGCTCGAAGCGTTTGCGCAGCATCACGGCCGTCAGATTCATTAGGATCAGGAAGGCCAAAAGGACCATGATCGCCGCCGAGGTGCGCTCGACGAACCCGCGCTCCGGGCTGTCGGCCCAGAGGAAGATTTGCACGGGCAGGACGGTCGCCGCGTCCGTGGCACCACTCGGAACATCGACAATGAACGCGATCATGCCGATCATCAGCAGCGGCGCGGTCTCCCCCAGTGCCTGGGCCATCCCGATGATGGTCCCGGTGAGCATCCCGGGCAGCGCCAGCGGCAACACGTGATGGAACTGGGTCTGCAGCGGCGAGGCACCGACGCCGAGTGCCGCCTCACGAATCGACGGCGGCACCGACTTCAACGCCGCGCGGCTGGCGATGATGATCGTCGGCAGCGTCATCAGGGTCAGCACGAGCGCACCAACCAGCGGCGTCGAGCGCGGCACCCCGAAGAAATTGATGAACACGGCCAGACCGAGCAAACCAAAGACGATCGAGGGCACGGCCGCGAGGTTGTTGATGTTGACCTCGATCAGATCGGTCCAGCGGTTCTTCGGCGCGAACTCCTCGAGGTACAGGGCGGCGGCCGCCGCAAGGGGAAAGGAGAAGAGCAGCGTCAACAGTAGCGTATAGAAGGACCCCGCCAGCGCACCGGCGATGCCGGCCAGTTCGGGCTCGCGCGAGGTCCCGTTGGTGAAGAACAGCCTGTTGAACTGCTTGCGTACCGCACCCTTGGCCTCGAGCGCCTCGATCCACGCGATAGCCCCGTCCTTCACCCGCCGATCGGCCTCCGGCAGGTCGCGATCGATGTGGCCCTTGATCAGCATGTCGACGTCGTCGTCGGCCAGCAGCCAAACCGGCTGGGTCGTGCCGATCAGGTCGGGGTCCGACTGCACCATGTCGCGCAGCTGCTCGGAAACGCCGATACTCAAGATGCCGTAGAGCTGGCGCAGGTCCTGGCGACCGGAGACGCTCGGGAACGCTTCGCGGAGCGCATCACGCCAGAGCGTGCGGTAGTTCGCCCGCTTGAGTGTCTTCGGGTCACGCTCCCCGGTCGGGTCGATCACCTCGGCATCAAAATGGATCGGCAGCTGGATGTAGGTCTGCAGGAAGGCCGTATGGCCCTTGATGACGATGTCGGCGAACAGGAGGGCGACGAACAACAGCCCCATGACGACGGCCGCGAGGCCGAGCAGGCGGAAACGCCGCTCCGCCGCATAACGGCGCTTCAGGCCCTCGCGGACGCGATCGATCGCCTTCGGCGGCGCGCCGCCATCGGCGGCCGGTGATGCTTGACTATTCATACTGCTCACGATATTTCCGCACGATACCAAGGGCGATCACGTTCAAGACCAGGGTGATCGCGAAGAGGGTCAGCCCCAGCGCGAAGGCCGCCAGCGTCTTGGCGCTATCGAACTCCTGGTCGCCGGTCAGAAGGGTCACGATCTGAACCGTGACCGTCGTCACGCTGTCGAGTGGGTTCCAGGTGAGATTGGCCGAGAGCCCCGCGGCCATGACAACGATCATCGTCTCGCCAATCGCCCGCGAAACGGCGAGCAGCACGCCACCGACGATGCCGGGCAAGGCGGCGGGGAAGATCACGCGCTTGACCGTTTCCGACTGGGTCGCCCCGAGCGCATAGGAACCATCGCGCATCGCCTGAGGTACGGCATTGATCACATCGTCGGAGAGCGACGAGACGAAGGGGATGATCATGATCCCCATGACGAAGCCCGCCGCGAGCGCGCTTTCCGACGAGACATCCAGGCCCAGGCCCTCGCCGAGCCCGCGGATGAAGGGGGCCACGGTCAATGCAGCGAAGAAGCCGTAGACCACCGTCGGGATACCGGCCAGGATTTCGAGCACCGGCTTGGCCCAGGCACGCACCTTGCCGTGCGCGTACTCGGCCAGATAGATCGCCGCCATCAGGCCGATCGGCACCGCGATCAACATCGCGACCAGGGAGACGAGCAGGGTCCCAGCGAACAGGGGCACGGCACCGAAGAGCCCATCTGAGCCGACCTGGTCGGCGCGCAAGGCAGTCTGGGGACTCCACTGGAGCCCAAAGAAGAATTCCGTCCATTCCACCTTCTGGAAGAAACGGACGGACTCGAAGACCACCGATAGCACGATGCCGAGGGTCGTCAGGATCGCGATCGACGAGCAGACGATCATGATGACCAGGATCGCCGTCTCGACCCGGTTGCGCGCGCGCAGGCCCGGTGAGATCCGTCGCCGCGCAATCGCCACCCCGCCGACCGCCAGCGCCAGTGCCAGCGCCCACAGGCTCATGTTGGCGATCTGCTGGAGCCGCAGATATTGGGCAGCGGCAGCTTGGAGTTCCGGCGTCACGTCGCCAGCGACGATTCTCCCGCTGGCAAGGCTCTTGATATCACTGACGAGCAGGCTGAGCCGCCCCTCAGAGAGATGCTCGGTCATCGCCGCCGGGAGCTGAGCCTCCACCAGGGCCAGGATGATCGCGTCCTGAAAGCCAATCCAGAAGCCGAGCAGCAACAGGGCCGGCACACCCGTCCACAGTGCCGCATAGAGCCCGTAATAGTTCGGCAGCGAGTGCAGGGTCTTGATCCGCGATGCGCCACCGGCGACCGCAACGGCGCGCTTGCTCCCGAGATGGTAGGCCACCGCCATTGCGGCGAGCAGAATCAACAGCAGTACGGACGGCTGCATGAAATCGGTCCCTAGAATACAAACACAACCGGCGGCCCAGGCGGACCGCCGGCGATAAGCGTCCCGCCCCGAGGACGGGGCGGTTCAAGCCGCAGCGAGCCGGGATTACGGCTTGCTCATGGGCTCCAGGTTCTCGGCGGACTTGGCGATCGACTCGCGCATGTCCTCCGGCAGCGGGATCAGACCCTTGTCGATCAGATAGCCGTCCGGACCCCAGGCATTGTCGCTGGTGAACTCGGCGATGTACTCCTCCATCCCCGGGATGGTCCCGACGTGCGCCTTCTTGACATAGAAGTAGAGCGAGCGCGAGACGGGGTAGCTGCCGTCGCCGATGGTCTCGAAGGTCGGAGAGACACCGCCGACCATGGCGGCCTGGATCTTGTCGCGGTTCTGATCGAGGAAGCTGAAGCCGAAGATGCCGAAGGCGTCCGGGTTGGCGACCAGCTTCTGGACGATCAGGTTGTCGTTCTCGCCGGCCTCGATATAGCGGCCGTCCTCACGGATGCCATGGCAGATCGCCTTGTAGCGGTCCTTGTCTTCGCCCTTGATCGCCTTGATGAAATCGAAGGTCTTGCAGCCGCCCTCCATCGCGAGTTCGGCGAAGGCGTCACGGGTACCGGAGGTCGGCGGCGGACCCAGGACCTCGATCTTGGTCTTCGGCAGGCCGGCGCGCACGTCGTACCAAGTCTTGTAAGGGTTATCGATCAGCTCCTCGCCACCCTCGGGATTCGGGACCTTCTTGGCCAGGGCCATGAAGATCTCCTTGAGGCTCAGATCGAACTGCTCGCCCTCTTTCGAGTTGGCGATGGCGATACCGTCGTAGCCGATCTTGACCTCGACGATGTCCTTGACGCCGCTGCTCTGGCAGTTCTCGTACTCGGAGGCCTTGATGCGGCGCGAGGCATTGGTGATGTCCGGCGTGCCGACACCGACGCCCTCACAGAAGAGCTTCAGGCCGCCGCCCGAGCCGGTCGACTCGATCTTGGGGGTGGGAAAATCGGTGGTGCGTCCAAAGGTCTCAGCAACCGTGGTCGCGAACGGAAACACCGTCGAGGAGCCGACGATGCTGATCGTGTCGCGGGCCATGGCCTGAACCGAGGCAGTCGCCGCGACTGCGGCAACGGTCGCAGCGATAAGCGTCTTCCTCATGATAATCACCTCTATCGTTGATTAAGAAAGCGCGCTTATTGTCGTTGGCCCGTGTTCAGGTTTGATGAAACTCCTGTGACGGTTTGGTGACGCCGCTCAGAATTGCCGGACCTTGATGTTCAGCGTCTGAATGCGGTAGGCAATCTGGCGCGGCGTCATATTGAGCAGACGAGCGGCCTTCGCCTGGACCCAGCCGGCCTCCTCGAGGGCGGCGATGACCCGCTCGCGTTCGTCGAGATCGGGGTCATCGAGCGATGTCCTCGGCGTCGCCAAGGGGGGCGCTGACGATGGCGTGTCCACGGCCAGCCCGCCGTCGAGCCCGCTGAGCTGGATGGCATCGCGGTCGATGGTGCCGCCCTCACTCATGACCGCGGCGCGCTCGAGGCAGTTCTCGAGCTCGCGGACGTTGCCCGGCCAGTGGTAGCGCATCAGCACGCGCAGCGCGCTATCGGTCATCTCCAGGGTGCGGCCCTGCACCCGCGCGATCTTCGCAACCAAGTAGCGGGCCAGCTCGGGGACATCCTCGAGCCGATCGCGCAGCGCCGGCATTCGGATCGGCATCACGTTCAGCCGGTAGTAGAGGTCCTCGCGGAAGTCGCCGCTGCGGACCTCGGCCTCGAGGTCGCGATTGGTCGCGGCGATGACCCGCACGTCGACCTTGAGGGTGCGATTGCCACCGACCCGCTCGAGCTCGCCCTCCTGCAGCACGCGCAACAGCTTGGCCTGGAAGGTTGCGGAGATCTCGCCGATCTCATCGAGGAACAGGGTGCCGCCGTCGGCCTGCTCGAAGCGGCCCTTGCGTTGGCTGACGGCGCCGGTAAAGGCACCTTTCTCGTGGCCGAAGAGCTCCGACTCGAGCAGATTGTCGGGCAGGGCCGCACAGTTGAGCTTGACGAAGGCGCCGCGGGCGCGCGGCGAATTGTAGTGGATGGCATTGGCGATCAACTCCTTGCCGGTGCCCGATTCGCCGCGCAACAACACGGTGGTGTTCCACTTTGCAACCTGGCGGACCTGCTCGAAGACCAGGCGCATCGAGTTGGCATGTCCGATGATGTTGTCGAAGCCGTGATCGCCCTTGACCTGCCGCCGGAGCTTGTCGCGCTCCTCGCGCAGGGCCTGCTGTTCGGCCTCGACGCGCCGCGCCAGGCGCACCACCTGACCGATGAGGTTGGCGACCATCTCGAGGAAGCAGGCGCACTCCTCGAGCGGGCCGTCGGTACCCGGCGGTTGCGCGGCGAAGACGCCGACGGCGCCCTCCTCGCCGAGGCGAATGGGCACACCGATGAAGGGCAGGCTCGGCTCATAGAGGCTCAGCCGGTCGAGGAAACGCGGCTCGTCGCCGACACGGGGCAGTATCCAGGGCTCGTTGCGCTCGAGGATCCGCCCAACCACGCCCTCGCCCGGCCGATAGCGGACACTCGCGATCGCCTCGGCCGTCTCGTCATGCAGGGCACTGACCAACAGGTCGCCGGTGTCGGCCTCGACCAGGGCCACCATCCCGTAGCGCAGACGCCCATGCTCGTGCAAGACCTTGAGCACCTCGCTCAGGGTCTCGCGCAGGTTGAGGGAACGGTTCAATACGCTGCTGACCTCGAACAGTGAGGCCAACTGCGATTCCAATAGGGCGAGGCGCTGCGGCACCGCGGGCGGCCCCGATCTGTCTCTCTGACCAGTCATCGCGAGGTTCTGCGGCGTCGTCATGCGTCGGTCGCGGCCATCAGCGACAGCCGGATGCGGCAACCGTCCGAATAGCCCGGATCGATCTCGATCGAGCCGCCATGTTGATTGACGATCTCCTGGGCCAGGGCCAGCCCCATGCCGGCTCGGTCGCGCCGATTGCGCCACCCGCTGCAGAGGGGCTCGAAGACCGAGTAGCGCTGGGCCGCCGGGATGCCCGGGCCGTTATCTTGGATCTCCACCTCGATGGCCCGATCCAAAACCCGCGTCGCCACGCGTAGCTCGCGGTGCGCCTGACCGGTTTCGTTCAGGGCCTGAATCGCATTATCGATGAGGTGTTTGAACATGGACCGCAGCTGGTCTTGGTGGCCGTTGAGGACGGGCAACACCTGGGCGGGCTGCCAATCGACGACGATCCCCGCCGCGAGCAGACGGTCGGTCTCGAGCTCGAGGACCTGGCGCAGCAGGGCGTTGACGTTGACCATCAGGCCGACCTCGCGCTGCTGCTCGGGCAAGGCACCCTGCAGCGTCGCCAGGGCCTTCCGTCCCGCGGCGCTGGTCTGCTCGAGCATGGCACCCAGCGCGACCAGATTGCCGCCGCCGCCCTTGATCATCTCCGAGGCCGCTTGAATGACGTTGAGGGGTCCCTGAATCTGGTAGATGGCGGCTGCCAGCGCCTCGCGCATCGTATGACCGAGCTGTTGCTCGGCCAGTCGGGCGCGCAGGTTCTCGAGGTGCGCCCGCTCGACCTCGCGGCGCCGCGCCGTGATGTCGTTCGCGAGCAGCAACAGCCGCCGCTCCTCGCGGGCGCCGCGGCCAAAAAAGCTGCGCGCACTCGGGTCCAGTTCGTGCCCCGGGGTGCCCGAGCAAGCCAGCCACCGCGGCCCTTCACCCCCAGGGACCTCGAGGCTCACCTCGACATCCTTGAAGCCGCGATCTCCGAGCGCCAGCTCCAGCGGGTCGAAACCCGCCTGCTTGCGCAGGGCCGCCCGCAGCAGGTCGATCGGCTCTGCCCCGTGCAACTCGTCGCGCAGCTTTTTGTAGGCCCGGTTATCGAGGAGCACCCCACCCGCCGAATCGAGCAGGACCATCACGACCGGGGCGGCATCGAGCACCGCCTCGACGCGGGCCTTCTGCTGGCGCAGTGCGCCCTTGAGCTCGTGCATCCGCGTGACGTCGCGGTGCATGCCGAGGAAATAGAGGATCTGCCCGTCTCCATTGAGGACCGGCGAAACGGTCAACTCGGCGAGGTAGTCCTGACCTGCTTTGTTGCGATTGACCAGCGTCCCAGTCCAGGGCTGTTTGCCCTTGATGGTCCGCCAAAGCTGCTGATAGATGCTCACCGGCGTGGCGTTGTTCGACAGGATCGACTCGTTCTTGCCGACGACCTCCTCACGTCGGTAACCGGTCAGTGTCTCGAAGGCCGAATTGGCGTAGAGGATGATCGCCGCTGCATCGGTGATCGAGATGGCCACCGGTGACTGCTCGACCGCCTCGTAGAAGAGATGTGGGGGCAGGGCATCGGGTAAAACCTCTGACACCTGGCTCAGCGCGGCCAGCACCTCCGGCGGGGTCCCCGCCGGCGGCGCCGCGAGAAAGGCCGCCAGCGCCGTCGAGACCACCGGCTGCGCCGGTTCCGATGAGCCTTTTGCCGTCATGCTGCGCACGTCCTCTGAGTCTGATCTGAATCCGGCCGGAGTCCGATCCGCCACCCGACCACCGTCAATAGTATGCAAGGATAATACCCCGCTGGGACCGGCGCACACCCCGCCACCGGCAGCCGGCCTTGTCGCAAAGCCAACAAGCCCGGCGCGACCGCACCCAAATCCTTGTCGCCAAGGACACAAGGCGGCCCGATCCGCGCCGCGCTCTTCGCTGCACGGCGGCGGCCTCGTCGCCCCTCGCCACAGCGGCACAAGCGATCCCCGGTCGCCGCGCCTGCGAACCCCAGCCCCCTCCGGCCAATCGCCTGATATCGCGAACCATTCTGGTGCAACCGACGGGCTGCCGGCACCAACAGCGACCCCACCCCGCTTGCGACAGCGACCCGTCACAACGCCACACCGGCGCACACCAGACGGCAGCGGCGGCACAACTTCTGCTTGCCTCCTCGCAAACGACCCTCTAGACCCCTCCGTAGGCAGGAGCATGGCCGATTACTTGATGCTCATCCTCGGCACCGCCCTCGTCAATAACGTGGTGCTGGTCAAATTCCTCGGGCTCTGCCCCTTCATGGGCGTTTCGGGCAAGCTCGACTCGGCGATCGGCATGGGGCTGGCCACGACCTTCGTGCTGACGCTGGCCGCCGTCGCGAGCTGGCTCCTCGAGCACTATGTCCTGCAGCCGCTGGGGATCGGCTTTCTGCGCATCCTGACCTTCATCCTGGTGATCGCCGCCGTCGTGCAGTTCACCGAGATGGCCGTGCGCCGGCTCTCGCCCGTCCTCTATCAGGTCCTCGGCATCTTCCTGCCGCTCATCACGACCAATTGCGCCGTGCTCGGTGTCGCCCTGCTGAATATTCAGGGCGACCACGGCTTCCTCGAGAGCCTGCTGTTCGGCTTCGGCGCGGCGCTCGGCTTCACGCTGGTGATGGTGCTCTTCGCTGGGATGCGCGAGCGTCTGGCCATGGCCCAGGTGCCGGCGGCCTTCGCCGGCGCCCCGATCGCCTTCATCGCCGCCGGCCTCCTTTCGCTCGCCTTCATGGGCTTTGCCGGCCTGACCCGCTACTGAACAATGGATCCACGGAGCCTTCGCCAATGATCGCGCCCATCCTCAGCCTGACCCTGCTGGGCCTCGCCCTCGGCACGCTGCTCGGCATGGCGGCCCGCTTTCTCAAAGTCGAGCAAAACCCGCTGCAAGACGAGATCGAAGGCCTGCTGCCGGGCTCGCAATGCGGCCAGTGCGGCTACCCCGGCTGTACCGCTGCGGCCGCCGCGGTCGCCGCCGGGGAGGCGGCAGTCACCCTCTGCCCACCAGGCGGTCGCGCGCTGGTCGAGGAGTTGGCAGCCAAGCTCGGCGTCAGTGTCGACCTCGCCGGGATCCAGGACCAGGGTCCACGCGTCGCGCATATCCACGAGCGGCTTTGCAGCGGTTGCACCAAGTGTATGAAGCGCTGCCCCACAGATGCGATTCTCGGCGGCCCGAAGATGATCCACGCCGTCTTCGCCGATGCCTGCACCGGCTGCGGCAAGTGCCACGAGGTCTGCCCGCAGGAGTGCATCGACATGCGCCCGCCGCCGGTCGCCCTGCCGAACTGGCATTGGCCCAAGCCCCTGCTGGCCGCCTGAGCGATGAAACTCTTCAAGATTCGCGGCGGCGTGCACCCGGAGGACCGCAAGGCGCTGGCCGGTCGCCAGCCGATCGAGGCGATCCCCCTGCCCCAGTTGCTGCATATCCCGCTGCAGCAACACGTCGGCGCCGCCGCCAATCCGGCGGTGCGCCGCGGCCAGCGCGTCTGCAAGGGCGACCTGATCGCGGAGCGCCAGGGCGCAGTCTCGGCCCCCGTACACGCATCGACATCTGGCCGGGTCGTCGGCATCGGCCGTTATCCGGCCAACCACCCCTCGGGGCTGTCGGTGGCGACGATTACGCTGCAGCCCGATGGCGAAGACCGGTGGTCGGAGGCCCTAGAGGGCGCTGCCGACCCCTTCGCGCTCGCGCCCGAAGAGATCGCCGCGCGGGTCGCGGCGGCCGGGGTCGTCGGGATGGGTGGGGCCACCTTCCCTGCGGCGATCAAGCTCAACCTGCGTCACAAGTACCGGCTCCACACGCTCGTCATCAACGGCTCGGAGTGCGAGCCCTACCTGACCTGTGACGATCGGCTTATGCGCGAGCAGCCCGCCGAGGTCCTCGACGGGGTCCGCATCATGGCCCATGCTTTGGGGATCGAGCACATCATCGTCGCGATCGAGGACAACAAACCCGAGGCCCAGGCCGCAATGGCCAGCGCCGCGGCGGAATTCGCCGCGGTGCGCATCGCCCGCCTCCCGAACCGTTACCCGATGGGCTCGGAGAAGCACCTGGTCCTGGCGCTGACCGGGCGCGAGACGCCTGCGCGCGGCCTCACCGCCGACATCGGCGTCGTCGTGCACAATCCGGCCACCGCCTTCGCCGTCCACCAGGCCCTGCGCCTGGGAAAACCCCTGGTCGAGCGGGTGGTGACCGTCACCGGCGAGGCCGTCGCCCGGCCGGGCAATCTGCGCGTGCCGCTCGGCACCCCGGTGGCGCATTTGCTCACCCACCGCGGGGGTC
>Ga0207419_1003025_pt1 | contig 10376 bp, 10 predicted proteins | sample ElkSloMetagenome_4_FD_184723 | JGI IMG/M metagenome (GOLD analysis project Ga0207419, IMG submission 184723) | Hot spring microbial communities from Elkhorn Slough, Monterey Bay, USA - MD2A (version 2) | ecosystem: Environmental > Aquatic > Marine > Intertidal zone > Estuary: Microbial mat ... | reverse complement strand
GGGATCGAGTTTATCAGAGGGTCATGTCATGGATTTGGGACCAACGATTCTGGAGTTGATGGGAGCGCCGATTCCGGAACGGTTGCAGGGGAAACCGTTGCCTCTGGCAAGGAGTGAGGCTGTCATTGATGGCGCGATAACTTAACCAAGTAGTTGAAGCAAGCAAGGGATTGGTATTGATGCATCGCTTTTGCACTGTTTTTTAAAGCTGTCAATACCTTCCCTTTACAGTATCTTTAAGATTAAATCTGTATTCTTCACCGTTACTTTATACAAAACCTGAAGATTAGCATATATCTTGGATAGAAAGTCAGTAGGTCATTTACGGATTACCTTTAGGTTACCACTAAGGCTAGAGTAAATCGTCGTGAAACGGCTGTAAGAATTAAGATGAAGTTCTGGATTCGGTAAGCTGTTCGGCATTTAAATTGGGATACCTCAATCGCTCAAAGGCAACAGGCAACAGGCAACAGGCAACAGGGAATACACAGTTTAAATGCATTTTAGCTTAACAACTCCCACTGGGGAGGTGTGAGATCCAGAACGATAATTAATTCAACTGTACAATGCTCATTGCCTGAGTTGTTGGGGCGGTGACATTCTAAATGTAGTCAAAGGAATCCAAGATGACACAAACAAAAATAATCAATACCCTCATTAAAGGTTTACCCTTAGCCGCTCTTAGCGCTACCGTGCTAGCTGCTCATCCAGCGGATGCAGCCATTATAGGGATAAAAGGACAAGTAGAAATAACTGACACTCCTTTTTGGCTCCTCGATAACTACTATGCTACACCAAGGGAAAAGCATTTGCTAGCATTTGACGAAGAACAGAACGTCGTATTGCCTCGAGATGTAGAGATAAGTGATCCGACAAATTGGGATAAGTTATCAGGTTTAGATACGATAAAACAGGTGACTCGGGTGAATAGCCACTTTATATATCTTTGGAACCCAACCCCCTCAGAAGGGAGAATAGAGGCGAGTGCTACTATTACTTTTGATACACCTATTATTGGTCTAATGGGGGATCGCCGTCTTATCGTTCCTACTAACGATATCTTTTTCCCAGATGATCGGGGTGTATCTAGGATTGGCACTCTAGACGAACCCTCACTCCCTCGAGATATCGCGACGATTACGGGAGATAGGGGAAATGTATTAGAAGTGTCGTTTACAACTCACTCAGCAATGGACCCGATTCGTGTGATCACGCAAGTACCTACAGCGCCTGAACCTCTCACCATCCTGGGCACAGGAACGGCTATAGGATTTGCTCCCTTGCTCCAAAGGGCATACTCGAAGAAAAAAAATAAAGGCAAGAACAAGGACTAATTTAGCCGCGAAAGCAATCAGCGAACCTCTGTCTACCTCAGCCAAAATCATGGTACACTGCAAATCCCCCCTGCAATTCTACTAATCGTCCACGCACAGTGTCTTTGCAGTTTCTTTAAGGTTACAGCAGTATTCTTCACTGTTACTTCATATAAAATCTGGTGTTCAGAGTTTATCCTTTGTATAAGAGTCAATAGCTCAGGTATTTAATTCCCTGGGCTTCTTCCCCAAGTTAGAGGGAATCGTGGTAAAACCGCTGTATAAATAGGCTAAGACTCTGGATGTTTTAACAATTCCCTAGCCAGGAGTTGCGAGAACCAAACAGAGGAATAGCTCAACTCTAGAACTCCCACACCGGGTTAGTTCCAGCCGTTTAGAATAGAAATCTAGAAAACACTTGAAAATGACACCAGCAAAAACAATGAATCCCTTAGTCAAAGGTTTACAGATAGCGACTGTTAGTGTTGCTGTTCTAGCTGCTCATCCAGCTGATGCAGCTATTATCGGGGGAACAGGACAACTAGAAATAGTTGATACTCCCGGTTGGGAGCTAGGTTATTTCCCAAGAACTACATCTATTCAAGCCTTTGAAGAAGAACAGAACGTTGTGTTACCTCGAGATATTCAGATCAGTGATCCAACCAATTGGGATAGGCTATTTGACTTAGACGTAATCAAAGAAGGTACTCGTGTCAGTAGTCATTTCGTATATTTTGCCAATCCAACAAGAGGTCGGCTTGGCGCTAGTGCTACCATAACCTTTGATGGATCTATCTTGGGTCTAATGGGAGATCCTGCTCTTTTCTTACCGACTTTGGATATATTTGCCCCAAACGCTATTCGTGATAGGTTTACTGGCACCTTAGACGAGCCTCCGCTAACGCGAGACGTAGCAACGATTACGGGAGATAAGGGAAATGTTCTGGAAGTTTTTTTATCAACTACATCAGGAACAGATGGACTTCGCGTTATTACCCAAGTTCCTGCTGCTCCTGAACCTCTGACTATCCTTGGCACAGGCACAGCTTTGGGATTTGCGCCTCTACTCAAAAGAGCATACTCCAAGAAACAGAAGAAGAACAACAAGAAAGACTAATCAAGTTTACCTTCACTAACTGGTGGTAAGTTTAAACCATAGTTTTCTTGATGAATTCTAGCAATTTGCCACCAGTGAGCTACCCAAAAAATTCGGACTCAAAAAGACTGTAGAGAGATGTGATAAGTTGCTGAGTAGGTTTAAACAGGAAAGGATGAAAGTATATAAAAGAGTTGATTAGAATCTTAAACAAAACAATGAATACTTTACTTAGAGGATTTGCGCTAGCGGCTGTTAGTGTTACTCTTCTAGACCCTTACCCATCTAAGGCTGCAATTGTATGGGAAAGTATAACAGGACAGATAGAAAAACTAGACAAACCTTTTTGGCTGTTAGATGATTACTCTGCTACACCCAGAAATACGTCTATTTTTGCTTTTGATGAGGCGCAAAATGTTGTGTTGTCAAGAGATATTCAGATAAGTGATCCCACGAATTGGGATAAGCTGTCAGATTTAGACGTAATCAAAAAGGGAACGCGAGTCAGCAGTCACTTTATTTATTTTTGGAATCCCACTCCATCTCAAGGGCGGATTGAAGCAAGGGCGACTATAACCTTTGATAGACCGATCATTGGTTTAATGGGAGATCGTCGTCTTATCGTTCCGACCAACGATCTATTTTTCCCCAATGATCGTGGGGGGTCTAATATCGGTACATTAGACGAGCCTCCCTTGCCTCGGGATGTCGTAACTATTACTGGAGATAAAGGCAATGTCTTAGAGGTATATTTTACAAATCATTCAGAAATGGATTCACTTCGTGTGATCACGCAAGCACCTGTTTTTCCTGTACCTTTCACTCTCCTGGGTACAGGCGCAGCTCTGGGATTGATGTTTTTTGGGCAACGGAAATACTTAAAAAAGCTAAAGAAAGTCAAGCCTAAGAAATAGTACGGCTCCAGCGAAAATTATCTTAAGTTCAACGGCTCCTCATTATGGTAAAATCTCCCCTAGAGGTGGATTGTATCCAATTATCAATCCATAGTAGCCCCCATTATAGCAAATAATTGCAGTTTGTGTATAATAGCCGATTAAGCAGAGAGAGCAAGGTCAACCCAAGTAATTAAACAGATGAAACAATTTGTCAAAGGGATAGTCTATCCTATTATCAAGTCGAAACCCGACTTCTTAATTATCGGAGCGCAAAAAGCCGGGACAACATCACTATATCGCTACCTGTCTCAACATCCTCAAATACTGAAGAATAATTCTTGGAAAGAGATCCGTTACTTTGACGTCCCTGAAAATTATAGTCAAGGCTGGGGCTGGTATTTAGGTCATTTCCCTTCTAAACTTCGCAAGGGAGACAAACTAACCTGTGATGCATCACCCAGTTATCTCTACTTCAAACATATACCTGAGCTGATTAAGCAGGATTTAGGAAATATTAAGATGATTGCTGTATTGAGAGAACCCGTTTCTCGTGCTTATTCTGCATGGCAGATGTATCACAGCTTTGCCGATAGTCCTAATGATAATTTGATAAATATAGCAGATCATAGAACTTTTGCTGAAGCAATTGAGCAAGAATTAAATCCTGAATCGAATACAGCAAAATACCCCTATGATTATATTGAAAGAGGAAAGTATGCTGAACAGCTAAAGAACTACTATGACTATTTTGATAAAAATAATATTTTAGTTTTAAATGTTAAGGCATTTAGTGAAGCTTTGGGGTTAGTTCTGAATGAAGTTTGTGATTTTGTAAACATCGAACAATTTTCCAAAGAAGTGATTCAGCAGTTTCGCGATGAAAAGCATAATGTAGGAAAATATAAGTTTAACAAAACCTCTGACGACGAAAAAAAAATAGAACACCTAAAAAAATATTTTACTCCTTTCAATGAGGAACTTTATGAACTATTAGATTGCCGTTATGATTGGTAATCGATTCATAATATTGCCAAGAAATAAATCAGGAAATAAATGGGTTTTGTTAAAATTATTCTCTATTGAAAGATTGAATTAATGATAAAACAAGTAATCAAAAAATTCGTATATCCCATCTATCCAGTTGTCAAGTCTAAACCGGACTTTTTAGTGATTGGAGTGCAAAGAGCAGCAACAACTTCACTGTATCGCTACCTCATTCAGCATCCTCAAATCCTCGTCACCCATAAAAGTCGAGAAACCTACTACTTTGACAACCCTGACAACTATCGTAAAGGCTTCGGCTGGTACGTAGGTCATTTCCCATCCAAGCTGCGGAAAGGGGATAAGCTAACCTTTGAAGATTCCCCCAGTTATCTCTACTATAAGCATATCCCTCAGCTCATCAAGCAAGACTTGGGCAATATTAAGATGATTGCCATACTGAGAAATCCTGTCGATCGCGCTTACTCAGCATGGCAGATGTATCATAGCTATTCCAGTCTACCTTTGAAACATTTGAGAGAACGGGCTGATCAAAGAACCTTTGCTCAAGCCATTGAACAAGAACTGAATCCGGAACTCCCCCCTCCGGAGTATCCTTATCACTATCTTGACCGGGGAAAATATGTACAACAACTCGAAAATTACTATACCTATTTTGACAACAGTAATATTCTCATCTTGAACTTTGAACAGTTGAGCAATAATTTAGGTTCAGCCCTCCAGCAAATCTGCAATTTTTTAAACATCGAACCCTTTCCGGATGAGAAAATCAATCAGTTTCAGCAGGAAAAACACGCAGCGGCTACCTATGTAAGAAGTGCTGGCGATGATCAAGTCTTAGAACACCTCAAAAATTACTTTGTTCCGTTTAATGAAAAACTCTATGAACTTTTAGGGACTCGTTATACCTGGTGAGGACGGAGATAATATAGAATATGATATAGACGCCAAGACCTCAAACCCTCTTCCAAAGAAAATCCAAGTCAATGTCAAAACCACTTCGAGTTGTATACGCTCCCGGTCCTGGAGATGTAATTGGCACCTATAATTACTGGGTTAAGGGACAGGACGATCCCTCCCAGGTGGCGATATCCTATTCCCATCAGTTCTACGACGTTTGTCATGCCTTAGAGGCACAAGCTTACGTCATCGCGCCAACCAGTAAACAGAAAACATTGTTCCGTAACGATAAAATTATCATTGAACGTCGCCCCAAACGATTTTTCGGTGCATCTGGCGTACTCCGTCGATTGGGGCAGTTGTGGTATGATGTCAGTCTAGTAGCCACAGGGGTTCGCTTTAAGGCTGACGTGGTAGTGGTCGCTAGTGGGGGAACTCACTGGTTTATTTTGTCCTTACTCCCCGGGTTGGGGGTGCAAGTGATTCCCTCTTTCCATGTTTTGCTCTGGTCGAAGTATAAATCCGAAGACAGTCTTGGGCAATTCGTTTTAAACCTAAGCCGCCCTTTGCTTACCAGTCAAGCCATGGCTATTTTAGCGGTTTCCGACGAAATCTGTGACCAGGTAGCCCAGCTTACCAATGGTCAGCATCGACCCATTCTTAGGTCGTTTCCGGTCTATCGCCGAGAACAGTTCGCGGAAATTGATGCACCCGATCAGAAACGTTCGCCGTTTCGAGTCCTGTTTGTTGGTCGTATCGAGCAACACAAGGGTGTTTTTGAGCTTCTCGAAATTGCCAAACGTTTTGTCGCAGAAGGCAGAGACAATATCACATTTGACCTATGTGGTAAAGGTTCTGCCCTAGACGCCTTGCGTCTTGCTGCCAAAGAAGCAGGTGTTGATTCGATCTTCGTGTGCCACGGTCACTGCAACAAACCCAAAATGCGGCAGATGTTCAGTCAATCCCACGTTGTTATTGTACCAACAACAACGGGTTTTAGGGAAGGGTTTAATAAGGTCGTAGTTGAAGGTATTTTAGCTGGGCGTCCTGTGGTCACTTCAGCAGTTTGTCCAGATTTGGCCTGTGTCAAAGATGCTGTTGTCGAAGTTCCGGCTGATAACACGAAGGCTTATGGTGATGCTTTACTCAAGTTGTGTAATGATTGGGAGTTTTATGACCAAAAGCGACAAGGCTGTTTAGCGATTCAAGAGCAGTTTTACGATCTCTCACACAGTTGGGGAGCCAATCTTAAATCTATCCTGATTTCAAATAACTTACAGAAAATGGAACAATGAAACCTAACTATATAGTCATCGGTGCAGCCAAGTGCGCGACTTCCTCAATTTGTAATATCCTGAGTCAGCATCCCGATGTGTTCATGGTCGAAGGGAAAGAACCACAATTTTTTGCCCATGATGATGTCTATGAACGAGGAATCGAGTGGTATGAATCACTCTATGACAAAGCAGGTAAACAAAAGATGCGGGGAGAAGGTAGCACCAACTATACGATGAAGGAGCGTTTTCCTGAAACCGTTTCTCGTCTAGTCTCCTATACTCAAGATTTAAAGCTGATATACGTTGTCCGTAATCCAATTAGTCGAATTGAATCCTATTGGCTACAGAAGCGAGCCAATGGAGGAGAAGCTGTTCATTATGACTTTAATACAGCCGTGAGGCTCAACCGTGACTGGCTGGTTGATTCCTCAAACTATTGGCAGCAAATTAATGCCTATCGACCTTATTTTCCGGATGATCGCATCCATATAATCTTCTATGAAGACTTTAAGGCTGATTCTAGTACGGTTATGCGTCGCTGCTTCGAGTTTCTTGATGTTGATCCAGATACACCCCTCGTCAACCCCAATCTTCACATTAATAGTTCCAGTAATAAACGCATCCAAGGAAGCTTGATTTCGCGTTTACGTGAAAACTCGGTATACCGTACTGCGGTGAAAGCAATTCCTGAGACATTGCGTGGAGACATGAAAAAGCAGAAATGGTTTAAACAAGTTTTTTTTAAAAGAATCAACGAACGACCGCAGTGGACTACCCATAATCGTGAATGGGTCGCTGATATTTTGGAAGCCGATACTCAGCAGTTTTTAGACTACTATGGAAAGCCCAAAAATTTCTGGAATCTTCAAGGTTCGGAGTCTAGGCAGGAAATTTCATTGTATTGATAATCGGGCAAAATGGAACTGAGTTAGGCAGACTCTAGAGTAAAAAAAGGAAGATATGAAGCAAAATCAGCAACCCCTTATCCATATTGGCTACCACAAAGCGGGTTCAACTTGGCTCCAGCAAGTCTTGTTCAAGGATGAGAAAACAGGCTTTTTTACTCCATGGGGCGCCCAGTCCGGTCAGGCAATTGTCCAATTTGTGGTTCCCAATGCCTACAGTTTTTCGCCTGAATCAGCTAGACAGGCATTGGCTTCAGGTTTACAGGAAGCCCACAAACGAGGTCTAATACCAGTCTTGTCACATGAAGGATTGAGCGACAACCCTGTGAAAGGTGACTATTGGGGCAAAGAGGTTGCTGATAGAATTTATGCTACCTTTCCTGAAGCTAGAATTCTCATCATTATCCGCGAACAAAAATCAATGATAATGTCATCGTATCGGCAGCATATCAAGATAGGAGGAACCGAAACCATCCAAGAATTCATTGGGGCAGACATAAATAAACCAGCATTTAAACCTACCTGTCGGTTAGATTATCTAGAATGGGACTTACCTATTGCCTATTATCAAAAGCTATTTGGAGCAGCTAATGTACTCGTGCTACCCTTGGAACTATTGAGCAAAAACCAAAAATTATTTGCTCAAAAAATTATCCGTTTTGCTGGCGTAGATCCTGGCACAGTGGATATCCCTGATTTTTTGTCAAGTCCCAAAAATGTTGGATTTAAAGGAGCAACTCTTGCTGTTCGACGGAGAGTGAACTACTTTATTGAGAATCCCACCTATGCCAGAAGTAAAGGGCAATCTCCCCTAGCTCATCGTCTCGTTATTAAGTTATCGGTAGCGGCGGATCGGCTTTTGCCTTTAAATATTCATCAACAAGTAGAAAATAATTGGCAGCAATTTGTAGCTGAATATGTTGATGATAGGTTTAAAGATAGCAATCAGCGAACGAGCCATTTAATTGACATGAATTTAGCTGATTTTGGCTATCCCTGTTCTTGCTAAGATGAATTTTTTATCAAATGAGCTTAATTATGTAATGATTACTGAAAAAGCTGACAATTTGTAAAATCGATTGAAGTTTAACATTTAATTCAAGGAGACTTTAAGACTATGGATTCTAAATTACATGATTTTCTAGAGAAAATAGTAGTTGGTGACAAAAGGTTTGCCGGAAATTTATTTGATAGATTTATAGGGTTAGACTTTTTACTAGAAAAATGTTCTCATTGTACTATTTTAGATATAGGAAGCAATGAAGGACTAGTCAGTTATGAATTTGCCAGACATGGAAGTAAAATTATCCATGGATTGGAGAAATCTATGTCTATGGTGCTTTTTTCTAAAAGATTATTTAGGGATTTGCCTGTGGAAAGTGAATTTTATCAAGCTGATTTATCCATATCAGGCAACGAATTTATAAAAAAGCATCAGTCTGTATTGCTTGATGAATACGATATAGTTTTATTTCTTGGTGTTTATCACCATTTAAAAAATCAAATGAAAGAAAATGATTTACATGAGTTAGTTGAGGTGTTACTAGCAAAAACAAAAAAATACTTTGGCGTGAGAACAAATTCACTTCCTGAATTTGAATCGCTGATCTTGAATAAAAATTTTAAACTCGTTCATTCATTGCCGAAAAAGAATACTGGAGTAGGACTATTACATATCTATGAAAAATACTGAAATAACTGAACTACTATAATTCAACAAGTAAAGATTCCAATGCCACAAAAACTCACCCGAAAATTACGCAGCCAAATCACCTCTACCCTGCCCAAACCCTGGGCTAAACGCGCCAGCAAACTTGCTCGCACTTTCGACCAAGTAATCGGCTGGCTGCCATCCCACTGGCGATTGGGTAGTGTTGCCATGTTTCATGTCGGCAGATGCGGCAGTACCGTTGTTGGCAACCTACTTGACCAACACCCAAAAATATACTGGGATGGTGAAGTTGTTTTCAACGAGTATAGTTTCAACAACTACCAACTCAAACCCTTTGATACAAAGGCATTCTTCCGCAAACAAATGCTGGTTGCAGGTAACCGCTTCTACGGCTTTGAGGTGAAAGTCCACCCTGAACAGCAACTGGCAATCTTACATCAAACCCTACCCGAACTAGTCAATGAACTCCCGGAACTAGGCGTCGAACGGTTCATTGTGTTGGAGCGCAAAAACTACCTACGGCGGATAATCTCAGCAATTCTTGGCTATCAAACTAAAACTCGACATCTCAATTCTAAGAGTAAAGCCAAATTGACCCAGACACGACTGGATTTGCACAATGTAGCCTTTGGTATTGTTTACAATCCCAAGCCTTTAATCAATTGCTTAGAGGAAATCGACCAAACTTATCGCCAACTCGAATCACTTCTGGAGGACAAATCGTCACTTTGGCTGACCTACGAAGACGATATCCTTCCTGATCCCCGTATTGCCTATCGTAAGATATGCGAATTCATCCAAGTCGAGCCGATGGCGGTTGATATTCTCAACCAGCGAACCAATCCATTCCCCATCCGCGAAATTGTGGAAAATTACGACGAACTAGAAGCGATGTTGAAAGGAACTAAGTTCGAGTGGATGTTAACTGAATGAAAATATGACTCAACCTGATCACCCCTATCCCCTACTCGTCGTCATCCTCAACTACCGCACCCCTGGTATGACTATCGATTGCCTCCACTCGGTAGTCAATGACGTTCAATCCTTACCCGGTACTCGCGTTGTTGTTACCGACAACGCCTCTGGCGACGGTTCAGTCGAACAAATCAGCACCGCTATAGAAACTGAAGGTTGGAGTGACTGGGTATCCGTTATGCCATTAGACCACAACGGTGGTTACGCTTTCGGCAACAACGCCGCCATTCGTCCAGCCCTAGAGTCAACCAATCCCCCTCCCTACATCCTACTTCTAAACCCCGACACGATCGCACGCCCTAATGCCATCAAAACTTTAGTCAACTTCATGAACGAACAT
>Ga0207419_1003022_pt1 | contig 10382 bp, 8 predicted proteins | sample ElkSloMetagenome_4_FD_184723 | JGI IMG/M metagenome (GOLD analysis project Ga0207419, IMG submission 184723) | Hot spring microbial communities from Elkhorn Slough, Monterey Bay, USA - MD2A (version 2) | ecosystem: Environmental > Aquatic > Marine > Intertidal zone > Estuary: Microbial mat ... | reverse complement strand
CTGAGCCGCCACCGATCGGACTCCGCAGGCCGGGAGATCGTCGGCAGCTTCGCGACCCGCGGAGGCGCCGTCGTCAGTCGCCGAGTTTCGACCGGAGACGGCGCAGGAGCGGAAGCGGCGAAAGCTCTCCGTCGATGATGCTGGCGAGCTCCTCCTCGCGACGCCACACCGCCTCCAGTTCACGGACCTCCAGCTCGAGCAGCCGCTGCTCGCGAGACTCGTTGGCGGCGATCTCGAGAGCGATCGCACCGGTCCGCTGGAGATCGCCGAGGCGCCGTCCGTCGCGGACTAGAATACGGGTGAGGTCCCCGGCCGAACCGGCCTCCTCGATCAGGCGGGTCGCGGCCTTGACCCTTCGGTCCGTAGCTCCCGTGTAGTGCTCCCAGGCGAGAACGCGGCGCAGGGTGTGCCGTGCGTCGTCGCCCTCCAGCCGGAGGCCGCCCTCGTGGCCCCAGCCTCGACACTGCGGGCAGCGGAGGGACACGACGGGCGCGTCCGCCCGCTCGCCGGGCAGCAGAAGGAGGCTGTCGCGGTCCGAGAAGGTGATCGAGTCGAAGGCCCGACCGCACTGCACGCACGACGCGTGACCCGCCCACGCACGACGACCGAACCTGAGCCTTCGCCCCGCCTTCTGAAGGCCCTCGGGCGCCCGCTGCCACAGCATCCAGCCTGCGAACAGCGACAGACCACCGCTGGTGAATCCGGTCGCGATGAGGCCGCCGGTGACCACGCTGGTCGCCACCGCGACCTTTTTCGCGTGCGCTCGGCGTCGGGTGAGCTCCTGCCCGTACCGCCACCACGCCTCCTCCCTCAACTGTGCGCGGCCGACCCGGACGACCTCGAGTCGCCCGACCCGAAGGAGCGTGACGTTGTCCGTCTCCGAGAGCAGGCGTCCTCGGTCGAAGGTCAGCTTCTCGAGTTCCTCCAGGGCCTCCCATCGGTTCTCCAGTGGGATGAGGGACCACCGGCGACAGGTAGTGCACACGATCCAGAGCCGACCCCGGTCGGGATCGAACGCCACGCGTTGGCCCCGACGCAGATGCTCCAGTTCGTCGTTCTCCGCGAACTCGCTCGCGCAGACCAGGCACCTTCGAATCATGGGGTCGCGGATGGGGCGGGGGGGCGGGGGTGACCGCTTATGCATACGTACCGGTCAACGTACCTTTCCGTCCCCCGGAAAGACCATCCCCACGCGCGACCGAGACCTCGATGCTGCTCGTTCTGGACAACTACGACTCCTTCACCTTCAACCTGGTCCAGTATCTGGGTGAGCTCGGAGCCGACGTCGTCGTCGTCCGGAACGACGACCGGACGGTCGACGAGATCGCGGCCATGTCTCCGGAGCGGATCGTGCTTTCGCCGGGACCGTGTACGCCCTCGGAGGCGGGAGTGAGCGTCGACGTCGTCCGGGCGCTCGGTCCGACGACCCCGATTCTGGGAGTGTGCCTGGGGCACCAGGCGATCGGCGAGGCCTACGGGGGGCGGACGATACGAGCACGGCGGACCATGCACGGCAAGACGTCGCCGGTTGTGCACGACGGTACGGGTCTGTTCGAGGGGCTGCCGTCTCCCCTCACGGTGACCCGCTACCACTCGCTGGTGACGGATCCCTCCGCGCTCCCGGATCGTCTCGTCCCGATCGCCTGGTCCGAGGAGGGGGAAGAGACGGAGGAAATCCAGGCCATGCGACATCGTGAGCATCCGGTCTGGGGAGTACAGTTCCACCCGGAGTCGCTGTTTTCGGAGGGTGGACACCGGCTCTTGGAGAACTTCCTCCGCATGCCACCCCGAACTGCTCGGTAGGCGACCCGACGGCAGAGTCGACAGAGGTCGACATACGCAGCCCGCCGATCGGCGGGCGGGTCTGTCAGGTCGGGACCAAAGCCCTACCTTCCACATCCGGCGGGTCCACACGGGGCGCGCTGTCACACCACGGGCTCGCCCGCGCATGATTCGCGTCACCTTTCTCGGAACCGCAGCCGCTCGTCCCACCGTCGGTCGCAACGTGACCGGCATCGCCGTCCAGCGGGAAGGCGAGGTGCTCCTCTTCGACTGCGGAGAGGGGACACAGCGTCAGATGATGCGCTATCAGACCGGGTTCGGGCTGCGGCACATCTTCGTGACGCACATCCACGCCGACCACATCCTCGGGATTCCCGGGCTCGTCCGAACCATGGGGCTCCAGGGTCGGACCGAGCCGTTGACGCTCCACGGACCGCGCGGCAGCCGCAAGGTGCTGATCGACGCGGTGCACCTCGGCGTCGAACGTCTGCCCTTCGAGGTGCGTGTCGAGGAGGTGTCCGACGGAGACACGGTGTCGTTCGAGGGCTGGCACATCGATGTGTTCGCCGTCGTGCACAAGCACAACGCCCTGGGATTCCGTCTTCGCGAGGACGATCGCCTCGGACGCTTCGACGTCGAGCGGGCCCGTGCGCTGGGCGTCCCGGAGGGCCCGCTCTTCGGGCGCCTTCATCGCGGAGAGACCATCGAGGTCGACGGGCGTGCGATCGAGCCCGCCGACCTGGTCGGACCACCCAGGGCGGGCCGGAGCGTCGTGTATGCGGGCGACACCCGTCCGTGCGAGCGCGTCGTGGAGATGGCGCGGGATGCCGATCTGCTGATTCACGAGGCGACGTTCGTCGACGAGGAGCGGGACCGGGCGGTCGAGACGCTCCACTCGACGGCGGCGGAGGCGGCGCGGGTCGGGCAGGAGGCGGAGGTGCGTCGGCTGGTGCTCACCCACATCTCGGCGCGGCACGCGGACGGCCCCGATCGTCTCCGGGACGAGGCCGCCGCGATCCGTCCGGGAACCCGTATCGCGCACGACGGCATGGTGATCGAGATCGGATACAGGGATGAGGGCGACGAGGCGGGGGTGAACTCGTGAGGCTCGCAATCGTCGGCCTCGGGGTCATGGGTGGTTCCCTGGCACGGGCCCTCGTACGGACGCACCTCGCCGGGGGAGCGGGGGGGCGCGGGCCCACCGAACCCTCGACCTCGGTGTGGGGGTGGGCCGCGAATCCGGCCGATCGCGCGGCGGCGGCGGAGGCGGGAGTGGAGATCGGCGAGCATCTCGAGGGCACCCTTCTCGACGCCGAGGTGGTCGTGCTCGCGACCCCGCTGTCGACGCTACCGGATCTGGCGTCGACGGTACTGGACGTCGCCCCGGCGGGGGCTCTGGTTCTGGATGTGGCGAGTCTGCAGGAGGCGTCCCTCGCCGCGGCGAAGGCGGCGTCCCTCTCGGCCCGATGGGTGAGCGCGCATCCGATGGTGGGGAGTGAGAGATCCGGCTTCGACGCGTCCCGGGCCGATCTGTACGAGGGGGCGACCGTGTTCCTGTCGGCCGATGAAGGTGTGCCGCAGGAGAGGCGGGACGCCGCCGTTCGGTTCTGGTCCCGTCTGGGTGCGCTCCCCGAGTGGGTGGTTCCCGAGGACCACGACGACCGGATGGCGACGGTGAGCCATCTGCCGCAGCTGGTAGCGACCGCGCTGGCGGACACCATTGCGAAGACGGGTGCGCCCGCGGAGGCACTCGGTCCCGGCGGCCGGGACACCACCCGGCTGGCGGGGAGCTCCGTCGAGATGTGGCGAGACCTGTTCGAGCATGCCCGCCCGGCCCTCGTCAGCGGTCTTCGTGACCTGGCGGAACGGCTGGAGGAGGATGCGTCGGCGCTCGAGGGTGGTCACCTGGACGTGCCGGTCGGACGCCTGATTCGGGCGGGCGCATGGAGGCGAGGCGGATGATCCGAGTTCGAGTCCCGGGCGACAAGTCCCTCACGCAACGAGCCCTGATTCTGGCTGGTCTGGCCGATGGGGAGAGTCGCCTCACCGGTCTGCTTTCCAGCGCGGACCCACGGTCGACGGCGGGGGCGGTCGCGGCGCTGGGAGCCGAGATGCCCGCCTTGCCCCACGACGGCTCGGAGATCCGCGTCACGGGTCGAGGGCTCCGGGGATGGACGTCTCCGTCGAGCTACCTAGATCTCGGGAACTCCGGGACCGGGTCGCGCCTGCTCCTCGGTGCGCTCGCCGGGTGTGACCTGACGGCCGTCGTGACCGGGGACGCCTCCCTCCGAAGCCGTCCGATGAGACGGATCACGGACCCGGTCGGCGCCATGGGTGCTCGATTCGACTTCATCGAGAGGGAGGGACGGCTTCCGATCCGGGTGACCGGGGGTCGGCTCCGTTCGGTGGATCTCGACCTTCCGGTGGCGAGTGCCCAGGTGAAGAGTGCCCTGCTCCTGGCCGGGCTCACCGGCGGCGTACCGGTCCAGCTCACGGAGCCCGGAAGGTCACGCGATCACACCGAGCGGATGTTCGAGGCGCTCGGTGCGACGGTGCTCCGCCATGTCCGGGACGAAGGCGTCCGGGTCGAGCTGCGAGATCCTCCGGATCGGATTCCGCCGCTGGACCTTCGCGTGCCGGCCGATCCGTCGTCCGCGACCTTTCTCCTGCTGGCGGCGCTACTGGGCGTGTCACGGGGCGTCGAGATCCCGGACGTCGGGCTCAATCCGACTCGCACCGGCGGCTTCGACCTGTTCGAGCGCATGGGCGCCCGGATGTCCCGTGAGGTCGAATCGGAGCAGGGCGGCGAACCCACCGGTACGGTTGTCGCCGAGCCCAGCTCCCTCCGCGCCATCGAGGTCGTTCGCGCGGACGTGGTTCGCGCCATCGACGAACTTCCTGCGGTCGCCGTCGCGGCCGCCCGGGCCGAGGGCGTGACCTCGATCCGTGGAGCCGAGGAGCTGCGCCACAAGGAGACCGATCGGATCCGCGCGATGGTCGACAATCTCCGCGCCATCGGCGTCGTCTGCGAAGAGTATCCGGACGGACTGTCCGTCGAGGGCACCGATGCGCCACTGAAGGGCACGGTGGACGCCCGCGACGATCACCGGATCGCGATGGTGTTCGGTGTGCTCGCAGCCCAGGCGGGCAACGACATCACCGTGCAGGGTCGCGAGTGCGTGGACGTGAGCTTCCCGGAGTTCTGGGAGCTGCTTCGGCGGATCGCGTCGTGAGTGCCGATCGCGCCGTTCCGGACGACCGGTCCCGCTCGATCGTGACCCTCGACGGGCCTGCGGGCGTGGGGAAGTCGTCGACGGCGCGAGATGTCGCACGGCGCCTGGGCTGGCGCTACCTCGATTCGGGGGCTCTGTATCGAGCGGTGGCCTTCGCGCTGCTCGAAGCGGGGATCCCCCCCGCGGACTGGCCGGACCTCGACCGCGATACGCTCGCAGCGCTCGAGCTGGTCGTTCGGCCGGAGGGGGGTACGCTCGCGATTCTCCTGCGTGGCCGTGTACTGGAGTCGGAACTCCGAACCCCCCGGGTGACGTCGGCTGTCTCGGACGTGGCCAGAGTCCCGGCGGTACGCCGCTGGCTACTCGACACGCAGCGCGAGGCAGGGTCGCACGGTCGGCTCGTCGCCGACGGACGCGACATGGGAACCGTCGTGTTTCCGAACGCCGGCACGAAGATCTTCCTGGCGGCCGACGCCGACGAGCGGGCCAGACGCCGCCTCGGCGACCATGGGGTGGACGATCCGAAGCCGGAGCAGGTAGAGGAAGAACGGGCCCGACTCGAGGCGCGGGATCGGATGGATATGGAGCGGGAGGTGTCTCCGCTCGAACCTGCGCCGGACGCGGTGCACCTCGACACGACTCGCCTCGACTTCGAGACCCAGGTCAGGAGGGTGGTCCGACTTGCTCTCGAGAACAGCGCAGATCCGCGAGACCAGGGGTAGACGCCCCCTCGCCGGCGATTTAGCTTTCCCCTGCTGTACCCTGATCGAGTCGGGGTCCGCTAGCATTACTTGTAGAGGCGCGCGCCATGAGGGTGTGCGCCTTCCTTATCTCATCTCAACCCGACGGGCAGTCGCATCGCCCGACGGAGACCGGCTCCCGGGAGGGAGCGAGCATCATGGCCGATACCAAGGACGAAACCCCCGAGACCCCCGACGAAGATGTCGCGGTCGACGGTGATCAGGTCGAAGAGACCCCCTCTGCCGAAGCTGCCGACGACTCTGAAGATTCCGCCGCCGAGGCCGCGGAAACCGAGGGTGTCGCGGATGAGTCCGAGGACGCCGCCGCCGACGAGGCCGCCGAGTCCGAGGATGAAGAGACGGGAGCCGCTGCCGACGAGCCGGATGAGGACACAGCCGACGACGAGTCCAGCGAGGCAGCCGACGACGAGGCTGCAGACGCAGCGGACGACGAGTCCGCAGACGCAGCGGACGATGCGACGGATGAAGAAGAGGCGGACGACCACGAGCCCACCGCTGAAGAACTCGAGGAGGAGGCTGCGGTCTCCGTCGACGCCTTCACCGGTGAGGTGATCGAGGGATCCTTCGACGACGACGACACCACGGGCATAGATCCGCTCCTCAAGTACGATCCGTACGGAGAGGAAGAGCTCGACATCCCGCGGTCCGAGTTCGCCGCGCTCCTCGGCGAGTACGAGGAAGACTTCGCGGGGATCCGCGAGGGTGAAATCGTCAAGGCGAACGTGCTCGACGTCACGGATACCGCCGTCATCCTCGAATTCGGCTTCAAGTCCGAGGGTTCGGTCGCGCAGGACGAGTTCAAGGAAACGCCGGAGATCGGCGACGAGGTCGAAGTTCTCCTCGAGAGCCTCGAGGACGAGGACGGCATCGTCGTCCTGTCCAAGAAGAAGGCCGACTTCCTTCGCGTCTGGGAGAAGATCAAGGACGCATACGAGGAAGATCGCCCGGTCAAGGGAACGCTGGTCCGCAAGATCAAGGGTGGCGTGACCGTCGACCTGATGGGCGTGGACGCCTTCCTGCCGGGTTCGCAGATCGCGCTTCGCCGGGTCCCGAACATCGAGGACCTCGTCGGCGAGGTGTACAACTTCAAGATCATCAAGCTCAACAAGCGGCGCCGGAACATCGTGGTGTCGCGCCGCGTGATCCTCGAAGCGGACCGCGAGAAGAAGCGCGAGACGCTGGTCAAGGAGCTTCTGGTCGGTCAGGTGCGCGAGGGTACGGTGAAGAACATCACCGACTTCGGTGCCTTCATCGACCTCGGCGGGCTCGACGGACTGCTGCACATCACCGACATGTCGTGGGGCCGCGTGGCCAACCCGAACGAGGTGGTCGACATCGGCGAAGAGCTGGATATCAAGGTCCTTGACATCGATTGGGACCGCGAGCGCATCTCGCTGGGGCTCAAGCAGCTCCTGCCGTACCCCTGGACGGACATCGACAAGAAGTACCCGGTCGGTGCCCGTGCGAAGGGGCGTGTGGTCTCCATCACCAACTACGGAGCGTTCATCGAGCTCGAGAAGGGAGTCGAGGGCCTGGTGCACATCTCCGAGATGTCCTGGACCCGCAACGTCCGGCATCCCTCGAAGCTGGTGGCCATCGGCGACGAGATCGAGGCGGTGGTGCTCAAGGTCGATCCGAACGACGAGAAGATCTCGCTCGGCATGAAGCAGATCGAGGAGGATCCGTGGCTCGCGCTTCCGGTGAAGTACCCGACGGGTACGACCCTGGAGGGTGTGGTCCGGAACCTGACGAGCTTCGGTGCCTTCGTGGAGATCGAGCCCGGCATCGACGGGCTGGTCCACGTGTCCGACATGTCGTGGACGAAGCGTGTCGAGCACCCCTCCGAGATCGTGCAGAAGGGAGAGGAGGTCGAGGTGATGGTCCTCGACGTCGACGCCGAGAACAAGCGGATCTCGCTGGGACTCAAGCAGATTCAGGACGATCCGTGGCCCACCATCTCCGAGCGGTTCACGACCGGGATGGAAGTCGAGGGCACCGTGGTCCGCCTCGCGGACGGCGGCGTCTACTTCGACCTGGGCGACGACATCGAGGCCTTCATGCCGGGGCACAACGCCGGCGTCAGCGATCAGAGCAAGATCGACGAGTACTACCGGCCCGGTGAGACCGTGATGCTGACGATCATGGATTCGGATGCGGCGAACCGTCGCATCACGCTGCAGGTCGTCGAGCTGCCCGAGCACAAGGATATCGTCGAGGAGACGGAGGAGCCCGAGGAGGAGGCGGCGGCCGAGACGGAGGACTCCGCCGATGACTCGGAGGACGACGACGACGACGATTCGGACGACGAGGACGACTCGGACGACGACGAGGATGACTCGGACGACGACGAGGACGACTCGGACGACGACGAGGATGACTCGGACGACGACGAGGATGACTCGGACGACGACGCTTCCGAGCCGGCAGAGGACGACGCCGACGACGAAGACGACGACAAGAGCTGATCCGACGGCTGTGAAGTCCGCGAAGTCACGCTCCATCTCTCGCCCGGTCGCGCTCTGCGCGGCTGGGCGAGGGTGTTTTCGGACGACGCTCGCGCTCGTACTCCTGATTCTCGGGGGCGCGGGGTGCCAGACGGTTCAGGGGGGGACGCCCGACGCCGCGGGGCCGGTGCTGCCGGCGATTGCCATCGCGTCCGCTCCGGTCTCCCGCTCCGACGAGCGGCGAGCCGCAGAGGTCTTGCGCGAGGCCGAGACGGCGCTGCGCGAGGGGCGGGTGAACGAAGCCGTCGCACTCGCCACGAGGATCGTCGAGGAGTATTCCGCCACCGGAAGCTCGGGGGCGGCGCTCTGGGTCCGCGCCAGGGCGCTCGGTACGCCCGAGGCCGGCGCGGATCAGGCGATCGCACTGGCCGATCTCCAGCGGCTGCTCCCACGGATGCAGCAGGACGACCCGAGGTGGGGCCCGGCGACCCTGCTGCTCGCCCGTGTCCAGTCGGAGTCCGGGCGATCGCTGGAGGCGGTCATGACTGCGCTGGAGCTGCCTACGAACATGCAGGTGCGCACCACCGACTTCGGGTGGATGCGTGAGGTGGTCGGTCGTCTCGACCGGGACGAGCTCGAGTCGGCGACGGAGGGAATCCTCACGCCGTCGCCACTGGCGGCCCCCGTGTGGGTCGCGCTCGGCCGGGCGCGCGGGGCCGATGGCGCGGGCACCGGTGCCCGCGCTGCCGCTCGAAGCGCGATATCCGCGGGGGCGTTCGGTCCTGATCTCACCGCCGCCGAGGCGCTGCTGGCGGGCGAGGGCATCGCGGAGCGCACCACATTGGCCGATCGGATCCCGATCGCGGCGATTCTGCCCAGTAGCGGTTCCCCTGCGCTACGGCGATTCGCGGAAGAGGTCCGCGAAGGCGTGCTGGCCGCGGTCACGGCAGCGGAACTCGACGATCGGGCGGAGGTCCAGGTGTACGACGACGCCGGCGACGCGGTGCAGGCGGCGGGCGTCGTTCCGACGATCGAGGAGGCGGGCAGCTTCGGGGTGGTCGGGCCCCTTCAGGACGCCGCTCTCGATGCGGCGGCGAGGGCACGAACCGACGCGATGCCCGTCGTCTCGCCGACGGCCTTCCTGCTCCCTCGAGGCGAGGAGGACGTCTACTCGCTCGGGAGCCTGGACCCCGGGTCGGCGCGCACCCTCGCGGAGTGGGCCGCCGCGTCCGGGATCTCGACCGTGTCGATGATCCATCCCTCGGACGCCGCCTCGGCCGAGGAGGCGCGGATCTTTCGCGAGGCCTTCGAGGCTGCCGGCGGGTCCGTCGTCCAGGAGCTCGTGTACCCTCCCGGCCTGACCTTTTTCCAGGATCAGATCCTCGGCGCGTCGAGAAGTGGCGCCGAGGCGCTGCTCCTCCCGGTGCCGGCGGCCGATGTGGAGGCGCTGGCACCGCAGATCACCTTCTACGGCCTCGACACGCTGGGCATCCAGGTGCTCGGAACGTCGGCCTGGACCGACGCCGGTGTCCGCGACGCTGTGTCCGCCCGGCACCTCTCGGGGGTCGTCACCGCATCCCCCGACCTCGGGGACGGTTCGGGATTCGACCGGTTGGTGCAGGCGTACGAGGCGCGATTCCGCCGCAGCCTCGTGGAACCGGGCGGCACTATGCTGGGCTACGACGCGGCCTCGCTCCTGATGGAGGCGGCCCGGACGGGCGCGCGCACCCCCGGTGAGATGGCGGACGCCCTCGATCAGATTTCCGACTTCCCCGGTGCTTCCGGCATTCTCTCTGTCGAGGACGGACGCATCGTGAGACGACAGGAGGTGCTCTGCTACGTGGCGGGCGAGCCGGTCGGGATCCCCCAGGTGCGACCGGTGCAGCGTTGGCGGGCGTATCCGCCGCCGGCCGACACCGCGGACACCGTCCCCCCCGGGCCCGGACGCCGGGACGGCTGGGCGTGTCCCGGCACCCCCGCCGCGGACTCCGCGTCGCTCGTTTTCTACCGGGAAGGGGGCGATACGCTGTATCCGCGTCTGGTCCCGATGTACCGTGCCAGTGACGCGCTGCCCACCATCGGACCAGATTCGATCGTTCCCGGTCTCGCGCCGACCCGCTGACGCACACCAACCGCAGCCGACGCAACGCCCGAGCGGCGGC
>Ga0207419_1003021_pt1 | contig 10385 bp, 4 predicted proteins | sample ElkSloMetagenome_4_FD_184723 | JGI IMG/M metagenome (GOLD analysis project Ga0207419, IMG submission 184723) | Hot spring microbial communities from Elkhorn Slough, Monterey Bay, USA - MD2A (version 2) | ecosystem: Environmental > Aquatic > Marine > Intertidal zone > Estuary: Microbial mat ... | reverse complement strand
ATCCGGGGCGCCTTCTATGCCTCTTTTACTTAGTTTGTTTAAATTCCTTTTTAATACATAAACCAAATCGGGTTGAGGTACATTTTTTTGATCCAGATGCACATCGATTGGTGAAGCATATACCTCATCACCATTTTTTTGAGCAAAATTTAACAAATTTGAAGATAAGAGGATAGAAATTTTCTGATGAAATCGAGAAGGTGAAGGACTCATGATTAAATTACCATTAATTAATTGCTGATTAGGATTTTCTTCCAATTGCAGGTATTCTTCTGCTGTCCAGGTTTTGCTTTTATCTACGGCTACTGTTTCCATATTGTAAATTTAATCAAATTTGTGCTAAGAACTAATGATGCAACAAAGACAAAAACCTGAAAGTTGCCTGACTTAGTGTATAGGTTTTTAATATAAGAATTTAAATTAAATCTTTCATTTGGTAATTCATCAATTAATTATCTCAATAAGCTTATTTAAATTTGATTAGCACGTTTCCCCTGAAATCTCTATTTTTAAGGCCACAATAATTAAAATAACTAACCTGAAATATTATGATAAAGATAATTATTACCTGCCTGGTGGCAGCTATGCTGATTGTACCCGAAAATCTTTTTGCATCCATTAAATTACCTGCCATTGTTTCTTCCGACATGGTGCTGCAAAGAAACACTACCATTACTTTGTGGGGGTGGGCAGAACCGAATGAAAATATAAGCCTAAGCACCAGTTGGTTGAGTGACAAGATGCAAGCAAAAGCTGATAAAAACGGCAAATGGCAATTTGAAATTAACACAACCAACAGTAAAGAACCTCAAACCATCTCTTTAAGTGGAAATGACTCTGAAGTTGAGCTTAAAAACATTTTATTTGGAGAAGTTTGGCTTTGCTCGGGCCAGTCAAATATGCAGCAGCCGCTCAAAGGATACCGGGGGGAGCCAACATTTGACGGCCAAATGGCCACTGCAAAAGCAAACAACCCAATGTTGCGCCTGTTTAGCGTAGATAGAGTAGGCAGTAAAACGCCACTACAAGACGTAGAAAAATATACAGGCTGGCAGCCTGCCTCTCCCCATAATGTGAATGATTTCAGTGCAGTGGCTTATTTTTTTGGCCAACAATTACAAGAAATTCTGGACGTACCCGTAGGGATGATTCACACTTCCTGGGGTGGTAGTGCCGTGGAAGCCTGGATTAGCGAAGAAGTAATAGAGAACTATCAAAATGTAGACCTGTCTGATGTTGATATTACCAAAGGCACCAATCACATACCTACAGCCTTGTACAATGCTATGATCCACCCTTTAATACCTTATACCATTAAAGGTGCCCTCTGGTATCAGGGTGAAAGCAATCGCATGGAACCGGAAAAATATAAGGATTTATTTCCAGCTATGGTTAAGGATTGGCGCGATCGTTGGGCGGTAGGCGATTTTCCATTTTATTATGTTCAAATTGCTCCATTTATGTATGGTAATAATTATTTTTTCCAGGAGGTTGACAACTCTGCTTTTATGCGGGAAGCCCAACTGGAGTGCCTCGACTTAATTCCTAATTCAGGTATTGCCATTACCCTTGATATTGGTGACGATTACTCTATCCACCCACCCAAAAAGAAGAAAGTGGCTGATCGCTTGTTGTTCAATGCCTTAAGCAAAACCTATAATTTTGAAGCTATAGATGGTGCTTCACCTTTTTATAAATCTCATGAAGTGAAAGATGATGCCATGTTCATAAATTTTAAAAATGCCGAAAATGGGCTTTATGCTTTTGCTGATCTGGAAAATTTTGAGATTGCTGGCGAAAATAAGGTTTTTTATCCGGCTGAGGCAAAGATAGTTAACAGAAATCAGGTAATGGTAACCAATGAGCGGGTACCTAATCCTGTGGCTGTGCGCTACGGCTGGCGCAACTGGGTAACAGGTACTTTGTATGATACTAACTTATTGCCCGCTTCTTCATTCAGAACTGATGATTGGGAAGAGGCTTCCCGGTTTGAAGAATAGTTTTTTACTAATTCTACAGTTTCTATAATATACTTTTATTCCCCCTCATTAAGGAAGAAGGGGGAATAAAAGTGATTGGTGGACAGGGGGGGTAATAAGCAAAATATCTTTCAAGACAGGAGTCTTAAACCTATTCGCCTTTTTTTTCAAATACATCTCCATTTATTTCTCTCTACATCCCCGGCAATTTAAATTTCATTGTTACTTCACCTGTTTGCCGGTCTACTTCAACTTTGGCATTTTCAGCTCCCATTTCTTTTCCAGTAGACATTTTGAACATACCTGAAAGAAAGTTGATGCCATCCTGCATCACTTTTTCTACTTGCTCATAATGTTGCTGTTCGTCTGAGGTAACATTTTCTTTAGTGGTGGCATGTTCATTGTCGACTTCAGGCTGTTGTTCAGTTGCAGGATTTTCCTCTTCGGCAGATGTGGCTGTTTGCACAATCTTTAGCTCCAGGTCCTCCTCGTCTGGCTCGTTTTCTTCAGTGATAATAGGCTCCTGCTGTTCCATATTTGCCAGCATATTGCGCATGTCTTCCAGAAATTGCTCTTTACCTCTTTTCGACAAGTCTACTTTGTCAGTATTGTCCTGACTATCAAGTACACCCTCAAAAAGGCTTTGTTTTACTTCCAGACCTGCCGCTATATCCATTTCGATAGAATTGACAGCCACCAAATCGATCACGGTTATTTGCTTACTTTTTTGCCCAATCCGGTCAATTCGACCTATTCGTTGGTTTTTCTTTGCCGGGTTCCAGGGCAGTTCGAAATTGATGACCGTATCAGCCATTTGTAAATTTAAACCTGCACCACCGGCTTCAGTTGAAAGAAATACTTTTATTTGTGGGTCGTTTTCAAACTTCTTGATCAGCTCTCCCCGCTTTTTTACTGCTACTTTACTATTAAGTTCAGTATAGGCTATGTCCAATTCCTTGAGCAAGTCACCAATCAATTTATTCATGCGCATCCATTCTGAAAAGATGATGATCTTTCGATCCGAGTTTTGTAGGTCTAGTTTTTCAGTCAGGATAGCTTTTAGCTCAGTCAGTTTTGTAGACTCATTGGTTTCCTTATCAATTAAAAAGCTGGAATCACAGGCCATTCGCATGTTATTGAGCAGTAACATAAGGCGCTGCATGTCAAAAGGTGTGATAAATTTTTTGTTCAAAATTGCAGCTACTCCCGCGGCGGAAGAGGCATGGTATTCTCGTTGTCTGTCAGTTAATGTTACCGGCACTGTAATCCGCTGAATATGTGGAAGTTGCTTGATCACGTTACGCTTTTCACGTCTGATCAGTAGCTGCTTCATTTTATCTTTTAATTGTTGTAAATTATAGTAGCCGGTAATTTTATTCTGATTAGCCAAATCAAATAAACAATGCTGATAGCTAAACTCCCATAAGGGCGCCAGAAAGTATGGATCGATGAAAGCAGTAACGGAATATAGGTCCAGGAGTTTATTTTCAATAGGTGTACCTGTGATTACCAATGCATGTTTCTTTTTCAGGCTTTTAATGGCACTTGAGGTTTTAGTATCGTAATTTTTGATACGTTGGGCTTCGTCCAGTATAATAAAATCAAAGTCAGCCTGATTGATAGTTCTACTATCGCGCAACACCAACTCATAGTTAACTATTTGAAAGTAAGCTTCTGATTTTTTGTACCTAATGGCTCTTTCACTGGGCAGCCCTTCCAGAATTTCTGCTTTTTCATCGGAAAATCGCTCTATTTCCTTTTTCCATTGGTCTTTCAAAGAAGCCGGGCAAATGACGAGCGTTTTCCTGAATCCAAAAATCACCTTTTTAGCAACGGCTATGGTGATTGCCTGAATGGTTTTTCCCAATCCCATTTCATCGGCAATAATTGCCCCTTCCTTAAAAGTGGCAAATGTTACCCCTTCTTTCTGATAAGGAAAAAGATCGGCTTTGATTTTGCTGAAGTCAATTTGACTAGTATCCGAAAGATTGACTATGGATAACTGGTTATAGGCTTTTTCAACTTTTTCTGTCACTTCAGGCCTTATCAGGATATCTTCATTTCCTTCTGCTGCTTGCAAAAAACCCAAAAAGTCAGCTACTTTATGCTCCTCGAGATGCTTTTCTTCTCCAAAGTATTGGCTGATTAAATACTTGATATCCTCTTGAAGTTCACCCGGATAGTGCCAGCTGATTTGGTAATCTTGCAGTGGATCAAGATAGATTTCCATCCATGGGTATTCATGACTAAGCCTGTCAAATAAATCAGGATGTTCTTTAAAGTATTTGAACAAAAATATAATATGTTTAGTGGTTCCCAGCTTATTGGTGCGCCAATCCATATTGTTACAGTAGCCTGTTTCTTTTTCAAAATCATGTAGGGTAATTTTGTATTTTACACCTTTTTCATTGGTGAGCAGGTGCTCACCATATATATTATCAGCAAGCGTGACTTTATAAGGTGCATATTTTGCCTTTTGCTCCCGTTCGCTCAACACCCGTTGCATCATTCCTTCGCGGGTATATTTTTTACCCTCCATAGTATCGGGCAGGGTAAATTGCTGCTCTACATATTCCAAATGCATTAAAGCAGTAAGAGCAGGGATGGTCCAACCCGGTTCTTTTTCATTGGTAAGTGCTGTTATTCTATTTTCATCCTGATTTACAAAAATAGAAACTTCGTTTTTTTGCTGTTGGTCGATTACTAGTAATTCAAAGTGGTTTTTAGATTGCGCTACCATGATGCACTGGTCATCACGGAACAATGCTGTTGCATGTAAATAATCCTGATTGCTTATTTCGCTACTTTTTTTAATTTCCCCAAGTTTTTCTTTAAGTAAATCCAGCATATTGTATAGGTATTAAATGAGTATATAATAATTTTTAAAGATAAGTACTTTATAGATTGTTGACCAAAATTATTGCTTAAGTAATTGGTAATTATTCAGGCTTAGATACAGGTATCTAAGCCTTTTATTGCCTAGTGGGTTACTGAGCTTTTTATACTAAAAGATTTCATTTATTTATAGTGATAAGTGAAAAATCCCCAACATAATTTTAATTTTGCAAATGTAAAAATATTAATGTAATCAATACAAAATTAACGCATACTATGGCATCAATATATCAATTCAAAATTGAAATAGAGGGAAGTGATCCTGCTATCTGGCGCAGGGTTCATGTCGATTCTGAAATATTTTTTAGCGATTTCAATGATATCATTCATATTGCTTTTCAAATAGCATCCGATTCTGATGATCATGAATTTCTTATTAATAAAGTAAGAATTGCCGACTTTGGGCCCGAAATTGATAACGGGCAAAATTCGGAATTAAAAGATAGTTTTGAAGTGCTATTGAATGAATACATTAATCTTACCGGTATGCAATTTTCTTATATTTGTGATTTGGAGGGTCAGGTTATCTATAACATTCTTTTAGAAACCATATACCCGGAAGGTGAAAATATTGAGCACCCTCGCTGTATTGCCGGTGAAAAAGCCAGTCTACCAGAAGGATTGGATATAATGACTTATCAAAATATAATTGATGGTACTACAACCAAGATCAATATACATCAAAATGCCAATGATTTGCTGGGGCCAAACTTTGACCCCTCCCATTTTGACATAAATAAGGTAAACGAGGAACTCAGGCAATATGCGGAAGAGTGGGAAGGAATATATAACGATGCTGAAAATGTAATAGGTAACTTAATAGACGAAGAGGGTAATCATTTAGCAGAGGAAGAAAGTGGACACGAATACTTCAATGAAGATTATGAACGCGTGAAGCATTTCATAAAGCCAGAAGATGTGCTAAATGATGAAGAAGAAAAATCAAGCATTGAGAATTGGCTAAAAAATTTTTTAGATGATAAAAGTTCTATCGAATTTAAACACTACAAAAGACTCTTGGATCAGGGTTTTACAGAACGTGAAGCTAAAAATCTACTATTGAATTGCGTGGCTATTGAATGGTTTTACGAGATTAAATATGCTAAAATTCATGACGATGAGCGTTATACTAGTAACCTAAATAAGCTTCCTGATAAACCGGTTGAATTACCTAGTCTGGATAGCGTTATAAAAACGTTAAAATCATCTCACAAAGGCATTCCTTTCACGGCCATTGAATATTTGCTTCATCATGATTCTAAGGAGGCAACAGAAGCAATTATTAATGCGCTAAAAAATTATTCTGATCATAAATATTGCTGGAGTAATTGTGAAATGGCTCCTGTTTGGTACGCGATGGCAGCAGAAGGGCATTTGCACGAAGCGCTAATAGAACCGGTTATACAATTATGTGAAGAAAATTGTAATGAATCGCAATTTCTGCTGGAGCAGGCTCAATACTTGATCGGAAAATTAGCCATGCTATATCCTGACCTAACGGCGGAAAAGGTTTTGGATGCCATGGAAAATGATACTAAACAAAGAACTGATAATTTTCTGTTTTTTCTCTTTGATTGTTTTTATTTCTGTGATATTTCAAAACATAAAGAAAGGCTAGTATCACTACTTAAAAATCATGATATCAGCTGGCATGAGCCACTAGTTTCTACTTTGTCTTTTCTTCAGGTAAAAGAAGCATTGCCCATACTGAAACAGCAATTGGAAGCACTTCAGGAAAAAGAACCTGAAAAAAATTATATTGAATACAAAGAAGCAATAATGGAATTGGAAACAGGAGAAATTAAATATCCTGAGGTGGAAATGCCAGTTTGCCTCAAGCCTAGAGGTACATTGAGGGAAGAATGGGCGCCCGTAGAAGAGGAGTTCTATCCTGATGGATATAATTATGAAGAGGAGGAATATTTCGAAGACCGGGCTAGAGATAGAGGTCTTGATGGACGATGGTCTTTAACGGCTGCCACGGATCCGGTATCAGTTGGAGAGAAAATTGGCAGGAATGATCCGTGCCCATGTGGCAGCGGTAAGAAATACAAAAAATGCTGTCTTGGAAAGGAAGAGTGATCTGTATTAAAAAATATGAACCACCTGGATTATAGATTTAGAAAGTAGCGAACATTGAATTTTGTTTTATAATTTCTTGCTTTCTATGTATTTACAAGTTACTTAATTAATTAAATCCAAAAATATTTTTTTATGAAAATTGATAATCTTTATTGGTTGGCTATTCTATTATTATCATGTACTTCCTCCCCACAGGAAAATTCTTATGCCCAACCGCCCAATTTCCTTTTCATCATCAGCGATGACCAAACCTGGGTGCACAATGCTTCCTATGGTGATTCGGTAGTACAAACGCCGGAGTTTGACAAATTAGCCTCCAAGGGGTTTTTGTTCAATAATGCCTTTTGTTCCTCACCGCATTGCTCGGTAAGCCGGGCCGGTATTCTTACCGGTCGCAATCAATGGCAACTGCAAGAGGCGGGTACCCATGGTAGTAACTTCCCGGCGCAATACCAGGTGGTGCCGGAAATTCTGCTGGAAAATGGCTATGCTATCGGCTATACGGGAAAACCCTGGAGCCCAGGCAAATGGGACATTACCGGTCGGAATAGAAATCCTGCCGGAGATCGCTTTGATGAACACCAATTGGACTCCTTACCGGCGAAATTCCTTACCAATACTGATCCCGTCAAAAATTTCAAGGATTTTCTTGCCCAAAAAGAAACGGACCAGCCATTTTGGTTTTGGTATGGTTCCATCGAGCCGCACGTGAAATATGAAAAGGGTATAGGTCTGAAAATGGGCATCGATACGGCAAAAATAGAACTACCGGCTTTTATGCCAGATAACCCCGACGTAAAGGTAGAGTTGGCTGATCATTATTTTGAAATTCAGTGGTTCGATCAGCAGGTGGGCTGGCTGGTCGATATGCTGGAAGAGGAAGGCCTGGCTGAAAATACGGTAATCGTGGTCACCTCCGATAATGGGATTGTTTGGCCTCGAGCCAAACGCAGTTTGTATGAATGGGGATCGCATATGCCGCTGGCCATTTACTGGCCCAAAATGAAAAATAGAGGAACAAAAATTGACCGGCTTACCAGTTTCATCGATTTCGCCCCTACCTTTCTTGGATTAGCAGGTATTGAGATACCTGAGGAAATTACTGGAAAAAGCTTCGCTCATTATTTTACCAAAGAAGGGATTGACCAGCAAGATGATCCTGATTATGTGCTCACAGGGTTCGAACGGCATGACCATCGCCGGGAAGACAACCTGGGCTATCCTATACGTGCCATTCGTACGGATAGATATTTATTCATTAAAAATTATAAAACCGATCGCTGGCCGGAAGGAGACCCGGAACTAAACGAGTATGGGCAAGGTGAAAATAATACCGAATCCAGCTGGACCAGCAATTATACTTATTTCGAGCCTGGCACTGAATTATTTGACCTGGCTTTTGGCAAAAGACCGGGACAGGAACTTTATGATATCGTAAAAGATCCCGAGTGCATGAACAACCTGGCGATGGATGAAGATTTTAAACCAATTGCCGACTCTTTGCACCAGGTATTGCAGGATGAACTGATTGCCCAGGGAGATCCCCGGGAGTTGGGTTACGGCGATATTTTTGAAAGCTATCCCAGATACGGCCCGATGAAGGATTATCTCCCCGGATTCAAAGAACGTGGCGAATACAATCCCAAGTATCATGTGCATCCGTAGGTGTATGTCGATGGCCGGAAGCCAATGGTGGTTTCCGGATTTATAATATTTAATGATTTCAAAACATGATTCAAAATAGCTCCTTTTTAAAATTTATCTTTCTTGTTTTTTGGATTTTGCCAATGCAATCTTCAGCACAAGTAGGTAAAAAAATAGCAGATTTTTCCCTGGTAAAAAACCGAAAAGCAGCTACCATTCTGGTGGATGAACAGGATGATGTAGTGATACAAAAAGCCGCGGAAATGCTGGCCGGTGATATTGCGGCGGTAACTGGCATATCCCCTGAGGTTGTTGCTGATATCAAAAAAATTTCCGGTGCGGTAGTTATCATTGGCACCATCGACAAGAACCGGATAATCCAAAAACTAATCAGTCAAAATAAATTGGATGTAGCCGATATCCAAGGCCAATGGGAAGCAGGAAAAATGGTCACCCTGCAAAATCCACTACCTAAAATTTCACAAGCCCTGGTGCTGACCGGCAGCGATCGCAGGGGAACTGCTTACTCGGCTATGGAGCTCTCCCGCCAGATTGGCATCTCTCCATGGATCTGGTGGGCCGATGTGGCACCGCCGACAAAAAAAGAGCTTACCATAAAAGCCGGCAGTCAAAACTTCGGTCCTCCGGCAGTGAAATACCGGGGCATTTTCCTCAACGACGAATTGTGGGGGCTTCGCCAATGGGCGGCCAAAACGCAGGATTCATTATACCAGGACTTGGGACCCCATGCTTACGAGAAAATATACCGGTTGATGCTGAGGCTCAAGGCCAACTATTTCTGGCCGGCCAAGCATACTGCCTTCAATGAAAAACCGGAAAATGCAGCCCTGGCAGATCAATATGCAATTGTGAGAGGAGGAGCACACAACGCTCCTATGCTGGGCAATACCCGCAAAGAATGGGATGAACAAAAAAATGGCCCCTGGAATTACGCCACCAATGCTGAAAACATCCGGGAGTTTTGGCGGGAAAGAATAGAACGATTTGGTTCATATGAAAATCTATACACCATGGGCATGAGGGGTGCCGGTGACCTGCCCATGGGTGGCGGGGAAAATGTAGATGAAAAAGTAGAGCTGCTTGGCCAGGTAATTCAAGACCAGCGCGAAATTTTAAAAGATGTTTTACAGCAGGAGATTACCCAAATACCACAGGCATTCATGGCCTACAAAGAAGTGCTGGATTTGTACGACCATGGCCTGGACCTGCCGGAAGACATCATCATGGTTTGGCCCGACGATAATTATGGTTATCTGAAAAGACTGCCCAGCCCCAAAGAGCAAGAACGACCGGGAGGCTCAGGGATTTATTATCACCTCTCTTACCTGGGCAGGCCGCACGATTACCTCTGGCTCAGCACTAAGGCTCCCGCTCATATCTGGTCCGAATTGCACAAGGCGTATGAATTTAATGCCCGCGACTTATGGGTGATTAACATTGGTGACATTAAGCCCGCCGAGTATGAATTTCAGCTAACCATGGACCTGGCCTGGCGGGCGGATGACTTCTCTCATCAAGAGGTACAAAAGCATTTGCAACATTTCATGGTCACCTGTTTTGGCGAAACCATTGGTAAAGAAGCCACAGAAATTAAGCAACGGTATTATCATCTTGCGTTTAGCCGCAAACCGGAGCACATGGGCTGGAGCCGTATTGAGCCAGGCACTGAGGTGGTAGATACCGAGTTCAGCTTTATCAATTACCAGGAAGCTGAGAAAAGACTGAAGGCTTACCAGCAACTGCAAAACCAGGTAGAAGAATTGT
>Ga0207419_1003020_pt1 | contig 10390 bp, 10 predicted proteins | sample ElkSloMetagenome_4_FD_184723 | JGI IMG/M metagenome (GOLD analysis project Ga0207419, IMG submission 184723) | Hot spring microbial communities from Elkhorn Slough, Monterey Bay, USA - MD2A (version 2) | ecosystem: Environmental > Aquatic > Marine > Intertidal zone > Estuary: Microbial mat ... | reverse complement strand
AGCGGGAGTCCAAAGGCCAGTCCGTTTATATGAGTACTCAATTCCCTTTGTGCTCTTGGTGAAAGGCTTTGTGTCTTAGTGTTAAAGACGGATGGAAATCAATTACGAATTGTCAATTAGGAATTACGAATGGTATTTCGGTCCGAAATGTCAATCTCAAACCTCTACACTTTAGGGATCATAGCGGACTTTAAAATTCTTTTAGGCTGTCTTTCTTTTTAACACAAAAGCTAATCGCTTTGCTCATAGCTTCACAAAAAAGGCGCAAAGGGCGCAGAGTTTTTCCGAACAAAAAAAATGGCCTCCCAGATCGGGAAGCCATTCCAAATTCCTAATTGAAGGATTCCTAATTAAACCTTCATTATGTCCTCTTCCTTCGCCACCAAGATCTTATCTACGTGCGCTGAATATTTGTCGGTGAGGTCTTGAATGGATTCTTCTACTCCTTTGGCTTGATCTTCAGACATACCGTCTTTCTGAAGACTTTTCACTTCATCATTGGCGTCTTTACGTGAATTTCGAATACTCACTCTGGCATCTTCTGCCTCGGATTTGGCCTGGCGGACCAGATCCTTTCTTCTTTCTTCGGTAAGCTGGGGAATGTTGATGATAATCATTTCTCCATTATTCTGAGGGTTTAAACCCAAATTGGAGTTGATAATGGCTCTTTCGATCGGTTCTAAGGTGGATTTTTCCCACGGATCGATGGTCAGGGTTCTGGCATCCAAAGTGCCTACATTGGCGACTTGTCCGAGAGGAGTTTGTGCACCGTAATATTCTACAAATACACTGTCCAACATATTTGGATTGGCTTTCCCGGCGCGAATCTTGGTAAGCTCCTTTTCATAGTGCATAATAGCGCTTTTCATTGACTCTTCAGCGCTCTCTAGAATGATATTGATTTCCTCTTCCATAGTATTATTTGAACGGCATGAAATTAAGCATTCTCAGAAAATGCCATTTAAAATTCTACCAGAGTGCCTACTTGCTCAGACCCCATCACCACCTCTTTCAAGTTTCCAGGCGTATTCATATCAAAGACCACGATGGGTAGTTTGTTCTCATTGCAAAGGGTAAAAGCCGTAAGGTCCATTACGTTAAGTCCTTTCTCGTACACCTCAGAGAAAGAGATCTTATCGTACTTCACTGCATCTTCGTTCTTTTCGGGATCAGCGCTGTAGATGCCATCTACGCGCGTTCCTTTTAGAATCACATCCGCTTCGATCTCTATGGCTCTTAAACTGGCAGCGGTGTCGGTCGTAAAATAAGGATTACCGGTGCCGGCCCCGAAGATCACCACTCGGCCTTTCTCGAGGTGGCGCACTGCTTTTCGACGGATATAAGGCTCCGCAATCTGCTCCATCTTGATGGCGGTCTGCAGCCTAGTGTACACATCGAGCTCTTCAAGGGCTGACTGCAGTGCCATGCTGTTGATCACGGTGGCCAACATGCCCATGTAATCTCCCTGTACTCGTTCTATTCCTCCATCCACTGCCTGAATGCCCCGGAAGATATTGCCTCCCCCGATCACAATGGCCACTTCAACCCCTTCTTCTACAATTTCTTTGATCTCTTTGGCGTATTGGTTCAACCGATCGTGATCAATTCCAAATTGTTTCTCACCCATCAGGGCTTCACCACTTAGTTTGAGGAGGATTCGTTTGTAGGACATCAGAAGAAGTTTTTTACAAAATAACTCAATTCTCTCAAGGAGAATTTGGCGCGCGGACAAAAAAAAGAGAGAAGTAAACTTCTCTCTTTTATATTTCAATTAAACCAGTGAGCTGCGTTTAAAGTCTGTCACTGTTAAGTCGCCGTCTACAGACTTCAAATAGCCTTTCACATCCAATTTGTTGTCTACGAAGAATTGCTGGTTTAACAATGTATTCTCTTTGTAATACTTGTGAAGTTTACCTTCAGCGATCTTGTCGATGATCTGCTCAGGCTTCCCTTCTTTCTTGGCTTGCTCTCTGCCGATCTCCAACTCTCTTTCTTTGATCTCATCGCTAACGCTTTCTTGATCTAGCGCTACAGGAGCCATGGCTGCAACTTGCATGGCAACATTTTTACCTGCAGAAGCTACTGCTTCACCTTCTTTGTTCAGCCCTACTAGTGTAGCGGTTTTGTTACCTGGATGAATATAGGCGATCACGGTATCTGCTTCTACCGTTTCATACTCACCCAATTCAATCTTCTCACCGATCTTTCCTACTTCTTCGGTGATTTTTTCTTCAATAGTCATGCTGTCATTGAACTTCAATCCTTTCAGTTCTTCCAATGAAGCAGGCTTATTTTCAATCGCTACGTTCAAAATAGTTTGGGCAGTAGCCACAAAATCGTCGTTCTTAGCCACAAAGTCGGTCTCACAATTAAGGCTTATTACCGCCCCAAATTTTCCTGAGCCATCAGTAGCCGCAAGCACGGCGCCTTCGTTTGCATCTCTATCACTTCTCTTTTCAGCAACTTTTTGTCCTTTCTTTCTAAGGATCTCGATGGCTTTGTCAAAATCACCTTCAGCTTCAACCAAGGCTTTTTTGCAGTCCATCATTCCTGCACCGGTTTGCTTTCTCAGCTTGTTTACTTCAGCAGCAGTTACGTTTGCCATTGTTTTTTTGAATTACAGTTTAGTATTCTATCAATTATTTAGTTTCAGCTTTTTCAGCTTTATCTTCCTTCTTCTCTTCTTTTTTCTCTTCTTTCTTTTCCTCTTCCTTCTCCGCTTTAGCCGCCTTTGCCTTATCTGCAGCCGCTTTGTTCTTCGCCTTCTCCTGATTTCTCGAATCTAATCCCTCTTTAACTGCATTGGTCACATGTTCGAGTATCTTATCGATCGATTGGGCCGCGTCATCATTTGCCGGAATTGGAAAATCCACCATCGTTGGATCTGAGTTGGTATCCACAATGGCAAAAGTTGGAATGTTCAATTTTCTCGCTTCTGCGACAGCAATGTGCTCCTTCTTGATGTCCACGATAAAAAGTGCCGCTGGCAAACGACTTAGATCGGCGATGGATCCAAGGTCTCTTTCCAATTTTGCTCGCTGACGGGTGATTTGAAGGCGCTCTCTTTTTGAGAGTACGTCAAATGTGCCGTCTTTCATCATGTTGTCGATAGAAGACATCTTACGTACTGCCTTTCTGATGGTAGCGAAGTTGGTTAACATTCCGCCCGGCCATCTTTCAGTCACGTAAGGCATGGTAGTGGGAACTACACGCTTTTCAACAACTTCTTTTGCTTGTTTCTTGGTGGCTACGAAGAGGATCTTCTTGCCTGATTTGGCGATCTGAGCCATTGCATTTCCAGCTTCTTCAAGCTTGACAGTGGTTTTGTTCAGATCGATAATGTGGATCCCGTTCTTCTCCATAAAGATGTATGGAGCCATTTTAGGGTGCCACTTTCTTTTGAGGTGTCCAAAGTGTACACCTGCCTCTAGTAATTCTTTTTGCTCTGCTTTTGCCATTTTTTGTTGTGTTTACATTCGAATAATAAAACAATGAAGGAGTAGTGAGTAATGAGTTCTGAATTTTGAGTTTCAAACTTCAATTCTCAGTCTCCATCATTTTGATACTAAACACACCTCCTTTCGGGGATGGGTAAGTAAATAAAGAACGCTTTTTTATATAGTTTCAGCTCGACGCCTAGATCCTTCATGCCAAAACTGTTAAGCTCTGGCAAGTTGAAGTCGACGTCCAAAAACGATTAACGCTTGCTGAACTGGAATTTCTTTCTTGCCTTTTTCTGACCCGGCTTCTTTCTCTCCACCATTCTTGGGTCTCTGGTCATCAAGCCTTCTGCTTTTAATGCAGGCTTGTGCTCGGCATCAAGCTCCACTAAAGCTCTAGACATTGCCAAACGCAAAGCTTCTGCCTGACCGGTGATTCCACCGCCTTTGATGTTGGCTTTTACGTCGAACTTCTTTTCGTTCTCAGTAAGAACGAATGGCTGGTTCACTCGGTATTGCAAAGCCACAGTCGGAAAATATTCTTTGAAGTCTTTTCCGTTAACGGTTACTTTACCTTTTCCTTTGCTGAGGTATACTCTAGCAATAGACTTTTTTCTTCTACCTAGGCTATTGATTACGTCCATGCTTATTTATTAGTGGTATTCAATTTTATTTCTTTCGGCTTCTGGGCGCCAAATTTGTGCTCAGTACCTTCTACTACATGCAGGTTATTAAATAAAGCTCTACCCAAGCGATTCTTAGGCAGCATCCCTCTTACCGCTTTCTCTACAAGAGCGATAGGTTTTTTCTTCAACAGTTGCTCTGCGGTTATACTTTTTTGTCCGCCTGGATACTCAGAATAAGAAAGGTAAGTCTTCTCAGCCATCTTATTCCCGGTCAGTCTGATCTTCTCTGCATTGATCACAACCACGTTGTCACCACAATCCACGTGAGGGGTGTAATTCACCTTGTGCTTCCCTCTGATCATTTTGGCTACTTCAGATGCCAAACGACCCAATGTCTGATTCTCAGCATCTACCAAAACCCATTCTTTATTGACGGTTTTGCTATTGGCCGAAACTGTTTTATAACTCAACGTATCCACGGTCTTCCTTTATTATCTTGATTCAAAATCTATTAGTCCCAAAAAATGGGGCTGCGAAGTTAGAATTAATTTTTCTTTTGGACAAGACGTATGCTCAAAATTTACCCTTGTCAGAAAGAAAGAGGAGAGCCGGAGCTCTCCTGCAATTCCAATTTTTTTTCACAATTTACTAGGCGCAGAATTCGTCGAATGCTGCGGTAAGGTTTTCGGCAATCATTTCGGCCGGACGACCTTCAATGTGATGTCTTTCGATAAAATGCACCAATTTGCCGCCTTTGAACAGGGCAATCGATGGAGAAGATGGCGGATAAGGCAACATGTGCTTTCTGGCCTGAGCAACCGCTTCTACATCCACTCCTGCGAATACTGTGGTAAATTTATCGGGGGTGTTTTCGTGTTTTGACGACATGATTACGGCAGGCCTTGCATTGGCTGCCGCGCAACCACATACAGAGTTGACCATCACTAATACAGTTTCATCCTGACTATTCAATGCGTGATCTACTTGGTCCGGAGTGGTAAGCTCCTCAAATCCTACATCTGTAAGTTCCGCCTTCATTGGCGCTACCATTTCTGCTGGATACATATTTATATTAATTACGAATTATCAATTACGAATTACGAATGTAATTTCTGCCGCAAAGTTACTTATTGGTTACTAGAATTGGTAACAGAACGGAATTGAAATGGTTTTTGGTCATTAGGGTGATATTTAAGGCAGGAATAGAACAAAGAAAAGAGTAAAGAATAAAGACTCCTTTCAAAGGTGAGATCTGAAATATAAAATGTGAAAGTTTCCTTTTGCAACTTTAGGCACTTTAGCGCACTTTAGCACTCTGTACTTTCCTCAGTCTTTTATCTTTGTTCTTTCATCTTTGTTCTACCTCACCATCTCATTCTTCACGGCATAACTCAATCGCCTTTTCTAAGAACTCATCATTACCGGCCCTAACGCCTGCAATAGTTCTTTGCACATAGATATCAGGCGTAATCCCTCTTCCGTGAAGCAGTTCTCCATCGAATTTGTAAACCAGCATGCCGGTGAAAGAGAAGTAAACGTTGTCATTCAAAACAATAGTATTTACATTACCATTGGTCCCTGCCGTAGACTCTCCCACGATGGTGCCAAGATCATAACCTTCGACGAATCCCATAAAACTCTCAGCATAGCTAATTGCTTCTCCGGAGGTTATGAAAATGATCTTTTTGTCTCCTAAATGAGGTTTTGAGGGTTTTAGCCCCCAGCCATGTTCCTGAAAGCTTTTTAAACCCTTTTGGTTTGGGTAGATGTATTCTGGAATTTGCATCCAGTTCATATTATTGTCCTTTTCTTCAAGTAAGTACTCTATGACTTCATGATTTCCATTCGGGTACTTTCTAAGATCAAAAATGATAGCCTTACTTTCCTCTAGCTTCGGCAAAAGGGATCGTATACTATCCATACTGATCACATTCAAATTCACATAACTAATCCCGCCTTCTATACTGGAAAACTGGACAACTGAACTCTTATCCTCCCTGTTCTTGTCCCAAATGTTATGCGTTCTTTTTAGCAAATGCTCCTTTCCTTCAATTGTCAAGGCGATGTTGCTGCCTTCTTTCCCTAAAAGACTAATGGTATTTGCTTGATATTGTTTGTTTAAGTCAGTTGATGCAGAAGCCAATTCGAGAAACCTTGTATAATAGGCTTCAGCCGGTAAGCTATTTACTTTCTCAACAACATCCCCTCTGGAAATCGTCAGGCTCGTATCCATCACTTTAGTAATGACTAATTGATCCTCGATCCACTGCCAACGGATATCAGGTGCATGTCTTTGGTACGATTTTCCATAGACTCTGATATGACCATCATTCAAAGGAGCTGTCATTGCCTCCAAAGTTTTAATGTGGTCTTCATCCGTTTGATCTGAATAGGATTTTTGAAGTGCTTTTTCCAACTCTAGGTCGAGCTTTGCGCCTGACACCTCCACATAGGGATAGAAGTGTTTGATCAGGGCATATAATTCAATCACATTTGCCAGTCGGACCGGTAAGTCTTCTGAACTTTTCTCCTTAAGGGGAATTAAGGTTTCATTAAAAGTAATGATCGATCCTACCTTAGGAAGCGTTTGATTCTCGTGAAGGTAAAGTGATAAGGGGATTTGTGCCGTTATGCTCTCGGAAAGTTTGCTTTCAAAAATCTCCTCGGCTTCTATCTTCTCGTCAAATAATGGCTTCCCTTTCTCAGTATAGCTTAATCCTTCAAATGTGATCTTGGCCGATTTTTCCCCCGCATAGGTCTCCTCGTTCACAACCTTAAAGTCATACCCCAATGCACTAGCAAACCAATTCTCTCCCTTAGGTTTCTTACCAATCCCTTTTTCTTCAAATCCGGGATTGTCCAATTCAACTACTTCCCAGTCTCCACCATTTTCTGAAACCTTTAAGACAGGCTCATCAAAATACAAGGCACCTTCCCCATTTAAAAAGCACCCAAAATTGATTCGCTCAGCAGCCTCATCGATGGTGCCTTTAATTTGATATTCTGCCCATTTGGTCGATCTAATCGGATTTGCTCGCATATTCTCAAAAAAGCCTCTTTTACCATCACTTCTATCTACCCTAAACCAAAGTTGTCCTACCCCCGAAGAGTTATCTTCCATTTTGATGGCAGCAGAAAAAACGAAATCCATTCCCTGATATGGTGTGGCATCCATCGTCTTCATGATGTTTCCGAATTTTGCCGACTCATCTATTTCCTTATCGATATTCACCCTTCTACTAGTGTAGGGCGTTTTTTGATCTAGCATCCCAAAGGAAACCCCTTGATGTTGCCAGTAGGTGACATCATTAGTTTTAAGTTGGTTTGGGTTTAAGATTTGCTTGTCGAATGGAACCTCTTTGCTGGCCAAATAGAATTGAACAGTCGGCGCGATTGGACTGTAAATTTCATTGAGTTTCTCTACTACCTCCTCATCGGAGTCTAGCTCAAGTAACTCCTGAACTCCATAAATAGCAAAGGAATTCCAATCTAGCTCATAAGCCTGGTCGGAAGGATGAAAATACTTGACATACCCATAGCTTTCCGCAAAAGCCTTTAGCTTTCCTATTTCCTGTGAATGGACATGCTTGGGAATTATAAATGCTATAAAGCAGAGTACTGGAAAGAGCAGCCTTTTCATGAGTGAGGATTTTGAATTACAAGATATTGTTTTTTCAATCATTTGGTAGATAGATGAGCACCAATAGAACAAAGAAAAAGAGTAAAGAATAAAGACTCCTTTCAAAGGTGAGATCTGAACTATAAAATTTAAAAGTTTCCTTTTTCAACTTTAGGCACTTTAGCGCACTTTAGGCACTCTTAACTTCCTTCAGTCTTTTATCTTTGTTCTTTCATCTTTGCTCCAATAAGAAATGTCAATTACACCCTACAAACCCGAATACTTCATGAAGCAAGCCTTAAAAGAGGCCGAAAGTGCCTTGGCTAAAGATGAGATTCCCATCGGGGCCGTGGTGGTAATGGACGATCAAATCATCGCCAGAGCGCATAATCTCACTGAAAGCTTAAATGATGTAACTGCTCATGCAGAGATGCAAGCCATTACCTCAGCAGCCGATTTTCTGGGAGGAAAATATTTAGACGAGTGCACGATGTACGTAACTCTTGAACCTTGTGTGATGTGCGCCGGAGCATTAGCCTGGGCACAGTTGGGTAATCTGGTGTTCGGCGCAAGAGATCTGAGGAAGCGAAAAGAAAAGCTTGATCGAACTGGGATCTACCATCCCAAAACGAAAATTCAAAGTGGTTTGATGGAGGAGGAGTGCGCTGACATATTGAAAACCTTCTTTGAGTCTAAAAGGTAATTGTTTGTTTCAAGCTGAAAGGCCGATAGCCGAAGTTTAAAAAATTCTGATTTGTCTAGGCTCTAGACTCTTGATAAAAGAATTCTATTTCTTCACGACCTTTAAATGCAATTCGTTTAACTGCTCATCATCCACCTTCGCCGGTGCATCGATCATGACATCTCTACCCGCATTGTTCTTTGGGAAGGCGATATAGTCGCGGATGGATTCTGTACCCCCTAAGAGCGCACAAATACGGTCGAAACCGAATGCTATACCTCCGTGTGGAGGAGTACCATATTCAAAGGCATCCATTAAGAATCCGAATTGGGCCTTGGCTTCTTCATCAGAAAAACCGAGTAGTGAAAGCATTTTTTCTTGAGTGGGTCGGTCGGCAATACGAATGGATCCCCCGCCTAATTCCACGCCGTTGATCACCATATCGTAGGCATTGGCTCTCACTTCCAATGGAGCAGACTCTATTTTATCTAGGTCTTCAAGCTTTGGAGAAGTAAAGGGATGATGCATGGCATGCATGGCTCCGCTTTCCTCATCTGCTTCAAGCAAGGGGAAATCGACCACCCAAAGTGGAGCGAATTGATCCCCTTTTCGCAGACCGAGTTCCCTACCCATATGCAACCTTAAGGCATTCATGGCGGAGCGTGTTGGATTGGTATCTCCTGAAAGCACCAAAAGCAGATCGCCCCTGGAGGCACCCATTTCATTAGCCCAGGCTTGAAGGTCTTCTTGAGAATAGAATTTATCTACAGAAGATTTGATGGTTCCATCTTCATTCAATTTCACATAAACCAAACCTTTCGCACCCACTTGTGGGGTTTTTACGTAGTTGGTGAGGGCATCCAATTGCTTTCGGCTGTACTCAGCACATCCCACCGCATTGATCCCGAGCACTAATTCAGCCTGATCAAATACATTGAACCCTTTCCCTTGCGCCAATTCATTGAGTTTGTGAAACTCCATTCCAAATCGAAGGTCCGGCTTGTCGGAACCGTATTTCTCCATAGCTTCTGCATAGCTCATACGAGGAAATTTCGGCAGATCCACCCCTTTGATCTGTTTCACCACCTTTTTCATCATGGCTTCAAAGGTGTCTAGCACATCCTCTTGCTCCACAAAACTCATTTCACAGTCGATCTGCGTAAATTCAGGCTGTCGGTCTGCTCTCAAATCCTCATCCCTAAAACACTTCACAATTTGGAAGTATTTATCGTATCCGGAAACCATCAGGAGTTGTTTGAAAGTTTGAGGCGATTGAGGAAGAGCGTAGAACTCCCCTTCATGCATCCGAGAGGGAACTACAAAGTCGCGGGCCCCTTCAGGAGTAGATTTAATGAGATAAGGGGTTTCCACTTCGATAAAATCTTCGCCAGTCAGATAATTTCTGATCTGCATAGCTAGTTTTGAACGAAGAATGAGTTTTTCTTGTAAAGGCTGGCGTCGAAGATCAAGGTAACGATACTTCATGCGCAGTTCCTCACCGCCATCGGTATCGGTTTCTATGGTAAATGGCGGAGTCTTGGATTGGTTGAGCACTTTGATCTCATCCACAGCGATCTCAATATGCCCGGTAGGCATTTGATCATTCTTGCTGCTACGCTCGCGAACGGTTCCTCGGATTTGGATCACAAACTCCCTTCCCAGTTTACGTGCTTCTTCGCAAAGGGCCGCATGCTCATCCATATTAAAGGTGAGCTGAGTGATTCCGTAACGATCACGCAAATCGATAAAGGTGAGTCCACCCAAATCTCTCGATTTTTGGACCCAACCCGATAAAGTTACTTTTTCACCGATCTGCTGTTCCCTGAGCTCTCCGCAATTGTGTGTACGTAGCATATTATTGAATTTGCTGCGAAATTAGGAAGAAAGAAGCGAGAAGCTGAAAGCTAGCAGCTAGAGATCATTAATTCCATAATGATTGACTGCTACGATTGGAATGAGGTACAATAAACCCTAAGCGCATATTGAAACAAAATGTCAACCACCTCTCCGCTTTCATCACAGA
>Ga0207419_1003019_pt1 | contig 10390 bp, 10 predicted proteins | sample ElkSloMetagenome_4_FD_184723 | JGI IMG/M metagenome (GOLD analysis project Ga0207419, IMG submission 184723) | Hot spring microbial communities from Elkhorn Slough, Monterey Bay, USA - MD2A (version 2) | ecosystem: Environmental > Aquatic > Marine > Intertidal zone > Estuary: Microbial mat ... | reverse complement strand
CGGCCATTTCGTGCCCATCTCGGTCAGCGCCGACACGGTTAAATATACGGCCAGCACCAAAATGCCGCCGACTAACTGTACCCAAGGTTCGGACATTGTTGACGCTCCCGATCGCAATTTTTGATTCAGCCGTCGCTATTCTACAGCGTAGAGGTCACGGCCGCGCCCCGTCGCAAATCGCAGCGAGTGACGAACATCCTTGCTGGAAAACATGAGGAAAATGAGCAAACCCAGAAAGGTCATACTGCCACAGAGTCCGAATAATGCTGTAATACCAGTGGTGTCCGCGATCGCGCCCAGGAGTGGCCCCGCCATCGCAATACCCAAATCAAACCCCGTCATGCAAACGCCAAAGGTGCGCCCGCGCTCCTTAGCATGGGAGCGATCGGCCATCAGCGCCGCAATCATTGGAATTAGCGTTCCGGATCCTGCCCCCTGGAAGACCCCCGCGATCAAAAACATGGCATCCGTTTGGGTGCGCCATAGCAGCAGCATCGATGTCGTGTAGAGAGCAACGCTAATGGTAATAAAAATGCCGCGACCGTAGCGATCGGAACCGGGGCCCGCCACCAATCGCACGGCAAAACTCGCGATCGCGATCGCGACAATCATACCGCGATGATGCAACGACCAGCGCAGTAAATTGCGATAGTTGCGATTGGGGATTAATTCGTTGTCGGCATCAACGGGGATGGGGGGTCTGGAGGTTTCGGGATGGGAATTGCGTCGGGGTCGCAACCACCAAACGGCTAAGACGGGGGAGAGGGTACGAGCCACCAGCAATGAGATTAACACGGCGGCGGACACGGTTAAGCCAAAGGGTTTGAAAAACTGACCGATTGTTCCTCCCATAAAGGCAACGGGCAGGAAAACGGCAACAATGGTGAGGGTTGAGGCGCTGACGGTGAGGCCGATTTCATCTGTACCGTTGATGGCAGCTTCTCTGGGGGATTGTCCGGCTTCGATGTGTCGCGAGATGTTTTCCACATCAACGATCGCGTCATCGACGATAATACCAATAACGAGGGCAAGGGCAAGTAGGGTAATGGTTTCTAAATTAAACCCCGCGATCGCCATGACGATGCAAGTTCCGAGTAAGGAAATGGGAATGGCTAGGGCGGTGATAATGGTGGCGCGAAAGTTGCGTAAAAAGGGATAAATGACTAAAACTGCCAAAATAATCGCCAAAATCAAGGCATCGATGGTGGCTTGGGTGGCTTCGCGAATAAAGTTGGCTTGGGTTTCAGCGAGGGTAAAGGTAATTTGGGCAAATTGCGATCGCAACTCCTCAACGGTTTCCTCGACAGCCGCGACAATATCGAGGGTATTTGCGTCGCTTTCTTTGACGACTTGAAAGGCTAAGGCATTATTGCCGTTAAACCGGATGAGGGTTTGTTGGCTGTCAATTTCGTTGTTTTCGATGTCTTGGGGGGGAGTGCTGTCTCCGAGAAAATTTACCCGTAATACGCCATCAAGTTCGGTAATGGGTGGGATAATTTCAGTTTTCGCCAGTTGGGTTAATTCTTCTAATTCTAAGGTTTCGCTTTCGAGGGCATAACTGACTGAAGCCGATTCGTTGAGGTTGAAAGGAATCACCTCGAAGCTGGTTTCTGGGGGGAAGTCAGCTTTATCTAATTCTGCCCTAACTGCGGCGGCGGCGGCGGGTAAATTGGTTCCGACTTCAAATTCTAGGTTCGCGATCGCCCGGCCGGGATAAGTGGTAGAACGATATTGTTGCAGATCGTCTACATCGGCTAAGGCGGCTTCGAGGGGAAGGGTTAACTCGGATTCTGTAGCCGTGGCGGTTTCTGTGGGGGTTTGGCTTTGTACCACCACCACCGGAAAGGTAACATCGGGAAATAAGGCATACTTGAGACTACTCAACGCCAAAAGCCCGGCTACCGTTACCGCAATCCAAAACCCGACGGTTAACCAGGGATGCGCGATCGCCCAGCGAGAGAGATTGAGCCGTTGACGCAGGGAAGATTTACGCGGAAACCGAACCATAAGCTTACCAAAGAGATGCTTTTCAATAATATTGGCGCGATCGCCCTCTCAACAACTAAGACGCGATCGCTTTGTCAATCAGTTATAGTAATACCAAATAAAAACCAACAGCCCCTCTCCCTGTGGGAAAGGGGTTTGGGGTGGGGGCAATGGACAGTAAAACACCTGTACGGCAAGATTACTGTACGGAAATTAATTGTAATGACTATAACTGTATTTTCACCGAAGTTGTCCCAAAATCGCAGCAAAATAGCCCTAGTCTGGCTAAATTTTAACCATTAATTCTCAGACGCTTTAGGGCTATCAATCGCATTTAATTCAGTTCTTTTCGGTCAAGATTCAAGTCCAGAATATTATGTCAATTCATGGGGTGAATGAACTACATCATCTCGGCATAACAACTCATCCCGACTTCCTGAAAAACACTCGGTTCATCGCCTTGTTGCGCTTGGCGATTTAATTCCTGAAAACGACTTTCGCTGTAACGGGATTGAAATTCATCCATCATACAACTACAAAGTTCTGCCGCATCTGCCGCCGATAATCCTGCTTCGGTTGCCCCTTGTTTACAGCTATCCATATAATCATTGACCAGTGTCGTTGAATAGTTATGATTGTGGTTGGGGTGGGCGATGAGCTGCGGTTTAGAAGAAAGAGCAGTCGATACCGTACTATAACCTAAAAATGTAACGGAAAAAGCACTCAGACCCAATATAGTTTTCTTAAAAAATGACTTATTCATCATAATAAGCTCTCCTAACTTGTTAAATTAAATTTTGTAAAACAATAAACACAAAACACGGTTCTATCTAGTAATCTTTTCAGATAGTATGTCTTTTTTGCTTTAACTATTGATGATACTAACCTAATTTAAAGAAAATTGGTGCAACTTGAAATCCCCCTTTATATATATTTTCTATCTTCTTAAAGAGTGAGATCGAGCCAAATGAATTAAAAACAACGCGATCGCATTTTGGGCGTTTGGTTTTCAACCCAACCTACAACCCAAGACTTATCCAGACCGGGATCGCGCAATTAAATGCTTTCTGGGGTTGCTAATGAGGAGAATAGCTGCGACCTTTCCACATTCCGCCGCGACCTTGATAATAACGTAACGCCGAATCTAAGGTCATGGCTGTGTAAAAAAGCGCGATCGCGGGTAAAGTTAAAGCATATCCCGGCCAACAATTATAAAAGCGAATCGTCGGCAAATACGCCCCACTCATTAACAACCAAGTCCCCATTCCCACGCCTAAAACCAGCCAATTTCCCGTCCAGATTCCCCCAATGATTGCCACAATCGGAACGAGATAAACCAAGGTCATTCCGAGTAAAGTTCCCAGTAATAATAAAGGGGAATATTGTAATTGAGCATAAGCCGATCGCGCCACCATATCCCAAATAGTTTCTAAAGAATCATAAGGACGCAAACTCCGGGCTGATTTCGTTAAACCCAACCAAATTTGATGATTTATCCCCTCAGATGAAGGCTTTTTAACCGCTTGGGCTAACGTACAATCATCAATAATTGCATCTTTAATAACTTCTAAACCCCCCAAACGATCCACCGCTTGCCGCGATAATAATGTACATCCTCCTGCGGCTGCGGCTAAATTGCGCTGAGGATTATTAACCCAGGCAAAAGGGTATAACTTTTGAAAGAAAAAGACAAACGCCGGAATTAATAACTGTTCCCAAAAACTTTTACAGCGCAACAATACCATCAACGAAGTTAACTCCGATCGCGTTTGTTGGGCTTGGGCCACTAAACGCTGTAAATTGTCTTTATCCCGGTCAATATCGGCATCAGTTAAAAAGAAATAATCGGGAGTGGGGTCGAGGGCGCGTCCTTGGCGTAAACCTTGCTCCATCGCCCATAATTTGCCCGTCCAACCCGGCGGTAGAGGCTTCGAGGTTAAAATTTGAAGGCGATCGCGTTTTCCCAAGCTTTCTGCGACTTCTTGGGCGACTTGGGCGGTATTATCGCTGCTGTGGTCGTCTACTAAAATCACCGAATAGACCCCCGGATAATCTTGTTGTAGTAGCGATCGCAACGTCATCGGCAGTACATCCGCTTCGTTACGGGCAGGGACAATGGCGCAAACCGTGGGCGAGATCGCCAACTCCCCTTGGGGTAGAATCACGTTACATCGCCAAAACCCGCCCCAAAACAGAATTAGAAACAGCCAAATCAAAAATGTCAAAAGCGCGATCGCACTAAAAATCATCATTACCTCAAACCCTATTGAACAGTGTAGACAAACCCAAAATGGTAGGTTACGGCAGATTGCTAGATTGCCCTCACCACTTAGATTTTAGCCGCCTAAGCCCCCCTATCCTAAAGCTCTCCCAGGGTTCAAATTTCTTCCCCCTCTTCCCCCTCCTCCCACTCCTCCCCCTCCTCCCACTCCTCCCATTTGATGAACTTTTTTAACAGACCGTCGATCGTAGACGGTGTTTGATCCCTTCACTGCTTAAAATAAGGTCATCTTTAACTTTTCTCAACCTTTTTCAGGAGAAACGCCTATGGCAAGCAGAGACATCGAAATGATTAAGCCCTACGAAGGTAATCCCTTCGTCGGCCACTTAGCCACCCCGATTACAGCATCGGGCTTTACCAAAACCTTTATCAACAACCTCCCCGCTTACCGTACAGGAGTTTCGCCGTTAATTCGCGGTTTAGAAGTCGGAATGGCCCACGGCTATTTCCTCGTCGGCCCTTGGACCGTGTTAGGCCCCCTGCGCGACTTTGGTGAAGCTGCAAACTTGGGCGGTTTAATCTCCGCGATCGCGCTGATTTTGATTGCGACTGCGGGTTTATCCGCTTACGGCCTCGTAACCTTTAAAAAAGACGAATCCCAAGCCGAATACTTCAAGAGTACTCCAGATGCTCCCGATAACTTGCAAACTGCTAGCGGTTGGAGTCAATTCTCTGGCGGTTTCTTTGTCGGCGCAATGGGAGGTGCTTTTGTCGCCTACTTCTTGCTGGAAAACCTTTCCGGTGTAGATGCGATTCTACGCGGTTTGGTGAATTAATAAGCTTGCAGGCGATTCGATTCCGGCGCGATCGCCCTTACTTTTGGGAAAATCATTGCAAACACTAGCATAGGAAACATAAATTATGACAGGCGCATACGCAGCATCTTATCTACCCTGGATTTTGATTCCCATTGTCGGTTGGCTGATGCCTGCCGTGGTGATGGGACTGCTGTTCATTTACATCGAAAGCGAAGCTTAAGGATTTGAGTTTCGTTTTTTGACCTCAATCCGCTTTAAGAAAAAGACTCTACCCGTGGGGGTGGAGTCTTTTTTTTTAACGAGATGGGGAAAAAACAACAGCAGCCCCATCGATGAGACTGCTGAAGCAATGAATTAAAACGAAACCGAAAAACTGCTAAAAAGTAACAGCCTTCTACATCGCCGGGGCATCAATAACTTGCTCAACGGCTGTAATTTCGGGGATGTACTCGCGCAAACGGCGTTCGATACCCATTTTCAGGGTCATAGCAGAACTAGGGCAAGAACCACACGCCCCTTGCAGCCGGAGTTTGACAATCGGGCCTTCGATTTCAACGAGGTCAACGTTACCGCCATCTGCCATTAAATAGGGGCGCAATTCATCTAAGACTTGTTCGACGTTTTCGGAAGTTAGTGCGAGTGACATAGTTATGAATTTAAGTTTTTTGAGCGTTTTACTGGTGTTTATTTTATGTTAACGCGCTCGTTGCTCTTGCGACGGCACAAATTACAATGACTCGGATTCATGGTGATCGGGGGAGAGTTGGGCGGTACTCATCACGGGGAGTTGGAATAACGGCACAGTAAAGGTTACGGTCGATCCGAGTTGTTCGCCCATACTGAAGAAATTAATGGTTCCGCCCATAGTTTCGATTAATTTTTGGGAAATGGCCAGCCCTAAACCCGTACCGCCATAAGCTTTGGTGCGAGAACCATCAACTTGACTAAAGTTGTGAAAGAGTTTATCGAGTTTTTCGAGGGGAACACCAATGCCGGTATCGGCCACTCGGACTAAAACGGTGCCGGGAAATTCCTGATTATTGGCGTTCATGGCTTTTTTCAGGACTTCGGCGCTAATGGTTACGCCGCCTTCGTGGGTAAATTTAATGGCATTCCCCACAAGGTTTAACATGACCTGTAACGAGCGTTGGTAGTTGCCGTAAAGGATAATCGGTTCGCGAGAGGGGGGATATTGAAACTCGAAGGTGAGATTTTTGCGTTCAGCGAGGGGTCGCATTTTTTTCTCAACATCATCGAATAATTCATGGAGGGGATAGTCATTAAAGTCGAGTTCCAGTTTTCCGGCTTCGATTTTGGCGATGTCGAGGATATCGTTGATCAGGTTGAGCAGATGGAGGGCGGAATGATGCGCTTCGTCGAGAAATTCCCGTTGTTCTTCTTCGGTGTCCGCCATACCGTCTAAAATTAGGCGCAAAAAGCCAATAATGCCGTTGAGGGGGGTGCGGAGTTCGTGGGAGGTACTGGCAAGAAATTCGCTTTTGAGGCGGGAGGCTTCTTCGGCCAGGCGTTTGGCTTGTTCGAGTTCTTTGTAGAGGGAAGCGTGGGCGATCGCGGTACTGACTTGGGCGGCGAGTTCGCGCAATAAGTCAATTTCGGCAGCAGTCCAGTAACGACGGCGATCGCACTGATGCAAACAAATCAAAGCATTGCGTTTATTTTGGTAAAATGTGGCCACCACCAACACCGAACGCTGGCCAAAGGTGGGGTTGGCAATGCGTTCGACGGCAATGGGTTCGCCACTACTAAGGGCTTGTTGGAGATAGGGTTCCCCAGCCAGGCTGAGACGTTCTCCGAGTAGGGATTTAACGTTTTTCTGGCAGTGTTCGGCTTCGACTCGGAGTTGATTCTTTTCGGCGTTGTAAGACACGATCATGCACCGAGACACGCTCAAAGATGAGCCAATGCTGTCTACGGTTTGCTGCCAGATCGTTTCGAGGTCGAGAGTCCGGCGAATATTACGGGCGATCTCGGTGAGGAGACTGCGGTAGGGATTGCGACGAATTTTCCGCGCAATTTGGGTGACTAAATCTTGGGAGGAAGCAGTGGTTTCTGATAAGCTGGTGCGGCGAGTATCCGAGGCAATTTCTTCTTGCCGCAGCAAGTGACCAATCGCCAGCACAGCACTTGCGCCCCCATTGGGTTGTAAAATTGGGCTGATTGCCAATTCTAAGGGAAAAGACTGCTCTGCGTGTTGAAAAAAGGTATGGTGACGTTCGGGGATACGTCGCTCTAAAATTCGCTGGATTAGGCTTAAATAGGCTTGGGGATCGGCTGGCGTGAAGCTTTCGCTGAGGTCGTGACCCATGATTTCTTGGGGGTCAATACCGTACTCGGCAGCAGAGTTCCAAGAGAAGGAAATGTATTTACCCGAATTGTCTTGGACAAAGACTATTTCCGCGCCTAAATCCTGCCAATTTGTTGGCTCAACTTGTGCAGGGGCAGATTTCATCGCAGTTTTAGTAATATTTGCTTAATTGTTGGGATGTTACGACCAAGTTGACTTTAGGTTATAGCGAACTTTAGAGATTTGTCTAGTTTCTCTTTTTGCGATCGTTTTTCCCTTTTTTTGTTTTAACTTATTTCGCGGTTGAATTTATCAACTTGGTTGGTTGAAACACCCTGTTACTGGGACTTACATATCATTTATAATTTATTGTTAAGCGATCTTCATCCGCAAGCTTGCCCGTGAATGGATGATTAATCGTTCCATTCCCCTCGCGGCGGAACTGGAGGATTACGACGGAAGCCACGGGCAAGATCGGCATCGGGCGATCGCTCTCCTCGTAACCATTGTTTAATCGCGGTTTCGATGACACGGCTGGGATCGTTGGTGAGGTGTTGAATCTGATCTAAAAGGTCTGAGTCAATGTTAATTGAAACTTCAACTTTCTCAGAAGTTCGTTCGGATTGGGATTGAGTGACGTTATCGTTCATAACTGTTTAAGCAAGAATTCCTAATATTTTTTGAAGGCGATCGCTGATGAGGCCTCTATTATAGCTTTTATGGGTTCTTTGTTTTGGCAACGAGGTCATGAGTTTTTGGCTTTGGCAAGAGATTATGAACCCGACAAAGCGATTTTCCCTCGTGGCACGATTCGCCAATACCCGTCAGAGGGGCAGAAATCATCATCAACGCTTCTCCTCAGAAACTATTAAAATACATTAAGACAGACAAAATTTCTTAAATTCGCTGTTATCACGATTCCACTTTCTTTAAAAATTCCTATGACTGACGTTTCCGTCTCCCGTATTCGTAACTTCTCGATTATTGCTCATATCGATCATGGTAAATCGACTCTAGCTGACCGCCTGTTGCAGGTAACGGGGACAGTAGCACAGCGCAAAATGAAAGAACAATTCCTCGATAGCATGGATTTAGAGCGGGAACGAGGGATTACCATCAAGCTACAAGCCGCTAGAATGGATTATACAGCGAAAAACGGGGAAAAGTATGTCTTAAACTTGATTGACACCCCCGGTCACGTTGACTTTTCTTATGAAGTGTCGCGATCGCTGGCCGCTTGCGAAGGGGCATTATTAGTCGTAGATGCGTCTCAAGGAGTCGAAGCTCAAACCCTAGCGAATGTCTATCTGGCTCTCGAAAACGACCTAGAAATTATCCCGGTTTTAAATAAAATAGACTTACCCGGAGCCGATCCCGATCGCGTGATCGAAGAAATCGAAGAAGTGATCGGCCTCGACTGTACCGACGCAATCCGGGCTTCCGCCAAACAGGGCATTGGCGTAGACGAGATTTTAGAAGCCATTGTCAAGGAAGTACCGCCGCCTCAAGACACCGTAGAAGAACCGTTACGGGCGCTGATTTTCGATAGTTACTACGACCCCTATCGCGGCGTAATCGTCTACTTCCGGGTGATGGATGGTTGCGTTAAACAAGGCGATCGCGTCCGCTTGATGGCTTCTAAAAAAGAATACGCGATCGACGAACTCGGCATACTCTCTCCCGGACAAATTCCCATCGACACCCTCCACGCCGGGGAAGTGGGTTACTTCTCTGCCGCCATTAAAGCCGTAGAAGATGCCCGCGTCGGCGACACCATTACCCTTGCCACCGAACCCGCCGAAACGGCCTTACCGGGCTATACAGAAGCGAAACCGATGGTTTTCTGCGGTCTGTTTCCCACCGATTCAGAACAGTATGAAGACTTGCGGGATGCCCTCGAAAAACTGAAGCTCAACGATGCGGCGTTATCTTATGAACCGGAAACCTCAACGGCCATGGGCTTTGGGTTTCGCTGCGGTTTCTTGGGCTTGCTGCACATGGAAATCGTGCAAGAACGCCTCGAACGGGAATATAATCTCGACTTAATCACCACCGCCCCTTCAGTAATTTATCGCGTCACCACCACATCCGGGGAAACCTTTGAATTTGACAACCCCAGTCAATTACCGCCCCCTGGTAATCGGGAAATCATCGAAGAACCCTATGTGCGGATTGAGATGATTACCCCGGAAGAATATGTCGGGACATTGATGGAGTTGTGTCAAGCCCGACGGGGTGAGTTCAAGGACATGAAATACTTAACCCCCACGCGAACCACCTTGGTTTATGAATTGCCCCTGGCTGAAGTGGTAACCGACTTTTTTAATCAACTCAAGTCGCGATCGCGCGGTTATGCCAGTATGGAGTATCAAATCTTGGGCTATCGCGAAAACGACTTGGTGCGCTTGGATGTGATGGTCAACGGCGATCCCGTCGATTCTCTCGCGACTATTGTCCACCGAGATAAAGCTTATCCTGTGGGGCGATCGCTCACCGAAAAACTCAAAGAACTGATCCCCCGTCATCAATTCAAAATCCCCCTACAAGCCTCCATTGGTTCTCGCATTATCGCCAGCGAACACATCCCCGCCTTACGCAAAGACGTTCTCGCTAAATGTTACGGCGGTGACATCAGCCGCAAGAAAAAACTGCTGCAAAAGCAAGCCAAAGGTAAAAAACGCATGAAGTCCATCGGGACGGTAGATGTGCCACAAGAAGCGTTTATGGCAGTATTGCGCCTAGAATCGTAAATAATGGCGACTAGAACCCCGGTTTCTACTAAAAATCGGGGTTCTGATAACTTAGCTAACCCAACAAAGCGTAAGCTTGGACGGGGAAACCCCGCCCCTACCAGAAACGAAATGTTGTTGGGTTTCGTAACCTCAACCCAACCTACTGGCGTGACACAGCTAAAATTAGGCTTTCGTGTAGGGTGGGTTAGGCGGCTACAACCTAGGCTGTGACAGCAATCCACGAATCCGCCGTAACCCACCGTTTAAGATGTGTCACGTTACTACTGCCTGCGTTGTGGGAATTCCTACTGCCCAAAACACTGATGAC
>Ga0207419_1003018_pt1 | contig 10392 bp, 7 predicted proteins | sample ElkSloMetagenome_4_FD_184723 | JGI IMG/M metagenome (GOLD analysis project Ga0207419, IMG submission 184723) | Hot spring microbial communities from Elkhorn Slough, Monterey Bay, USA - MD2A (version 2) | ecosystem: Environmental > Aquatic > Marine > Intertidal zone > Estuary: Microbial mat ... | reverse complement strand
ATCTCCCCTATCTCCCCTATCTCCCCTATCTCCCCTATCTCCTCTTCCCCCACTGCCCTCACCTGGCGCTCGTCACCAATTAGCTCAGAGCAACCGTTGATTGTAGATCCAACAGTTTCGTGCCGCATTCACAACAACATTTATGCGTCGCTGGATTTTCGGTTCCGCAGTTAGAACACGTCAGGATAGTGGGTGAAATCGGCTCTGGGTTATGAGGGTGCAACCCCATCATGTCGCTATTAGTATGACCGGGAGCAACCATGGGATAACAGTCCTCATTGCGGGTAACGCGCACATCTACAAGCACTGGACCGTCATGGGCAAGCATTTGAGCGATCGCATCGGGTAAAGCCTGACGCTGTGTCACCTTAATGGCATTAATTCCATACACCTGAGCCAGATTCACAAACTCCGGTGTGCCGACTTCCAGATTCGTCGCTTCATAGCGATCGCCATAGAACAAATGCTGCCATTGGCGCACCATTCCCAGCCAACCATTGTTGAGGATGACAATCTTGACACCAATGCCGTATTGGGCGATTGTACCCAGTTCCTGCATATTCATCTGGAAACTCCCATCACCACTGATACAAATCACCGGTTCTGAGGGGAGAGCCACTTTTACCCCTACAGCCGCAGGCAAGCCAAATCCCATTGTCCCCAAACCGCCACTAGAGATCCAGTGACGGGGCTTATTTTTCAAGAATTGAGCCGCCCACATTTGGTGTTGACCGACATCAGTGGTGTAATAAGCGTGGGGGGATTGACGAGCAACTTCCACAATCACTTCTTGGGGGGAAAGATTCTCCTGGGGATGGGGCAAATCTAAGGGATACTCATCCCGCCACTGTTGCAGGCGATCGCACCACGCTTTCGTCTGGTTGGGATCGATACCATTCCCAAGTTGATGAGAACGCCGCAACAGGTCAATTAACACCTGCCGCACGTCGCCAACAATGGGTACATCAGTGTTCCGATTTTTTCCCACTTCCGCCGGATCAATATCGATGTGAATCACCTTCGCCTCAGCCGCAAACTGTTTCGGCAAACTTGCCACCCGGTCATCAAAGCGGGCACCCAAGGCGATTAACAGGTCACATTCACTCACGGCAAAGTTAGCATAGGCGGTGCCGTGCATCCCTAACATTCCCAAAGCCAGGGGATGGGACTCATCAAATGCTCCCTTACCCATCAGCGTCGTTGTCACCGGAATCTGAAAATGTTCCGCCAGTTCCAGAAGTTCTCCCTGGGCACTTGCCGCGATCGCACCGCCACCTACATAGAGTAACGGTTTCTTCGCTGCCCGGATCAAATCTAGTGCTTTGTTAACTTGGTTAGAATTCCCTTTCACCGTGGGACGGTATCCCGGTAGCTTAATCGTACCTGGCTCCACGGGAAAGTAATCAAATTGCTCCATTCCCACATCTTTGGGAATATCAATTAACACTGGTCCCGGTCTACCCGTACTCGCAATGTGAAACGCTTCCGCCACAATCTTAGGAATATCGCGAGCATCATTCACTAAATAGGAATGCTTGACAATTGGCAGCGTAATGCCGAAAATATCAATTTCTTGGAATCCATCCGTACCGATTGCCCCACGGGGAACCTGTCCCGTAATTGCAATCATTGGCACAGAGTCCAAACTCGCCGTGGCTAAACCTGTGACCAAATTCGTGGCTCCCGGTCCGGAGGTTGCCAAACAGATGCCCACTTTACCTGTCGCCCGGGCATACCCGTCAGCAGCATGGGCAGCACCCTGTTCGTGTCGCACCAGAATATGTTGGAGTTCGCCTGCGGCTTCCGCTTGGTAGATTTCATCGTAAATTGGTAGATTCGCACCGCCCGGATAACCGAAAATGTGCTTCACACCATGGCGCTTTAAACTATCAATCAGGGCAAAAGCGCCGGATACACGCCTGACTCTCACAGTTTCAGATTGCACAGCTAGTGCCTCCACTTAAGTCCAACAATTGTATGAGGAACGTTACTAATGAGTGCTAACCCAAAACTGGGTCAGCGGTTTGCTAATTTGGATACATCTTAGAGTTTGACTCAATGATTAGACTTTTATTGAAAGACGGTTTTAATTGTTAATGAACGAATGAACTTTGAGTAAAAATTTTATATTTTTTTAATCTCCTCAATTTTCGAGGGAATTACGAGAACTGGATTAAATTTATAATTTACTCACCAACTCTGTCTTTTAAGCATCTGTTTTATGTCGGCTTCTAGTATTTGAAAGGCAGACAGACTCCGCAGTTCTGAAAAGTCATCGATAAGTTCAGCGATTCGTTGAATCTTCTCTCGCTCTCTGGCGCGAAATTTCTTTAGTCGCCGACCTGTCAACCCACTTGCTTGACGCAGAAGTTGACAAAGATATTGTTTTGGATCAGGTAACTCCTCACATTTAGAGAGGTTTGGCAAATTTAAAGGTTGCTTTCCTCTGGGATTTTCTGCCGCCCTGCGTATGGCAGCTTCGTCAAATAATAACCAAGCTTCTGTCATCCGCACAGGTACAACACAGATAACCGACACAGAAACTGATTCCCTGATCCCCTCAACGGCTTTTTGAATTTCAGCAACTCGTTTCTCACGAGGCTCTTTTTCGGCATCCCTGTGTATAAATAAAAGGTCGCAAGGGTAAAGGTTCAAACTCAATTCAATTCTCTTTGAGTGATCCTGTGGTTGTTGTGGCAAGCGTCGAAAATCAGCCCACTGGGACTGGATAGTACGCGAGAAGTTTACCTAAAGGAACAGTACTTGTATTTTCGGTTTCCGCAACTTTAAGGTGTCGCCAAGTATTCGGTAGACAACTAAAGCGTACCCCTTTAAACCATTGTCCTGACGGTGCTTTTTCTTCCTTCAACTCAGCAACTAAGAGACTATCTTCTGGGACTTGCTGTACAACGGCTGGCGAGTGGGTATTGATGATTACTTGGCGTAGGGGATTGTCCTGATCAACAGGTTCTTCAACATCCGTGGCAATGTCTTGTAAGAGTCTGAGGATCTTCGGAATACGCTCTGGATGAATACCATTTTCAGGTTCCTCCAAGCACAACAAACCTTGAGCTTCTGGGTCTAATTCCAGTACCGCTAACGCCAAAAAACGCATCGTTCCATCTGAGAGCGATCGCGCTGGATGGGTGGTACCATCTCTAGTCGTGACCATTAATGTGAGCAGTTCGCGACGATCATCCCGCTCTATTCCTACCTCCCCAACATCATCGAGCAATTCTGCCAAACGACCTGCAACTTGAGCATAAACCTGCGCTTCGGCTTCCTGATCAGATTTGCGGAGATTTTTTCTCAGCCGTGCCAAATGATAGAGAGTTGAAGCCAGATGAGAGCCATCTGTTCCTAATTTTGTCGGTGCCGTAAATTCGTCGGGTTGTCGTAAAGAAGAAGGTTCTAGCTGTAGTAACTGCCAAGATTGCATTTCCCGACGTGCTAGTAGTGCCGTTGGGCTTTCGGCTGCATTGGTCACAGACAGTACAGTTCGAGGCAGATCAGCTGCTGAGCGAGCTAAGGGTCTACCACTGCTTCCGCCGTCTTGATGGAGCTTAATCACTCGATTTGTCCCCTCACCTTCTGTAGAAATAAAATAAGGGACTCGGCGCTGTCCTTTCACCGCCGACTTGCGCCAAGTTTTCGCCTTGTGATTAAATAGCAGATGCTTAGGGGCATCACCAAGATTAATATGAACTAACTCTTCTTTAAGTAGTTCCAGTGACCCTAATGAGCGGAGACTATCATCTGGTCGATAGGCTAGCTCTATAGAGTAGCGAAGAAAAGTAATACTAGCTTCGGCAGTTTGTCCTAAATCATCAACACCTTCACCTGGCACAATCATCTCAGCTTCAAATGACATCTGTGGAGCATAGTCATTGCCAATCCGATGAAACAGACTACGGACATCTCCTGTCCTACCGCCCTCATCTCGAACAGATAAAGCAGCTTCAATTAGAGGAAGATCGGCTAAGGCTGACAAAAACCTAATCGCATCAAACAAGTTAGATTTGCCTACGCCATTTACACCCGCTACACAGGTAAATGGACTAAAGCGGACATCCACATTAACAAGGTTTTTAAAGCCAGAAACTTTTAGCCTGGTTAGCATTATCTGATCCTATATAGTTTTTGGGAAGCGGCTAGATCCTAATCATTAAGTTGTATACATTTGAGAATCCATCGATTTTAACTTACATCTTTAATCAATTTCAATAAACCAGATAGCGCGAGCCAGGGAAACGCTCGCACTTTGATAGCCTATTGCCAAGAGCAATTTACCACCTAACACCTACCCTAACCTCCTTGAGAAAGGATTGCTATAGTACAGGAAGGATAAATAAATACTGGCATCAGGGGGCAAACCAGGTGATACCATTAGCAGACCTCAAAGCCTTAATTCAACAAACTGAAACAAAAGGGGGAAGCCAAGACCCGAGTCTGGCGAACTTGTATGCTCAACTCGGACAACTCTATCAAAGCCGACTGGAAAATGGAGAATTTGAGGATTACCAGCACGAACTTGCCCTCGCGGTTGAGTATTTCCATAAAGCGGTTGACCGGCAACGACGATTGGGGTTAGACACTGACTTAGCGACAACGCTGAATCATCTGGCGGAACTATACAGAACCCAAGGACGCTACGACCAAGCCGAACCGCTTTATCTGCAAGCCTTAGACATAAGGAAACGTAACTTAGGAGATAACCATCCTGATATTGCCACCAGCCTCAACAACCTAGCACGACTCTATCACTCTCAGGGACAATATCCCCAAGCCGAACCGCTTTATCTGCAAGCCTTAGAACTGAGGAAACGTAACTTAGGAGAGAACCATCCCGATGTCGCCATTAGCCTCAACGATATCGCCGCCCTCTACTTTTTCCAAGGACGCTACGAGGAAGCCGAATCTCTTTATCTGCAAGCTTTGGATTTAAGGAAACGCAGCTTAGGAGAGAACCATCCCGATGTTGCCACCAGTCTTAACAACCTAGCCTTACTTTACTTCTTACTGGGACGCTATGACCAAGCCAAACCCCTTTATCTGCAAGCCTTGGAACTGAGGAAACGCTTACTGGGAAGGAACCATCCCGATGTCGCCACTAGCCTGAATAATTTGGCAGAACTCTACAGAACCCAAGGACACTACAAACAAGCCGAACCCCTCTATCTGCAAGCCTTGGAAGTGATGAGACGCTTGTTGGGGGATGAGCATCCGGATGTGGCGACTAACCTGAACAATCTAGCTGCACTTTATTTCTGCCAAGAACGCTACGACGAAGCCGAACCCCTCTATCTGCAAGCCTGGGAAATCAGGAAACGCTTATTCGGTGATAATCATCCCGATGTGGCACAAAGCCTCAACAACTTAGCCGGACTCTACTTCTCTCAAGGACGCCAGGGTGAAGCCGAACCTCTCTATCGCCAAGCCTTGGAAATCTGGCAACGTTTATTGGGTGATAATCATCCAGATATCGCCACGAATCTGAATAATTTAGCCTTACTCCACCACTCCCAAGGACAGTACGAGGAAGCTGAACCTCTTTATCGCCAAGCGTTGGACTTAAGGAAACGGTTATTTGGTGCGAACCATCCTGATGTAGTGACCAGCCTAAATAACTTAGCATTGCTCTACCATTATCAAGGACGCTACGAGCAAGCCGAACCTCTTTATGTGGAGGTGTTGGATGTGGGTAGACAGTTCTTAGGAGAGGAGCATCCCGATGTTTTAACCAGCCTGAATAACTTAGCCGTACTCTATAAAAATCTCGCCGAACTTTATTCCACGCAGGGACGCTACGATGAAGCCGAACCTCTCTATCTGCAAGCCTTAGAGTTGCGGAAACGCTTACTGGGAGATGAACATCCAGATGTAGCCCAAAATCTGAATAATTTGGCAATACTCTACTTCTTTCAAGGACGTCATGACAAAGCCAAAGAGTTCTATTCCCAAGCCTGGGAGTTAGGAAAACGCTGGCTAGGGGATGAGCATCCAGATGTGGCACAAAATTTGAATAATTTGGCAGGACTTTATTCGTCTCAAGGAGAATATGAATTAGCTGAACCCCTTTATGTCCAAGCGTTGACAATTTGTGAAGAACGACTCGGCGCTAATCATCCGACTACAGCAACAATCCGGAAAAATCTCGATGATCTGCGTGCGGCGATGGGATAATCAGTCAAACGCTTGAGTCAGGGCGATGGGGGAGCTGGGGGAGCTGGGGAAGCTGGGGAAGCTGGGGAAGCTGGGGGAGCTGGGGGAGCTGGGGGAGCTAGGGGAGCAGGGGAAGCTGGGGGAGCAGGGGGAGCTGGGACACCCTCGCACAGATAAAGGAAATCGACAGACAGCTAAAGAGAATGTACCCTATAGAAGTGGGTGTTGCTGCCAAACGCTCCGAATCAGGGATAACTCTTGTCGAATGTGCTTAGGATTGATTCGGATTAACGCGATTCACAATAACTTTGTCATTTTTTTTAGGTGAACTCGACTATAAACTCTTAAACACAACGAACATGAACCCAAAGCACTGGAATTTGGGCATAAGCTGCATAGTCTTAATGTTCTAGAGTATGGCAATCGTCAAAACCGATGAGGTTCACCGAATCGTTCAAGAGCGATTACAAGATTGGAGGTTAATTTCATGATGACGGAGTTGTCTGACCCGACGGTTGATAATGAAAAAACGTATGGCGATTTACTGACAGCGATTCAAGCCAGTCAAGGTAAGTTGAGTGTAATCCTAGCGGTTTGTGATGATATCCATTTTCGCAACCAACTGATTGAACGCTATGAAAGCGAACTCGCCACCTCTATGCGATCGCATCGCGTTATCTTGGTTAAGGATGACCCGAACCTGAGCCGCGCCATTACTGAACTTGTCCAAACCGATGACGATTTACGTCAGGGGGGAAACGCCGTTGTCACCGCGACGGGTGCTGAACAACTTCTCTGGCTCAAATTCGACGCCCAGCATTCAGAACAGGAAATTTTTTTCGCCTCCTTACCAGAAACCCAAGACGCCTTATCCGCCTTGGCTTGTCCACTTGTACTGTGGCTAACTCACCAACTAGAGAGTCAGCTAAGTCAAAACGCCCCAGAGTTCCAAAATTGGTGTCAAGCCGTCTTTCGCTTCCACTCCCAAAAAACAACCGCTATTCCCATTCAAAACATTGAGCCATTCCGCCATCTTATCGAAGAAAGCGACGCTTGGGATCAAAATGTATCAGTCTTTCCCGTCGCAGATCTCAACGCATTGATTGAGTACACCAAAGCCAAACGCGGCGTCAACGATCCGAATTTGGCAACCTTATATGCTCAAGTCGGACACCTTTATCAACGGCGCTTAGAACAGGGTGAATCTCTAAATTATCCCCAAGAACAAGCCTTAGCCGTTGAGTATTTAAGTCAAGCCATTCAGCTAAAAAAAGAACTCGGGCAAGAAACAAGCTTAGCCGAAACGGTGAATAATTTAGCCGAACTCTACAGACTGCAAGGATGCTACAGGGAAGCTGAACCTCTTTATTTAGAAGCCTTAGAACTCAGAAAAAGCTTGTTGGGCGATGCTCATCCTGATGTCGCCACCAGCCTCAACAACTTGGCAAAACTTTACCAGGCTCAAGGACAGTATGCCGAAGCCGAACCTCTTTATCTGCAAGCCTTGGACTTGAGGAAACGTAACTTAGGTGATGATCATCCAGATCTCGCTCATAGTCTCAATGATTTAGCCACCCTCTATTTTTGTCAAGGACGCTATGAAGACGCCGAACCCCTTTATCTGCAAACCTTGGACTTGAGGAAACGTAATTTAGGCGAGGAGCATCTGGATGTGGCAACCAGCCTTAGTAATCTAGGCTTACTTTATCATTATCAAAGACGCTATGAAGACGCCGAACCCCTTTATCTGCAATCCTTAGACATCGAAAAACGTTTGTTGGGCGAAGAGCATCCAGATGTTGCCACAAGCCTGAACAATCTCGCCGCCCTTTATAAGTCCCAAGGGCGCTACGAGGATGCTGAACCCCTTTATCTACAAGCCTTGGACTTGCAAAAACGCTTATTGGGAGAGAACCATCCCGATGTCGCCACGAACCTCAACAACCTAGCCGCCCTCTACTTCTCTCAAGGACGCTACGAGAAAGCTGAACCCCTCTATCTTCAGGCGTTAGACATCAGAAAACGTTTATTGGGAGAGAACCATCCTGATGTGGCACAAAGCTTGAATAATTTGGCAGGACTTTATTTCTCTAAAGGACCCAATAATAAAACAGAATCGTTTTATTTGGAAGCGTTAAATATTCGGAAACGTTTGTTGGGAGAGAACCATCCTGATGTGGCAACTAGCCTGAACAATTTAGCGTTACTCTATCATTATCAGGGGCACTATGACAAAGCCGAACCCTTCTATCTACAAGCCTTACATCTGAGAAAACGTTTATTTGGAGATATCCATCCTGATGTAGTAACCAGTATGAATAATTTGGCATTACTCTATCATTATCAAGGACGCTACGAGCAAGCCGAACCCCTCTATCTCCAAGTCTTGGAACTCGGTAAACGCTTATGGGGAGAAGATCATCCCGATGTCGCGCTCAGTTTAAATAATTTGGCAGCCCTTTACAAGTCTCAAGGACGGTATGAACAAGCGAATTACTTAATGTCTAAGCTGTGGAATTGAAAATCGTCATTCGTCATTTGTCATTGGTCATTGGTAAGAGTTTGAGGGTTATTTACAGAACTTAATATAGATAGGCTTATTGCTACCGACCTACTTAGAATAGACGGTTGCGATCGCACGTCCTATAATTGCCAGTAAAACTCAGGATCAACAGACATGCTTGCCAGGGTTTGGAGTGCTTCGCTAGTCGGCATCGATGCGGTGAAAGTCGGTGTGGAAGTCGATGTGTCAGGCGGACTACCGGGAATTGTTGTTGTGGGATTACCGGATACCGCCGTCCAAGAATCGCGAGAACGGGTGAGGGCGGCGTTAAAAAATGCCGGCTTTGTCTTTCCGATGCGAAAAATCGTGATTAATCTCACCCCAGCCGACTTACGCAAAGAAGGACCCAGCTTTGATTTACCCATTAGTGTGGGGATTCTCGCCGCCTCGCAACAAGTCAATCCTGAATTATTAGGTGATTATCTATTTTTAGGCGAAGTCTCTCTAGATGGCAATTTACGCCCCATTGCGGGAGTCTTACCCATCGCCGCCGCCGCCCAAAGTTTGGGGATTTCGGGGTTAGTCGTACCCGCCGATAATGCCCAGGAAGCCGCCGTGGTGCGTGGATTAGACGTGTACGGATTCAAACATCTGGCTGATGTGGCGGATTTTTTGAATCAACCGGAACGCTATTCCCCAGTAACGATGGATGAATTACCCCAATCATCCTCCTATCAGTTTACAGGCGGAAACTTAAACGAAGTTAAAGGTCAATCCCATGCGCGTCGGGCGTTAGAAATAGCCGCCGCCGGAGGACATAATTTAATTTTCGTCGGTCCACCGGGAAGCGGTAAAACCATGCTAGCGCGACGATTACCGGGAATTTTACCGCCCTTAAGTTTTGAAGAAGCCCTAGAAGTTACCCAAATTTATTCTGTAGCCGGATTACTCAAAGATAAAGGCAGATTAATCAGACATCGCCCCTTTCGCAGTCCCCACCATTCCGCATCAGGTCCATCATTAGTTGGAGGAGGGAGTTTTCCGCGTCCCGGCGAAATTTCCTTGGCGCATCGAGGGGTATTATTTCTGGATGAGTTAACCGAATTTAAGCGCAATGTATTGGAATTTTTGCGTCAACCTTTAGAAGATGGTTATGTGACCATTTCTCGCACCCGACAGTCTGTCCTATTTCCGGCACAATTTACGTTAGTTGCTAGTACTAATCCCTGTCCCTGTGGTTACTTTGGTGATACCCTGCAACCCTGCACCTGTTCAGCGCGACAACGGGAGAACTATTGGGCAAAACTTTCAGGTCCATTGATGGATCGAATAGATTTACAAGTTGCTGTGAATCGTCTTAAACCCGAAGAGATTACCCGACAACCCCAAAGCGAATCATCAGAAGCCGTAAGGGAGAGAGTAAAAGTAGCCCGCGATCGCGCCCGTCATCGCTTCACCTCAGAACCCTCCCTGCGCTGCAATGCCCAGATGCAAAGTGGTCATTTGAGACAATGGTGTCATTTAGCCGATAGTAGTCGTAATCTCTTAGAAGGGGCAATTCGCAAACTTGGACTCTCTGCCCGGGCAAGCGATCGCATCCTCAAAGTCGCCCGCACAATTGCCGATTTATCGGGGGCACAGACGCTGCAAACGTCACACATTGCCGAAGCCATTCAATATCGTACTATTGATCGAATGCAGTAACACAGATTACACAGATTGAATGA
>Ga0207419_1003017_pt1 | contig 10394 bp, 13 predicted proteins | sample ElkSloMetagenome_4_FD_184723 | JGI IMG/M metagenome (GOLD analysis project Ga0207419, IMG submission 184723) | Hot spring microbial communities from Elkhorn Slough, Monterey Bay, USA - MD2A (version 2) | ecosystem: Environmental > Aquatic > Marine > Intertidal zone > Estuary: Microbial mat ... | reverse complement strand
AATACCAACTATCATGTAGTCGCTGGCCAGATAGATGCTCCATGAAGATAATGTACAGTACCCTGCTTAGGCCAGTAACATGACCTTAATAGCTGCCAGTCCTAGAATCAGTGAACGACGGAAGTCGCTCAACGCCAACCGTGATTCGGCGGTGGCCAGTCGCGACAATAGTTATCCGGTTTCTGCTAGATATTTTAACCAGTGTCGCGCGGCCAGTAGCTCTGCAGAAATTATGTCAGGGTCAGCCTCATTGGGTGGTGACGAAGGCGAAATCTGTGTGCCTGCCTGGGATTTCATCTTCTGGATAATAGGTGAGAAAGAACGAAACCGCCGAGCGCGGCAATGCCGAGTGTTTGAACCGGCTTTTCGATCATGTACAGGCTTGCTTCGTTGCCTAGCTCGTCCACTTTGGCTCGTCCTTTGTCCAACTTTTCAACAGCTTCATCTTTGGCATCGAGCCCGGCTTTTTCTGCCGCATGTCGAAAGTGCCTCTTTGCTTCCAATAGCTTGTCCAGAGCTTCACGAGCAGCTTCCGTGCTTGCTTCCAGTTCCTGTTCGCGTCCAGTATTTTTTGTCGCCATTCTCTTTTCCTCCTCGATTTAGGTTACGGTTCAATCAATCAAAAGGATTGATTATCGGTTCCTCTGAATTTGATGATAAAGCACTGCTGTCCAAGCAGAACCATTTATGAGGTTCGGTAGTTCGGATTATGGCCCAGGCGGGCTACCCCGTGTTGCTCTGACTACCAGCGAGACCAGAAACAGCGCTATAAGAACCAAAAACAGAATCTGGGCGATTCCGATGGCCGCACCCGCTATACCGCCATAGCCAAAAACGGCGGCAATGACCGCGATAACTAAGAATGTCAGCCCCCAAAATAAGCATAATAAAAGTCCCATTCCTAATAGTGATGGTACTAACGAGCGAAGAAGACTATGGTTCCGTCTTTAATCAGATAGGCCGTTTTGGTCTTTTTAAGACAGGGCGTGTAGCCTGTTACCATGGTGTTAATAACCAGTATTCCGGCTTTGCTGAGCGCTGCTGTCAGGATTTTCGGAGTTCCGAGGTTCCATTTTCGAGTGGCGACCGTTTTCAGTCTCGCTACTTGAAACACTTTCGCCGTCCTGAGAACGTTGCTGTGAATCTTTCGCTTCTTCACCAATATAGTGCGATGGGGAAACGGAACGCTCAGCACCCACTGGCGGATGGGTCTGGCCGGCAGCACTTCGCCTACCAGCAAAGCGGCACTCTCCACCATGCCCCGTGCGCCGAAGCTGGGACAGAAACCGACTCGCTTGAAGGAGAAGGCCACCAGTTCCTCGTGGTGGCAGCTTTAGAAGCGGACTCTCAAGAATCTATGTTCCAAGCGGTCACACTTGAGGTAATCAGTGAACTCCTGTTGCACGTGGCCTGGCAGGCTTCGGCCTTCTGATTTCCGGTGGGTGAGAAAGGCCGGGTAGTACTGCTCTACGACTCTACGACCTTGTAGAGTAATGTGGTCTCAGGCTGACGGCGCTGGTAGCGAGGCGGTTATTCGGTTGCCAGCTGCGCACCAGGCAAGGGTGCTGGCAAGGCTTGCAGATCCAGTATAAGTGATGACGATCGATTCCGGGTCGACCGGTCCCGAATATATCGAGCTTACTATTCCGGTTTCCCCCGAAATTATTCTTGGAACTCGGCAGCCGCTGTATCAGTTAAGTTATGCATGCATTTAGTAAATTCGTTTACAGAGCAGACAAAGTATAAGATTATCTTATCAAAAGCTGACTATAGGAGATCAGAAAATGGTTGCAAAAAAAGCAGAACGGGATGAAGAGCTCGAAGCGAGTAAACAAGCGGCACGTGAAGCTTTGGATAAACTCATGGAAGCGAAAGCACACTTTCAAGAGGCAGCCGGAGCCGCAGGACTGGACGTCAAGGATGAAGCCGTTGAGCAGTTAGCAAAAGGGCGGGAGAAAGTCGATGAGTTCGGTGATGAGGTAAGTTCGTATATGGACGAGAAACCGCTACAGACGCTTGGGATCGCCTTTGTTGGGGGATTTATACTGGCGCACCTGTTATCCCGCGAATGAACACGGCAGATGTAAAGCGCAATACGTCTTCGTCCGAATCCATCGAACCAAGCCGATCCGGGCTGGACGACACTGTTGACGCGATGGCAAGTTGGATGCGGAACCTATCCGAGGTGGGTTCACTCCTTTCAAAATTGGCGATAGCCGAGATAAAGCTGGCATTGAGCGACCTGCGCCGGTTTCTCGTGCTGGCATTCATCGCCTCTCAAATCATGTTGTTGGCATGGGTGGGGTTGTGTGCATTCTTGTCGTGGTTGGCATTCGAGACAAGCGGTTACGCAAGTCTAGGTTTCCTGGTTTTTTTAGTTTTACAGATAATGGTACTGGCTGTAATCAGGGTATTACTGAGAAGGTATCGTCGGTCCTTTAGCCTGCCTGAAACACGTTTTGAACTAAAGACCCTTGTGTGGGGCGAAGGTTATGGGAAGGAAAGCTCAGGTTCGTAGGATAAAGTCTTTAAAGGCCCAATTGCTTGAGCGACGACTTGAGAGTGATGATCGCGGACTGCCGCCGTTTTCGCGACTTCAGGATGCACCCAACTGGTCACTCGTCGTCACTGGGGCTGCATCGGGATTCTTTCTGGGGGCATTCCGTATTCAGGCACTGATTGGGCGGTTGACATCCTTGGTCGCACTTAGCCTGCGATTTCAACGGGTAATTAGTGTTGTGAGGCGCCAATTCAAGTCCTGAATAGGGGTTAGAATCCGATTTATTGAGTTGAGTTGAGTTACGTTACCCAATGTTGCTGAACCGCAAACATCCTCAACACGCAACTACTGTCATCCGCAGATACTTCTAAGGTCTGTGCTGTCCGATAAATTTTCATGAAACCTGAAACCGTATTTGTTGGAATTCGTCCGCTAGCTCGGGAGGACCACCTTTTAGTAGTAAAAGCAGGTCACGGCGCTCGAATAAGTTGAGCTGAAGCAAGCGTATCATTTGCTGAAGATTACGGTCGATACGACTGCTAAATTTGATCCAGGCCATCAAAAGGTACGTGCACGTAGCAATCCAGATTTGCGTCAGCACATCGTTTTTGGAAGTGCCTTCAAAAGATTTAATTCTCAGATTTTGCTTGATGCAGTTGAAGAACATTTCTATCTGCCAGCGCGCTTTGTAGATATCGGCAATGGTTTTGACCGCCAGATGAAAGTTATTGGTTAGAAACACATAGTGCTTTCCAGTCTCGGAATCCCGATAGCCAAGAGTCGCAAGGGAGTCGGGCCAGCCCGGGCCTTAATGCCGGTGAGAAGAATAGCCTGATCGCAAGTTAGGCCTTTAGTTTTAAGGACTGCACGCCGCTCAATGACGCGGTAGCTGGCGTTGTGCTTTTGCCGGGTTTTGAAGAAAATTCCTTTATCATCTGAGGCGTTAAACCAGGTGTAGTCAGTATAGGCGCGATCCATTACGACGATGCTATCTGCTGGTAAATCCAGAGTGCGACCCATGGTCATGTCGTGAGTCTTACCATCAGAGACGGTAACAAAGCTCGGGGCTAAACTATCATGACCCAGGCCAATATAAACTTTCACGGCACCTTTGGTGCTGCGGATATTGGCCCAGGGAAAGATCGAAAGGCAGAGGTCAATCGTGGTCGAGTCAAGGGAGTAGAGCTTGTTGGCAAAGGGGAACCCATGCTTCGGTGCGAATCCGTGACAGCGAGCTAGCAGTTTGTGGAATAATGCTTCGTAAAGCGTATTAGGGTCGTTGTTTATTGATACGAGCTAGCGATGTTTTGGTCACACGAGCACTGCCAAGATGATAGAGCTTGGCTCACTGCGCAGAGAGGTTGCTAACGATATCGCGCAAGCTAGAGCGGCCTGCTAACTGAGCGAGACATAGTGCAACATACTGCGACCACCTAGACATCTTCCAGAGTTTTGGCCCTGATGGTGCCGATTGGCCAGGGACTCGAATTCATGTCTCGGAATTAATTTTAGCAATCAAGCGAAGACCGTATTATGATATGCCAAGGTTTGAACCTTCCCGTTTTTACAGTGTTTGGTGGTACATCCATTGTAACAACTTGATAAGATTCAGGCCTTTTTTTGTTCAAAGTTATGGGACAGCAGTGTTATAAGGTAGTTTCTTTTTTTACTGCCAATTACACTCAATTGATGTGAAGTTTTGAGCAACAGCTAGCTGTCCTGACGTTTTCTAGTTCGCTTTCTGCTCGCAGAAGCGAAGAGTTTTTGGCAGCGAAGTTAGTGACTTGTTCCGATGTGGTTTCAAGCCGATTTGATTCGTATACAGATGGCCTGATCCTCTCCTCTATCTGTAAATGGCTATACACGGCAATAGAAGCTATTGCGACTGTCCACACTAATCAAAGGGAAATTCTGCAATGAGCAATAACGGTAATTCTGCTGATGACAGAAATTCTGAAGCATTTCAGTTTTGGACAACAAGAACGCTGCTGCTGTGTCTATTGGTTTTAGCGCTGCTTTACACCCTGTATTTCGCCAGGACACTCCTGGTGCCAGCGGTAGTTGCGGTTCTGCTGACTTTATTGCTGGGGCCTCTGGTAACATTTTTTCGAACCTTTTATGTGCCTCGAGTTGTCTCCGCCGTCTTGTTGCTAGCACTATTGAGCACGCCATTCTCCTTTCTTTTGATAGAGATTGGTGAACCTATGCAACGCTGGGCACACCTGTTGCCGGAATTTACTTCCGAGCTCAGTGAACAGCTGGATAGAATTCGAGATAACATTTCGCCTGATGGAGGTGAGGTGGAAGAGCCTGAGGAGGACTCCTCCGACAATCTCTTTTCCAGATTATTTTCTGGATCTGCTGAAGTGGTACAGCAGGTCGAAGAGCCCGATCCAGCAATGGAGAGACTGACTCAGGGCGGAATCTCAGCCGCTATATCGATCCTTTCCACTGCGCCGGCGTTTCTCGCTCAACTAGTCAGCTGTCTGGTGCTTACTCTATTTCTACTTGTGTTCGGATCGAATTTATTCGAATCTGCGATTAGCCTTTTACCTCAAATCAGTAACAAGCAGCGTACGCAAGAGCTTGTTGGTTCTATTGAGCAGGCTCTGTCGCGATACATATTCACGGTCAGTATCATTAACGCAGGGCTGGGCATCGCGACAGCGTTGACTTTCACCCTGATGGGAATAGAGAACGCCGCGCTCTGGGGCGTCCTGGTAGCCCTGATGAACTTTGCTCCTTACCTAGGTACTTTTATAAGCGTTGCCGTGCTGTTGATGGTCGGATTTTCCCAGTTCGATGTGACCCTGCATGCAGTAATACCTGCATCTGCCTTTTTTGTTCTCAATGCAATTGAGGCGCAGTTCTTAACGCCAACAGTGCTAGGCGTCTACATGCGTATCAATCCATTGATTTTGATAGGATGGCTCATCTTCTGGGGCTGGCTTTGGGGTTTTATCGGAGTATTGTTGGCAGTGCCTCTTCTGGTTTGTATCAAATTGGCTGCCAAACAGCTTGGAGCACCAGACTATTTGATCAGGGTAATCGAAATACAAGGCGCGTGACCAGCCTGACCCGAAGCTTTCGATGTGAAAAGTATTGCGGTTGCAAACTTAATGGTTAAGAAACCAAGCTTACAGAAGCCTGAACCAGTTTAGCTTAGGAAAAATCTCGCCAACGCTGGGTCGACGCATCAAGTTTTTGGCTACGCGTTGGTTATGATCAGTGAATCAATTTCAGCTTGGTCTCCACATTAAATAGGTTTCCCTTCTAATTGCATGTTCCAGCATTTGCTCCAGGGGTTTGGCGCGAGTCGATAGCGGTACTGAATCGCTATCTTGCTCATCGTCAAAGTCGTCTTTATCGCTCGCCTGTGCTTTCGTCTCATTATCAGACTGTTGAAGGCCTATCCTTAATTCCTTTACAGCAGTCTCTAGTGACTCTCCACTAATGGATCCCTCGGCCTGACTGCCATGCCCCATAAGGGACAACAAAATTTGAGCATGGTCTTCCAGCATCTCGAAGGATGGAGCGTCTTCACTTTCGAATTTAATCATAATGGCAGCGTCCGGTTTTGCGGCGATGGCGTAGTGCAGACACCAACCAGCTAGTTTCGTACGTCTAGGAGTCAAGGGCCGACCCCCCTAGCGACGAGGATTTTTCGTACAGGGGATGCTCTGAATACCAACTCATTCAGTGGGGGGGCAGCGCGACTCAGACTACATTACGCACCTTCATCGCAAGCTCCCTCTCGATTTCGAGGTGAGCCCAGTATGCGGTCGCTGTCTACCTGTAAGAAACGAATACGCTCTATCAAGCGCTGGTTTATAGCGCTATAACGCTCGAAGTAGAATCACGCCAAATAGAATAGCCAATGGATGATACAGTTAGAGGAAGACACACCAGCCTGACCAGATTGGCTTCACGGTAACAGTCTATAGCCCGATATGCCACTTCGGATCGTTCGCGAAGAACTCATTGATGGATTCAACCGGTTATTACAAAACTTCATTGACTTTGTCCGTTGGCGAGATGAACCCGAGTGTGTTCCGCGAACTTTGATTGAATTTCCCTGAGAGCTTGTCTAGGTCGCATTGAAGATGAGCTGATATGTCAGTCCTTTCCAAATCGAAGTCGATAATGGGGGTGGAACCGTCGATCTGAACTATTTGGTGGGAACCAAGTGCAACCGGCCTAAGTTAGTATAACCTGAAAGATCTACATTGACAGTTTATGAAGCTCATTAACTGGGGTCTTGTGTTTAATTTGCGTCGTGTCTAACTTAAAGTTTGCTTGTTTGAAAAGGCTTTAGTTGATACGAGTGTCGATTGTCCATCAATAGCACTTACAGTGATATGAGCTGCAGAGGGCGCCACGGTGAATGTTCCGTCTGAATTAAACAGGGGCTCTGTCACCGGAGACAGAACTATGGCTAAACTACAGAAATACCATCATGATCATTCCAAATCCAGCGGATCAGCAAGTTGTCTTCATCGGGTTATATTTCAGCGGCTTAAATTATGGGAGCGATGGTCTTTGCAAAAGTTTCGGAATTGGATTGCCTCCGTACTTTCGACGTTAGTTGTCCTTGGTAGCTTCGGTAATCTCGTACATGCAGCGGCCGTGAATCCTGGCGGTGAATGCGTTATCAGCAACCAGTGCGACCCAAGAGCGCAAATTTATTCGAAGCTCCGGGGCGTAGCAAAGGAAGGTTCAGATGCATCTACCACATATAGCTATTTCAACAGACCAAGCACATCAGGGCGGGTAAAAGCTAAATATAAACAGGTACAGTTAGATAATGACGACGCAATAGCTCAGAAATTTGGCGGAGCCGGCTCCGCCGACAGTAATCGCCACGAAGAGGCGATTGACACTTATAGCGAAGCCATTCGGGAAAACCCTGATGAGCTGGAAGCACTCCTCTATCGCGGCAATGCCTTGCTCGATCTGCAGCGCTATGAGGAGGCGATGGTCGATTTCGAAGAGGTGATTCGTATAGATTCCGATTACGCAATTGGACACAATAATCTTGGGACCGTGCTTTTACGTATTCAGCGCTACGAAAAGGCACTTGCCGCGTTTGACGAGGCAATCCGGATCAACCCTGATTATCCCGAGGCACACTACAACCGCGGAATTACCCTTAGAAATCTTCAGCGCAGTGAAGAAGCAATTGCCACCTTTGACAAGGCGATCAGCTTAGATCCGGAGGATGCCGATTTACACTACAATCGAGGCATTGTACTTGCAGGTCTTGAACGAAATGAAGCGGCGGTTGACGCTTTCGACGAAGTCATCCGCATCGCGCCTGATGATGCCGACGCTCATTTCAGTCGCGGAAACGCGCTCGCAGCTTCTCAGGATTACGAGGCAGCCGTTTCCGCCTACCAAGAGGCGATCCGAATACATCCTGATCATGCCGATGCACATTTCAATCTTGGATTAGCCTTCAGAGAGCTTCAGCGCAATGAACGTGCGATTGCTGCTTACGCGGAAGCGCTTCGGTTAAATCCTGATTATGCGGAGGCACAATATAATCGGGGAATAGCGCTTTCCGACCTGCAACGCTTTGACGAAGCAATTGCTGCCTACAACGAGGCGATCCGGTTAAATCCTGGGGATGCCGCTGCACACAACAATGTCGGAATTGCGCTTGAAGCGACTATGCGTTTTGAAGAAGCGATTGCTGCCTATGAAGAGGCCATCCGGTTAAGTCCTAAAGACGCCACTGCACAGCTGAATCGCGGAATCATACTTGAGAAGCTTGAGCGTAATGAAGAGGCACTAGTCGCGTACGAAGAGGCTATCCGGTTAGATCCTGAATTAGCTGTCGCACGCCAAAACCGGGACGCCCTATTAAATCAGTAGTGAGTACCTGTAGACTAACTATCGCTCCACAGCCAACCATTGTATTCGATGAAACGCTGTAAACGATTCTGTGCTAGCGGAGCGCTTGATTTTCATATAAAGAAGATTTGGACTAGAGCGCAGTACGCTGGAGCTTTACTTCGCAGAAAGACTGCCGACTACGCGATCTTTTGTTTGGTTAAGAATTCTGGCTTTTCCCTGTCGTGGAGACCAAGACACAACATCAACGCAAAAACAAAGGGGGTCGTTTCGTGTGTAGAAGAGCACTGGCGCTTTATTTTGACCCGTATTGAGCATTACACCAGTTCTAGGCCGCATTACGCTCAGAGCTGAAATAGTGATCGGTCTCCTAAGAAGTAAGGTTGCTACTCGGACTGGCAGCCGCCGATATCCGGCGGTGGATCGTCAAGTTGCCCTCTATCTACTTCTTGTTCTCCAGTCTTGCTCAGGCAGACAGTTCATCCTGGATACCGCGGGAACCGATGCGAGTTAGATTAGCCAGCTTTTCTGGATCATTTTGGCTGGCGCCTTCGTTCTTTGGATTGGCATGATGGGCCTGTACCTGTTCGTGACCATGATTCGTCCAGGTAAGCTTCGAAGAGGCATAGCGGAAGGTATCGTTATTGGAGGTGGTATTGTCCTGCCGCTCGCAGTGTTAGTACCATTGCTGGTATGGGCTAGGCATCATTCCAGATCAGCGCGTAGTTGGAGACAGCTTGCGCATAAGGGTTAAAGCAGAGGAATGGTGGTGGCGAGTCGAGTATTTTCCTCCCGGCAATACCGCGCCAATCATCAGCGCTAATGAGATTCGGCTGCCTGTGGGGCAGCGCACCGAGCTTGAATTACAAGCCGCCAGAGGCATCCATTCGTTGTGGATTCCCACGCCCGGCGGCAAGACAGACATGATCCCGGGCCGGGTGAATCGCATGTCCCTCGAGCCCCAGGAAACAGGTATTTTTCGCGGATAGTGTGCAGAGTTTGTGGTCTGTCCCATGCCCTGATGGCCCTATAGGCGGTCACGATGGAACCAGGAGCCTTCAGTATCTGGTTACGATTGGAAGCGGCGCCCGCGCGCAATGCTTCAGACCCTGATGCCGGCAGAAGCCATTTTCTTTCGGAAGGTTGTGGGGACTGCCACACGATTCGCGGAACAGCAGCGAGAGGCACAGGTGGGCCAGATCTAACCCATTTTGGTGGTAGAAAATCATTGGCTGCTGCCACGCTACCACACAACGAATAGGCGCTTGTGCGTGGGATTTACAACGCCAAGGCTATCAAACCAACCGCTGAGATGCCTCCCAATGCCTATCTCCCGCAAGTTTATCTTGAGTCCATCGCAATCTGGCTAATGAGTCTCGAATGATGACCTTGAAGAATGCGACCGAAATGGAACTTGATGGGGAGCCGGATAGGCCATGGTCACCGACCGAGAAAATGGTGGCCGAAGAAGTTCTCCTGGAGGTTCAGGATGAGCAGAAACACCGATTGAGAGAAGCCTGGAAGGCTCCTACGGGCTGGCGATATTGGACCGCAGTGAATAATTCTGAGGTAGGTTTGTGGTACTGTCTCAGCGCCTTGAACTTCATGTAATCTGCAGGGGTGCTGGCCTTACTCATGCGGGTTCAGCTGGCTGCCCCCGACAATGATTTCCTCTCTGCGGATCGTTTTAACCAATTCTTTACGATGCATGGCTCCGCCATGATGTTTCTTTTCGCCGTTCCTCTTTTTGAAGCGATTTCTATCCTCATATTGCCAGCACTTCTGGGAGCGCGGGATATGCCGTTTCCTAGACTCTCTGCCTACCATTTCTGGTGTTTTGTCATTGGTGGATTTTTTTCATGGGTTCATTGCTCTTTGGCGTGGCGCCAAATGTGGGTTGGTTCATGTATCCGCCCTTGGCGACGCAGCAGGGAGGGATGGAGTCGGACATCTGGTTGCTGGGACTTTCTTTTATCGAAGTGGCGTCTATCGCGGCCGCCGTCGAGTTAATCGTTGGGGCGCTGAAATGTCGACCACCAGG
>Ga0207419_1003016_pt1 | contig 10395 bp, 4 predicted proteins | sample ElkSloMetagenome_4_FD_184723 | JGI IMG/M metagenome (GOLD analysis project Ga0207419, IMG submission 184723) | Hot spring microbial communities from Elkhorn Slough, Monterey Bay, USA - MD2A (version 2) | ecosystem: Environmental > Aquatic > Marine > Intertidal zone > Estuary: Microbial mat ... | reverse complement strand
GTCATAAGAGGGTGGTCGAACTACTACTCCAAAGTAGTAAGTAAATCCACCTTCTCCAAACTGGACTACTTAATATGGGGTGCTTTAAGGGCATGGACAGTCTCACGATGTGGTAAAGCGTCCTACGACAAACTCAAAAACTATTATGGATTTGGAGTTAATGGTAATTGGACGTTTCAAACCAAAGATGGGTTACGACTAACAAAACACGCCGAAACCCCCATCAAAAGACACATCAAAGTCAAAGGTGAGAAATCACCCCATGACGGCGACTGGACATACTGGAGTAAACGGATGAGTAACGGGTACACCGGAATCTCAAACCGAGTAACCAAGCTCATCAAACGTCAAAAAGGACGATGTACTTACTGTGGATTAACTTTCACAAGTAATGACCTGATTGAGGTTGACCATATTTTACCTCAATCTAGAGGTGGAAAAGACACTTACAAAAATCTTCAAGCCTTACATCGTCACTGTCACGATTCTAAAACCCGGCGAGACGGAAGTCTAAACCGGGATGATTGTACCCATGACAAGGGTTAACTTGACCAGGAGCCGTATGATGGGAAACTATCATGTACGGTTCTGAATGGGAGGGGGAGAGGGCGACCTCTCTCTCGACCCCTAATTGAACGCTTCGCTCGCGCCCGCGGCCAAGAGGAAGGAGAATTATCAAAAGCCCGTGAGAGTGTACTAGAAGTACTCCAGGTGCGCTTTGAGGCGGTTCCAGAGACGATCGCGAATGCGGTGAATCAAATCGAGGATGGGGCGGTGTTGAAAAGCCTTCTGCGACAAGCAATCACGATCGCGACTTTAGAGGAGTTTCAGGCTTTGTTACCGTCGCAAGCTGAAAATGAAGATTCTCCAGAAAGTTAACTTGAGCCTGATTTGAGATCGGAGTTATTCGCGATCGCGCCCGACCTCGGTATAACAGAAGATAGGCAAAGGGGTCGATCTTTTGTTACTCTAGATAATTCTTTGTACCAAAAAACTGTTGCGGCATTCCTCATGCGAACTCATTACTGTGGCGAAATTAGAAGCAATCATCTGGGCGAAACAGTAACCCTCTGCGGTTGGGTCGATCGCCGTCGCGATCATGGGGGTGTAATCTTCATCGATCTGCGCGATCGCACCGGCATTGTGCAGATTGTTAGCGACCCCGAACGAACTCCGGCATCTTACCCGACGGCGGACGGACTCCGCAACGAATACGTTGTGCAAATTACCGGACGAGTCAGCCAACGACCTCCCGAATCCCTCAACCCTAAACTCCCCACCGGGGAAATTGAAATTTACGCCGATAAAATCGAACTCCTCAACGCCGTCCGCAAACAACTCCCCTTCCCGATTTCCAACACCGATAACGAGTCCATCCGCGAAGATGTGCGACTCAAATATCGCTATCTTGACTTGCGACGCGATCGCATGAATCGCAATCTCCGCTTGCGTCACGCCGTTGTTAAAGCCATGCGTCGCTTTCTCGAAGACCAAGCCCACTTTGTCGAAATCGAAACCCCCATCCTCACCAAATCCACCCCAGAAGGGGCGCGAGATTACCTAGTTCCCTCCCGCGTCAATCCGGGGGAATGGTACGCCCTACCCCAATCGCCGCAACTGTTTAAGCAAATGCTGATGGTGTCGGGGATCGACCGCTATTATCAAATCGCCCGTTGCTTCCGCGACGAAGACTTACGGGCTGACCGTCAACCGGAATTTACCCAACTCGACATGGAAATGAGTTTCATGACCGAGGCGGAAATTCTGGCGTTGAATGAAGATTTGGTTTGCTATATCTTCAAAACCGTTAAAAATATCGATCTGCCCCGTCCCTTCCCCCGTCTGACCTATGCCGAAGCCATGGACAAATACGGCACAGACCGCCCCGATACCCGCTTTGGCTTGGAATTAGTCGATGTGTCGGATATCGTGGCTGATAGCGGCTTTAAAGTGTTTTCTGGGGCAGTGAAACAGGGGGGGATTGTCAAAGTTTTACCCATTCCGGGGGGCAATGACAGCATTTCCAATGTGCGGATTAAGCCAGGGGGTGACTTGTTCAAAGAAGCCACCATCGCCGGGGCCAAAGGGATTGCTTACGTCCGTGTCCGCGAAGGGGGCGAAATTGACACCATTGGCGCAATTAAAGACAACCTCAGCGACGCACAAAAACAAGAATTGCTGCAACGCACAGGCGCACAACCGGGGCATTTGTTACTGTTTGGGGCAGGGGATACTGCTACCGTTAATAAATCCCTCGATCGCTTGCGGCAAGTTGTCGGTCGCGAAATGGGCTTAATTGACGATGATAAAATTAATTTGCTTTGGGTGACAGAATTCCCCATGTTTGAGTGGAATGAAGACGAAAAGCGCCTCGAAGCCTTACACCACCCTTTTACTGCCCCGAAGCTTGAAGATATCGACGACCTCAAAACGGCGCGATCGCAAGCTTACGATTTAGTGTACAACGGCTTAGAAGTCGGCGGCGGCAGCATTCGGATTCACCAACGAGACGTACAAGAAAAAGTTTTTGCAGCCATTGGCCTTTCAGAAGAAGAAGCAAAAGCAAAATTTGGTTTCCTACTCGATGCTTTTGAATATGGCACACCCCCTCATGGCGGTATCGCTTACGGTTTAGACCGTTTGGTGATGTTATTAGCCGGGGAAGATTCGATCCGCAATACGATTGCTTTCCCGAAAACCCAGCAAGCGAGTTGTCTCCTGACAAAAGCCCCTTCTGGGGTGGATGAAACCCAGTTGAAAGAGTTGTATGTTGCTTCGACCTATCAACCGGAAGACGAGTCAATAACATAAACCTCAATAAAGCTACACAAGCTGAATGAGAAACTTTACCCGGAATCGGTTCAAAACTTGCTCAACGTGTTATTACCACACGACAACAAAAACCTTTTGCTTCATTCCAAGATATTGAACGAGTACCGGGTATTGGAGTACATTCAAAACAGATATTTGCTAATCTTGTGACGTGGTGAAACAATCTAGACACGGCATAGGGTGGGCATTGTTACCCCTGTCAAGGTGTAATTTTCAGCAGGCGAGAATAACTCTCATTCGCCCTATTTTGTCGTCATTGGCGCTCACATCATTACCACTTAATCACCAACTTGAAGATGAAAGCACAGTTTTTTTCTTCCCCCTCTTCCCACTCCTCCCACTCCTCCCCCTCTTCCCCCTCTTCCCACTCTCCCCCCTCTCCCTGATAGCAGAGTCAAACTACTCCTGCTGTGGCACAAAGCGTTGAAAGTGACGACGATGGGGTGAATCCCAAGTGTTGAGGATATCTTTAATCAAGATTTCTTTAAACCAGACTTGGGCGACAATGACGATAGGGAGGGCGAGAAATAGCCCCAGTAAGCCGAAAAAGAGGGCAAAGGCGACTTGAGATAGTAAGGTCATGGCAGGCAGCAAAGAGACTTGATGCTGCATCACCAAGGGAGTCAAAATATTGCTTTCGATTTGTTGAATAGCAATGTAGAGGATAATCACCGCGAGGGCTTTCCAGGGATTTTCCAGTAAGCCCAAAGCCGCAGGCGGGATGACGCTGAGGGCGGGGCCGAGGTTAGGAATGAAGGTCAGGACTCCAGCCAGCAGCGCATTAACGAGAGCGAGAGGAATACCCAGAAAAAGTAAGCCCACGCCACTAAATACAGCAATCACCGTCATATTAAACAAAATGCCCACAAACCAGCCCAGTAAAGCCCTTTCAGATTGAGTGAGGACTTCATCGATGCGATCGCGATAAAATGCCGGAAATAATAAAATAAATATACGGCGATAGGGTCGCGGATTTGCCAATATCATCACCGAGACAAAAGTAACCAAGAGCAAATTTAAAACAAAGCTGAGGGAACTCGAAAAAACCCGAAAGACATTATCCACCCAATTACCATCCACCGCCGGAATGCGATTCATGAAGCCTTGGAAGTCTTCAAAATTCTCGATGTCTCGCAGCAGTTGTAAAGGAATAAGATTTTGTACCCAACCGTAACTGCTTCGTAACTCTTGAAATGCGTCGGGGACTAAATCAACTAACTGATCCCATTGTTCGGCAATCGAAGGAACAACAATGGCGAAAAAGCCTGATAAAACTAATAATACACAAAACACCGCGATCGCGACGGCGATGCCATGACGAACTCCCCCCCGTTGCATTCTTCGCACAAAACGATTGAGAATCGTCGCGAAAATAACGGCAGTAAACGCCAGTAAAATCACCTGCCGAATCCGCCAAACAATATAAAGTGCAATTAATAAAGCAATAAAACCTAAAAATTTCCCGGTACTCATATAACTTTTGCTGAGTTTACAGCAACTTTAGTTAAATTTCCGAACCCCCTGCATCCCCCAAAAGGCAAAACTTAAAACAGTTAAACCCCCCTAATCCAGCCCAAGCTTAACCACCAAAGACATATACCCCAGCGTCACTTGGGCTTATCAAAAATCATGACAAAAACCCCCAAAAACCCCCTCAAACACCTTACTAGCGGCTTACTCCTCCTCAGCCTCCACCTGATTAGTCCTCCCACCCTCGCCCAAACCGAACCTACTCCCACCCTTGCTATCCAAAGAATCAACCAACTTAAAAAAGCCAAACGTCTTCATCAGCAAGTTTCACAGATGCTTAGGGAAGGGCAATATGAAGCGGCATTACCCCTTGCTGAACAAATTTTAGCCATCTACGAACAAACCCTCGGTGACAACCATCCCAACGTTGCCACTAGCCTCAATAACTTGGCAACACTGCACAAAGAGATAGGAAACTACAGTGAAGCTGAATCCCTCTTTCAACGCTCCCTAACCATCCTTGAGCAAAATGCGGACGACGACCATCTCCGTTTAGCAAAAACCCTCAACAACTTGGCATTACTGTACAAAGAGATGGGGAACTACAGTGAAGCCGAACCCCTCTTTCAACGTGCCTTAGCCATCCTCGAACAAACTTTAGATAGCGACCATCCCAACGTTGCTATCAGTCTCAACAACTTGGCATACCTGTACCAAGCGATGGGAAACTACAGTGAAGCCGAACCCTTATTCCAACGCTCCCTCACCATCCTCGAACAAACTTTGGGCGACGACCATCCCTTAGTTGCTGCCAACCTCAATAACTTGGCATTACTGCACAAAGAGATGGGGCGTTATACAGAAGCCGAATCCCTCTTTCAACGTGCCTTAGCCATCCGCGAACAAACTTTGGATAGTGACCATCCCCTTATGGCAACGACTCTTAGCAATTTGGCAGGACTGTACCAAGAGATGGGGAACTACCGCGAAGCTAAAACCCTCTACCAACGCGCCCTAGCCATTGATGAACTCGCTTTAGGTAGTAATCATCCAGAAGTTGCTATCGACCTCAACAACCTGGCACATTTGTACCAAGCGATGGGGAAATACCGCGAAGCTGAAACCCTTTATCAACGCTCTCTGACTATCTCAGAACAAGTCTACAGTAGTAACCATCCTAATGTTGCCACTAGCCTCAATAACTTGGCAGGACTGTACCAAGTTCAAGGAGACATTACTTCAGCGATTGATTACCTCAGTCGCGGACTCGATATCGAAGAAGAAAACCTCTCCCTAATTTTTACCACGGGGTCAGAAGCCCAAAAACAGGCTTACATGAATACCCTCGTCGGTACAACTCACGGCGCAATTTCCCTGCATCTCCAAGATGCCCCCAACAACCCCGAAGCTGCACAACTGGCATTAACCACTCTGTTACGGCGCAAGGGACGCATTCTCGACGCTCTCACCGATAATGTACAACTACTGCGAGAAAACTTAACGCCAGAAAACCAACAACTCCTCGACCAACTCGCCGCTACTCGCACCCAACTGGCACAACTGATTTACAACAAACCGGAAAACCTAGACGGAGAAGCATACAAAACCCAAGTCGCGAACCTCAAAGCCCAAGCCAACCAACTCGAAGCCGAACTTTCCCGTCGTAGTGCGGAGTTTCGCACCATCAGCCAACCCGTCACCCTGGAAACTGTACAGCAACAAATTCCAGAGAATGCAGCATTGGTGGAATTAACCCTTTACGAACCTTTCGACGGGCAAACAAGACAATGGGGTGAGCCTCGTTATGCGGCTTATATTCTTTATGGCACAGGTGCAACCCAATGGGTGGATTTAGGGGAAGCGGCCCCCATCAACGAAGCCGCAAAAGCTTTACAAAGTTCCCTCGTCAATAGTATGGGAAGTCTGAGTGCCTTACAAGCAACCGCCCGCGAACTCGATTCCCTACTGATGCAGCCGATTCGAGCGAAATTAGGCGATAAAACTCATATTCTGCTTTCTCCCGATAGCCAGCTTAATCTCATTCCCTTTGCCGCTTTAGTCGATGAAAATAACCAGTATATAGTGGAGAATTATCAAATTACTTACCTCACCACCGGACGAGATTTACTGCGTCTAGAGAACTCGCAACAACCCCGTCAAGCCTCAGTGATTGTCGCTAATCCTGACTACGACAAACCCGGTGTCACCAACGCTGTAGTTGCTCTCAATCGCAGCACTAATCAACGCTCATCCGATATTGCCAGACTGAGTTTTGACGAGTTACCCGGAACCGCCCAAGAAGCCGAAGCCATTGCACCTTTATTGCCTAATGCTACGGTTTTGACGCAATTAGAAGCAACCGAACAAGCGATTAAGCAAGTAGAAGCCCCCAGAATCCTGCATATCGCGACCCACGGCTTTTTCTTGGATGTGGATTTAGTCGCACCAACGGGGAATCCCTGGGAAAATCGCGGGATTGTCGGAGTACAAAGTCGCCCGGATGTGGTAATGCGAGGGATAACCTCAAAAGAACAAGAAAATCCGCTTTTACGTTCGGGTTTGGCATTGGCAGGCTTTAATACTCGCTCTAGCGGTCATAACGAGGATGGGGTACTCACGGCATTAGAAACGGCGGGCTTGAATCTGCGGGGAACGCAGTTGGTCGTCCTTTCGGCTTGCGAAACGGGAGTGGGAGATGTAGCCAACGGTGAGGGGGTGTATGGTTTGCGTCGGGCTTTGGCCATTGCGGGGGCCCAGAGTCAGTTGATTAGCTTGTGGAAGGTTTCGGATGAAGGGACGAAGGATTTGATGGTGGATTATTACCAGCGTTTGTTGTTGGGGGAGGGACGCAGTGCAGCGTTGCGAGAAGTGCAGTTAGAAATGCTGAATCATCCTCGGTATCAACATCCCTATTTTTGGGCGGCGTTTATTCCGTCGGGGGAATGGGCTGCGATGGAATAGGTGTCAGAACCCCGGTTTCTTGTATGCTTGCCCAATCGAGTTAAATATTCGAGAAACCGGGGTTCTAGTGTCGTGACACATCTTAAACGGTGGGTTACGGCGGATTGCTAGATTAAAGTCATAGCCTAGATTCTAGCCGCCTAACCCACCCTGCGTTAAAGCTGAGATTCGACGAAACCGGGGTTCTAGAGTCGTTCTACCGTAGACCCTTGTAGAGAGAAGGGCTTTAAACAGAAACCTAACTGACTTGTTTTTTCCCAATATTCCGTAGGATTGCGGTTTGAACGAGACGAACTAAACAGATACATTGGTTAATAGAAGTTTGTCGCTGTCGAGGGGGCTTGATGCTCTGGGTGCATCTGTTCGGTAATGTATAAAACAACGGCTATCTTGAAAAGATTGTTAAAATCGGCTCAAATCTAAACTTCTTTTTCGGTTCCCAGGTCAGTCTACCTACATCACCGCCGCACTCCCCTTAAACCGCACCAATCGAGCTAAATCCTTGAATCCTTGCTCTCCATGACACTATCCAACACGGGAAGTATCCTCGCAACCCTCACACAATTAACACAATTTAATCGAGCCAATGCCTTAACCAATCGGGTTAAGGATTTATCGATTGCCGAGTTTATCTGTTTGCTGGATTTTATCACGGCGGAGTTTCAGCAGTTTCTCCGGGCCCTCGATATGATCAACAACGAGGCTCTCGAAACCATGCTCGAACAGGTTATGGAAGCCTTTACCCTGAAAATCGGCCAAATCCTCAAAGCCGATCGCACGATCATTTTCCTGGTTGATTCTACCAAAGGATTGCTCTGGGCAAAAGTTAATACAGAAAATGGCGAACCGAAAGACCTCCGTATCCCGATTAATGTGGGGGTTTCTGGTTATGTAGCCGCGACGGGAAAATCTCTCAATATCCCTAACGCTTATCAACACCCGATTTTTAACCCGGAAATTGACGAGCGTCCGGGCTACAATACTAAAACTTTGCTGTGTATGCCCATTGTGAGCAGTCGCGGCCAAGTGGTGGCGGTGGTGCAACTGCTTAATAAAGCGGGAGATGTGCCGTTTGATGAAGAAGACGAGGCCCGTTTCCACGATTTTGCGTCTTCGATTGGCATTATCCTCGAAACTTGCCAATCTTTCTACATGGCGGCTCGCAATCAACGGGGGGCTTCGGCATTGCTCAAGGCGACTTCTAGTTTGGGGCAAAGCCTCGACCTCGAAGCGACGCTCAAAGCGGTGATGGAACAAGCCCGGCGCTTGATGAAAGCTGACCGCAGTACTTTATGGTTATTGAGTAAAGAAAAAGGCGAGTTGTGGACAAAAGTTAACACCGCAGATGGCAAAAAAACTCTGGATTTACGGATTCCGGTGAATCGCGGTATTGCGGGTTATGTGGCTTCGACGGGTAAAAGTCTCAATATTACTGATGCTTATAAAGACCCCCGTTTTGACCCATCGGCGGATAAACGCACGGGTTATCTCACCCGCAATATTTTGTGTATGCCTGTTTATAACTCTAGTGGTGAGTTAATTGGTGTGACGCAGTTGATTAATAAAGAACAAGGCAGTTTCACCACGTCTGATGAAGAATTTATGCAGGCGTTTAATATTCAAGCGGGGATTGCGATTGAAAATGCCAAGTTATTTGAAACGGTTTTAACCGAAAAGCAGTATCAAAAGGATATTCTCGAAAGTTTATCGGATGCGGTGATTTCGACGGATTTAGATGGCAAGATTGTCACGATTAACGATGCAGCGATTGAATTGTTGGGCTGTCCAGAGTCGGAGTTTCATAACCCCAAGGTGCGCTCGTTTTGGGAATGCAAGCTTGTCGGGCGGTATGTGTGGGAGGTGGTTCCGGTAGACCATCTTCAGTTTCGCGTTCAAGATAGCCTCAATATGGGGGCGAAGCATTATGTTCCCGAACAAACTCTCAAGGTGGGGATTTATACCAATCCGAAAGTGAGTCAGGACAGTGCATCTATTCTGGCGATTCCTCAAGGGGAGAATCCTGAAGTTTATTTACCCTGGAATGAGAAACCTGTGGAGAATCAAACCGGGGTGACGTTAACGGCAGACCAAGTGCGGATTTTGGAACGTAATGTCAACTTGACGGTAAATCCCCTGACTAACCCGGAAGGGGAGGCGCGGGGGGGATTGGTCGTTTTGGAGGATATCAGCAGCGAGAAGCGCATGAAATCGACGCTGTATCGCTATATGACCCCTGGGGTGGCTGACCGGGTGATGGAGTTGGGGGACGAAGCCCTGATGGTGGGGGAACGCAAGGAGGTGTCGATTTTGTTTGCGGATATTCGTGGCTATACGACGATGACGGAAAACTTGGAAGCAACGGAAGTGGTGACGCTGCTGAATCAGTATTTTGAAACGATGGTGGAGGCGGTGTTTAATTATGAGGGGACGCTGGATAAGTTTATTGGGGATGCGTTGATGGCGGTGTTTGGTGCGCCGTTACCGTTGCAGGAAAATCACGCTTGGCTGTCGGTGTTGTCGGCGTTGGATATGCGTCGCCGTTTGGTGGAGTTTAATAAGAATCGCTTGTTTGAGAATCAGCCTCTAATTCGGATTGGGATTGGGGTGAGTTCGGGAGAGGTGGTTTCGGGGAATATTGGTTCGAGTAAGCGGATGGATTATACGGCGATTGGGGATGGGGTGAATTTGAGTTCTCGTTTGGAGAGTTTGACGAAGGAGTACGGCTGCGACATTATTATCAGTGAGTTTACGCGCCATTTGTGTGGGGGAGACAAGCTGATTACGCGGGAGTTGGATAAAACGCGGGTGAAGGGGAAAACGCAGGCGGTGAGTATTTATGAGTTGATTGGGTTGGCGGGCGATCGCGTTGATAGCGAGTTAGAATCATTTTTGGGGTTGTATCACCAAGGCCGTTCTGCTTACAATCAACGGCATTTTAATCAGGCTTTGAATTACTTTATGGCGGCTCGCGATCTTTATCCGCAAGACCGCGCTACTCTTATTCATATTGCGCGATCGCAAAAGTATCTTAATTCTCCCCCCCCGGATAGTTGGGATGGTATTAACACGATGACGCATAAGTGAATAATGTACAATTTACAATGTACAATTAATAATTAACAATTTACAATG
>Ga0207419_1003015_pt1 | contig 10403 bp, 11 predicted proteins | sample ElkSloMetagenome_4_FD_184723 | JGI IMG/M metagenome (GOLD analysis project Ga0207419, IMG submission 184723) | Hot spring microbial communities from Elkhorn Slough, Monterey Bay, USA - MD2A (version 2) | ecosystem: Environmental > Aquatic > Marine > Intertidal zone > Estuary: Microbial mat ... | reverse complement strand
CCGCAGAGTTCGGGGAGCGAGGAATTATTTTGAAATAATACATCAGTCTACAAATTAGAGTTTTGCCGCTCAAATAGAAGGAAATCAAATTTCTGCTTTAGCTCAGCGCACTCTACGAGACCTCCCCGCCTCTGCGTTAAAAAAGAAACTATGTACAGGCCTAGCTTAACGCAGAGCCGCAGAGATGGCGCAGAGTTCGGAGAGTTTAAGTCCTCTTAATTATTGAAAACTTAAGGTAAGAATTTAGCCAATTGACAATTAGACCCCCATATGCCTCAGCGCCCTCTGCGAAACCTCCCCGCCTCTGCGTTAAAATTCCAGCTACTGTTTCTAACTTTATATGTGAACCTCACTTACCACTGAGCCGCAGAGAGGAAGCGGAGTTCGGAGAGCCGTAACTTGTTCCAAAAACTGTTCGCCAAATCTCTCACCCCTTATCACTGAACATTTGATACTTTTGGGCTCGTCATGCAGTTCGAACTCACAAAAGAATACCTCGATGACCTCAGCGATGCCATCGCCGACGGACGCGACTCCTTTTTGGAAAGTGAGCTCGAAGAGTTGCACGCCGCCGATATCGCCGAGATATTTGACAAGCTAAAGGCACCCGAGCTCAACTACCTCTTTAAACTCCTCGAAAGCGAAAAGGCCGCCGACGTAATGATCGAACTCGATGAGGACGATCGGGAAAAGCTCCTGTCGACGCTTACCTCAAAAGAAATTGCCAATCGGGTAATCGACAATATCGACTCAGATGATGCTGCCGATGTACTCGCCGAGCTGACTGACGAAAAGCAAGCCGAAGTAATTTCGCACATTACCGACGACGAGCAGAGGAGCGACATCAGCGACTTGCTGCGCTATGACGAAGACTCAGCAGGGGGCATAATGGCCAAGGAATTGGTCAAAGTGCGTCGCTCGTGGACGATAGCCAGAAGCATTCGCGAAATGCGCAAACAAGCGGAAGACATCGATGATGTATACACCATTTACGTAACCGACGATGAGGACAAATTGGTCGGCACGCTTTCGCTGAAAGAATTGCTGTTTTCATCATCGTCCATTAAAACACTTATTGCGGATATCTACTCCGAACAGTCGTTGCACTACGTTTTTCCCGATACATCGGGCGAAGATTGCTCCAATGCCATGGAGAAATACGATTTGGTCGTTCTGCCCGTAGTGGATCACGACATGACTTTGCTTGGTCGCATCACCATCGACGATGTGGTAGACCTCATCAAGGAAGAAGCGGAACGCGACTACCAATTGGCATCGGGTATCTCCGAATCGGTCGAGTCTGACGATACCGTTTGGCTCTTAACCCGGGCACGGTTGCCATGGCTCCTCATTGGTTTGTTGGGTGGCGTATTGGTGGCTCAAGTAATCGGCGTTTTCGAAAAAACACTGGCCGAGGTCGTTGAGCTAATGGTGTTTGTACCCCTCATTGCCGCTATGGGCGGAAATGTCGGCGTGCAATCGTCGGCCATCGTGGTGCAAGGCTTGGCCAATAAAACCATCGGAACGGGAAGTATCCTACAAAAATTAGTGAAGGAACTGCTCGTGGCATTGGTAAACGGACTGATCTGTGGAGCCGTGATTCTTGGTTACAGCGCGCTCTTTATGGACTCTATGGCCTTGAGCTATACCGTGGGAATCGCACTCTTTTCGGTGGTAATCATCGCCGCACTATTCGGAACACTCGTACCGCTCGTGCTCGACAAAGTCAAAATCGATCCCGCCTTGGCCACGGGCCCCTTCATTACCACCGCAAACGACATTATCGGCCTCAGCGTCTATTTTCTCTACGCCAAACTATTCTTCGGGCTATGAAGCGAGTCCTTTTCATCGATCGGGTACACCCCTTTTTGGAAGAGGAGTTGACACGTCACGGTTTTCAATGCGCACACGACTACAAAGGTTCTTACGAGTCCATCAAAAAGAAGCTTCCGGATTATCACGGATTGGTCATCCGCAGCCGAATTCCCGTGGATAAAGCACTTCTGGAAGCCGCATCGCAATTGACATTTATCGCTCGCTCGGGTGCAGGTTTGGAAAATATCGATTTGGCTTCCGCCAAAGAACGGGGAATCGCGGTTTACAATTCGCCGGAAGGCAACATGGACGCCGTGGGAGAACACGCCATTGGGATGCTCTTGAGCTTGTTCAACCACCTCAAAAAAGCCGATCTAGAAGTCAGAAAAGGCATTTGGGATCGGGAAGGAAACCGAGGACTTGAATTGGCAGGAAAGACTGTCGGCATCATCGGCTTTGGCCATATGGGTTCGGCTTTCGCCAAAAAGCTTTCGGGCTTCGATTGTCGGATTCTCGCTTACGACAAGTACAAAAAGGAGTACGCTCCGAGCTACGTGGAAGAGACCGCCTTCGAATTACTGAAAGCCGAAAGTGACATTATTTCGATCCATCTTCCGCTAAGTGCCGAAACAGATCGATACGTGGACGCCGACTTTATCCGCTCTTGCAAGAAGCCTTTCTTTTTGATCAACACCGCACGTGGCCGTCACGTGGTGATCTCCGACTTACTGAAAGGGCTGGATCAAGGCCGCGTTCAGGGAGCCTGCCTCGACGTTTTGGAATTTGAGAAAAAATCCTTCGACCTCGGTTCAGATGAAATGCCGGACGATTTTAAACGACTTGCCAAAAGCCAAAAAGTGATCTTGAGTCCACATGTAGCGGGCTGGACGAAGGAGAGCTACCTGAAGCTGTCGAGTTTTTTGGCGGAGAAAGTTTTGAAAAATCACGGATAGTCGCTTCCCAAAATCTTTTCTGAACAATCCAACACATTGGCTCAGGGCGTTCCATAAGCCAACCGCTCAGGAAGAATTAATCTGTAAAGATGTTGACCCCAATTGCGAACAGAATTTTGTGGAATTCCTACTTTTAAGCCAACTCTGTCATTTATGCACGTGTCACCCTATTTGAAACGATTACTTCTGCTTCTGCTCATTTTCCGTTTTACGGACTCAGACGCTCAAGGCCTTTTTCAATCCAATCAGGGGAGGATTCACTTTGTTTCAGAAGCACCGCTAGAATTGATCGAAGCTGAAACCGAGAATTTTCAAATCATCGTCGATACCGTTAAGATGGCTTTCGCAGTGACCATGCAGATTGAGTCTTTCAAAGGTTTCAACAGCGCACTCCAGCAAGAGCATTTCTACGAAAACTACATGGAAATCGATTTGTTTCCCAAGGCATTATTCACTGGAAAAATCTTAAACAGTCTTTCCGACAATTCGAAATCATCTAAGGTGAAGGTCAAGGGAAGCCTGACGATACACGGCGTCGAAAAACAACGGGTCATAGAAGCCAATTTCGATTGGACGGAAAAGGGAAATCTTTCGGTGGAAGCTGTTTTCACCGTTCCTCTGGAAGACCACGAAATTGAAATTCCGCGCATCGTTTACCAAAAAATTGCCGAGGAAATAAATGTCAGCGTGACAGCTTTGCTTAAGCCGAGAAATTGAGGGTACTTTTTTCCATAGTCTTTGTCCTGATCGCGTTCATTGTTGCGGGGCAGAATCTCACCGTGAAACTACCGGCAGAATATGCCGCTGAAGACGATCAACCCAAATTCATTGTCAAAGACGAAGCGGGCTTCATTTATCTGGCATCCGAAACCGGACTTTACTTTCACGATGGCTTAGAAGCAAAATTAATTCCAATAAAGGCTCCACCTTCCGCTGTTTTATTCACTCGGGAAGAAATCATCGTCGGCACCGAAACGGGCAGCCTCCTCACCTACCAACGTCATGAGTTGCGACTCTTGGATGAGATTCAACTAGCCGACTCCTCTGCGATATCAGCCATCATTCAGCAAGGCGACACTTTCATTATGGGCAGCAAGGGCGAGGGGCTTTTCATTCTGGAAAAAGACAAGCCACCACGAAAAGTAGCGGAAATACTGTCTGACCTTTTCATCTATGGTATTGAGAAATCGGGAGCGCATTTTCTTGTGGGAACAGACCGCGGTGTGGATGTACTTTCCACTGACTTAAGCCATGTGGAGACCACACTGAACACCGGCATCTCTTCGCATTTAGCCAAAACATCGAGCCACCTTTTTGTTGGTGGATTTGGTGAGGGCTTCAAGAAATTCGAGTCATTCGATTCGGAGGGAAGTAGCATTTATGAGGGAGAGGTCAAAAAAATCACCTCCGTCGACGACAGGATTTTTATCCTGACCGATGACGAGGTCATGGCATATCGCGGTAACAGCCATTGGGAGCGGCTCACGCTGCATCAAGGAGCCATTGACATGATCTACTTGAACGAAGAGGCACTTCTTCTTCTTCAAAAAGACGGTCAATTGACATTTGTCGACCTTCAGTTTTCGCGCAAGTATCAAACCGCCGAAAGTGACTTGTTGATCACTGCACTCGAGCGAAGTGATTCCGTGATTTACGTCGGAATAGAAGGACAGGTTATCCTTCTCGATTTGGATGGAAACCAACGCTACACGTATCAATTGCCGGCAAGCTCTACCGTTGTGAATTTTACGGAATACATGGGTTTTCTCTATGTAGGAACATTCGGACAAGGGGTCTTTAAGATCAATCTGAACACCGGCGAAATCAGAACAATTGACGAGTCTAATGGACTCAGAGACAACAGCATTTTGGGACTGACCACGCACAAAGACACGCTTTGGTTTTCAACGCTAAGTGGCTTGGGCTACATTTCAAAAGAGGCTGTCATGTATATTGACGGAGCATCACCCTTGGGATCAACCTACATCTACTCGCTCTATTCCAATGGAGAAGAGCTTTTTGTCGGAACTGACGGTCGCGGTGCTTTTGTTCGAAGCGGCGGAACTTTTAAGCCACTCAGCCTTGAACCTGATCTTCGAACTGCTAACGTCTACAAGATTGCGGCTGATCACAACGGCCATATAAAGCTCATCACTCAACAACTTGGAGCTTTCGTTTACGAAAACGGAGACCTGCGGCCCTTGCCGGGAATAGCTGAAAATAACTACAAAGGATACACAGCTTTCGGTGGAGGGCCAGGCGAATCGACTATTCTGATCGATGCAGAAAAGCTGCGGGTTGTAGATGGAGAAAAAGTGATGCTTTACGACGAAGATTCAGGATTTGACTCTTTTACGGATGCCTTTTTGAATACTATCTCTGCTCCCTCTCAATCGGAGGTCTTCTTCGCGACGGGGTCAAGCGTTTATGCATTCAATCCAAGCTCGATGTTTCCCACACCACAGCCGAAGCTGATCTCGATTGAAGCCAATTTTTCTCCCATTGACTTTCAGCTTGGCAAAATCAAGTACGATCAAAACAATTTGGTTTTCAGAATAGGAGCACCTTGGTATCGAGACGCCGATGACCTTGAATACCGCTACCGTTTAAAAGGCTTAGAGTCTGAGTTTCGTCGCAGTAAAAATACCGAGCTCATTTATCCCAACCTGCCTTTTGGTGAGTATGATTTGGAAGTTCAAGTGGGCTACAACGGTATTTTTTACGGCAGCCCGGATAAACTCTTTCACTTCAGGGTACTCAAACCTTTTTACTTAGAAATTTGGTTTATCGCCCTTTTCATCATTGGCTTGACCACACTTATTCTCTTGGTGGTCAAACTCAGGGTGGCCTACGTGAATCGACTCAACTTGGCTGAGAAAAAACTGGTAGAGAGCGAGCTCGCCGTTTTGAGGAACCAAATTAACCCGCACTTTCTATTCAATAGCTTCAACACGCTTTTAACGATCATCGAACCCGATTCTAAAGCGGGTGCCGAATACTTGGAGAAGCTCTCCGACTTTTACCGCAAAATTCTGGAAGATCATAAGCAGCAAGTCATTCCGTTGCGAAAAGAATTGAAGATTTTGGACGAGTACATCTACTTGCAGAAAAAGCGGTTTGGCGCTGCTTTGGAGCTTGACTTGAACGTTTCCGAAAAAGCCTACCATTCCTCTATCCCTACCCTCACGCTGCAGCTACTCGCCGAAAATGCCTTGAAGCACAATGTCGTAACAGCAACAAATCCGCTCATTATCAAAATTTACGATGAGGACTCCCATCTGATTATTAGCAATAAAAAAAAAGCCAAGCGCAAACCCGAAAAAGGAACCGGAACAGGTTTGGAGAATATTCAATCCAGGTACTCCGTTTTATTCGGGAAAGCCGTCAACGTTGAAAGTGAGGGCGACTTGTTTTGCGTCAAGCTTCCTTTAATTTACTCCGATCATTATGAAAATTCTGATTCTTGAAGACGAGGCACCCGCAACTGAGCGGTTGACCAATTTACTAGAGTTGCACGCACCGAATTCGGAGATCATCGGTATTCTCGATACCGGTGAGGAGGCCATACAAAAACTGGAAGGAGGGCTGAATCCCGATCTTATTCTGAGTGATATCGAGCTGGCCGACGGACTCTGTTTCGATATCTTCAGCCAAACGAAAACTACCGTCCCCGTTATTTTTACCACGGCCTACAATCAATACGCCATACGGGCATTTGAAGCAAATGCAATCGATTACCTGCTCAAGCCACTCAAAGTAGAAGAATTGAAAACCGCTTTGAAAAAGGCCGAACTCAGAATGAGCTATGAACGCGAAAGGGTAGACTACGATAAAATAGCCGAAGCCATTGAACGGAAGTCTGAAACGAAGACCAAGCGCTATCTGGTGAGATATGGTCAAAAAATGTTCGTGGTAGATCCGAATGAAGCGGCCTACTTCTACTCCGAGCAAAAATCAACATTCCTCGTAGATCGGTCAGGAAAAACCTACCCGCTGGATGAAAGTCTTACCCAAGCCGAAAACGATGTAAGTGAAGGGGAATTCTTTCGGATCAACCGTAAATTTTTGGTCAACATCAATAGCATTGGTGAAATGAAGACTTACGGTAAGGCACGTATCAAGGTGGAAGTTAATCCTCCGCACGATACCGAAGAAAATCTCGTGGTAAGCACCGAACGCACGCCCGATTTCCGAAAATGGCTCAAAGGTTAGTTTCCGGGCTGAGTGATCTGATTTCCGGTTTGGGCAAGAATAATTTCTGAAAGCCTTCACGGCACGGTAGATTCGAAGTGTAAAATCATCTTCATCTAATGAAAACACCGGCTACTGAAATTGAAATTGCGGAAAAGTTGGCAAAAGAAATCAAATCGACTTCCCCTGACGATATTTTAGCCGGTGTTTTACAAATCAACGGTTCGGATCTCAATCGCCACAATGTGGATGCAATCCGCATCTGCATTTTGGTGAAAAAGATACTCAGCCCCCGATATAAAAGTCCGATTCCGGGTTCAGTTAATTGGATTCCGGGTTCAGCAAGAATAAAAAGGAAGGCTACAAAGTAAACCGTAGTTTAGAGCAAAGATTTACGAAATGAATACCCGACTACTCATACAAATGCTCATTGCACTGTTCGTACTGGCAGGATGTCAGCACGAGCCACCCGAGGCGCCCCCGGCCGATACTAGCGGTGGTGGAGGCGGCACAGGCGGAGGTGGCGGCGGCGGAGGTGGAACTCCCGTCATTTGCGACCCTGATACGGTATATTTTCAACAAGCTGTATTACCATTAATCGTCAGCAGCTGTGCCATCCCCGGATGTCATGATCCGGGCTCACACGAAGACGGAGTGACACTGAATAACTACCAAAACATATTCAACACGGGAGACATTGATCCATTCGATCTCGATGGCAGCGATCTTTACGAAGTGATCACAGATACCGATCCCGACGACCGCATGCCACCTCCCGGTGAATATCCGCCTTTGAGCTCAGACGAAATCGCCATTATTCGAGATTGGATACTGCAGGGGGCGCTGAATAATAGTTGTGAAAGCGCCGAATGTGATACCTCAAACGTGACCTATGCCGGTTCCATCGAGCCGATTATGTCTGCTAAATGCACCGGCTGTCATTCGGGAGCCGATCCCGAAGCAGGAATCAGTTTAGAGAGTTATGCACAAGTGAGCTCCGAAGCACTCTTCGGAGAAGTTTTGGCCGCGGTTCAACACCAAGACGGTGTCACCAACATGCCTTACAATAGTACTCAACTGCCTCAATGTGAAATAGATTTAATCAGAATTTGGATAGAAAATGGAGCGCCGGAATAAACGTGTAGGAATTCTACTGTCATTCATTCTCTTAGTCGTTTTCGCACAGAGTTGCTATTACGACAATGAGGAAGAACTTTACCCTTTTGAAAGCGAAAACTGTGATACCCTTTCGGTAATCACTTATGAAAATAAAATCGAAGGTATCATCCAAGGTAATTGCGCCGTTTCAGGTTGCCATACCGGAGTGAGCCCAACGGGAGGACTTTTTCTAGACACCTATCAGCAAGTCAAAGCCATTGCGGACAATGGCAACCTCACTGACCGTACGATTGTACAACAAGACATGCCGCCGAGTTCGCCTTTGAGCAATTGCGAAATGGAAGCCATTCAGAAATGGGTAAACAACAATAGCCCCGAACAGTAAAAACCGAAACCACCATGAAAAAATCAATTCTCATCATACTTGCCCTTGCTTTGGTGACAGGAGCTGCTGTAGGTTACTACATGTATAATAAGCCCGTAGAAACGCTCGAAAGCAAAGACGCCACTGCTGAAATTTCTGCCAATGCCCTCTTTTCCGAGTTTTCTGAGGATGAAACCAAGGCCATGGAAACTTACGGAAGCAAAGTGCTCGAAGTAAAAGGTTCGCTGATTGAAACAATGGAAAACAGTGACGGTAGCACTACCCTGATTTTAGATGGTGGCGACCCGATTTTCGGAGTAAAATGCCGACTTGACCCATCTGTAATAGGTGAGGAAATTCCCGCTAAGGGAGAAACTGTTCGCCTCAAAGGCCTCTGTATTGGCATGAATGCCGACGTGGAAATGAATCAATGCATTATTCTTTAATCATCTATATCTGACTTAAAATGAAAACGATCGTAACAATATTACTCTTCACCTTGACCACTGCCCTTTCAGCACAAACTAAATACTTTACGCGAAACGGCACGGTCACATTCTTCTCTTCCGCGCCGATGGAAGACATCACCGCGGAAAATTACAATGCCACGTCTGTCTTGGACGCCGAGACCGGAGCGATGGAGTTCAGCATATTGATGAAGTCTTTCAACTTCAAAAAAGCCTTGATGCAAGAGCATTTTAACGAGAACTATGTGGAATCGGATAAATTCCCAAAGGCTACATTTAAGGGCAAAGTCCTGAACATGGATGATATTGATCTGAGCAAACAGGGCTCCTACCCTGCCAAAGTTGAAGGTGAAATGACCATTCACGGCGTTACTCAGAAAATAGCGCCCGAAGGCACTATCGTAGTGAAAGGAGAGCAAGTAATCCTCGAGTCGAAGTTCATCGTTAAGCCCGAAGATTACAAAATCGAGATCCCCGACGTAGTGAGGGAAAAAATCGCCAAAGAAATAGAAGTAACGGTAAAGACCGACTTGGAACCATTGAAGAGATGAGAAAAAAGGCAATCTTCCTCTGTGCACTTTTTGTTTCCAGTTTTGCCTTCGCACAAGACGAAGGAGAGAGCTTGCTGGACTTGCTGGGCGAAGAGGAAACAACCAATTATGCATCGGCTAGTTTTAAGACTACACGAATTATCAATGCACAAAGCATTGAGAACGTGGCCGAAGGAGTACTGGACTTCAAAATATCGCACCGGTTCGGGCGCGTAAACGGCGGATTGGGTGAGTTTTTTGGACTCGACCAAGCGACTATCCGTTTGGGTTTGGACTATGGAATAACGGATCGGCTGATGATCGGAATCGGAAGGAGCACCGTCCAAAAAGCCATTGACGGTTTTGCGAAGTACAAATTATTGAGACAAAGCAGCGGTAAAAAAAACATGCCCGTTACCTTGAGTCTGTATAGTTCGATTATGGTAAATGCACAGGCGTGGGCAAATCCCGAAAGAGAGAATTACTTTTCTTCGAGGCTTTTCTACACGCACCAGATTCTTTTGGGTCGTAAGTTTAGCAGTGGAACCAGCCTTATGCTGATGCCTACCGTGGTGCACAGAAACTTAGTTGAATCTACTGCGATTGAAAACACGGTGTACGCGCTGGGAGTAGGAGGCCGACAAAAATTGACCAACCGCCTGGCCCTCACGTTCGAATACATTTACGTACTCCCCGACCAAATTGCAGACATCTACACCAACTCGCTTTCCATTGGGTTTGATATTGAGACGGGTGGGCACGTATTTCAGCTTCACTTTACCAACTCACTTGGGATGATGGATAAACAGTACATCACAGAAACAACCGGAGAGTGGGGTGCAGGAGATATTCATTTCGGATTCAATATCTCGCGGGTTTTTACGCTGAAGGATACGCGTGAGAAGCCGAAGGAGTAGATTTTTAGAACTCACAAAACAAAGGCGAGAGAGAACGACAAGGAATT
>Ga0207419_1003014_pt1 | contig 10403 bp, 10 predicted proteins | sample ElkSloMetagenome_4_FD_184723 | JGI IMG/M metagenome (GOLD analysis project Ga0207419, IMG submission 184723) | Hot spring microbial communities from Elkhorn Slough, Monterey Bay, USA - MD2A (version 2) | ecosystem: Environmental > Aquatic > Marine > Intertidal zone > Estuary: Microbial mat ... | reverse complement strand
GAGCCTCAGGGCTGCCGTCCGACGGCCTCCGCCGCATCGGCGGGATCGGGCGTCGAACCCGGTCGATCGCTCGTCGCAGGCGCGTCGAGCGCGGGACGCCGAGCGGGAATCGGGACGTCGGGATAGAGCCGCCGGCCGAGCCAGAGCGAGACGCTCACGAGCCCGATCAGGACGGGCACCTCCACCAGCGGCCCGACCACGGTGGCGAAGGCGACGTCCGACCCGATGCCGAAGACGGCGATCGCGACGGCGATCGCGAGTTCGAAGTTGTTGCCCGACGCGGTGAAGGCGAGCGTGGCCGCTCGCTCGTATTCGGCCCCCACCCGCTTCGCCATGAGGAAGCTGACGAGGAACATCACCACGAAGTAGATCGTCAGCGGAATGGCGATCCGCACGATGTCCAGCGGCAGCGCGACGATCCGGTCCCCCTTGAGGCTGAACATCACGAGGATCGTGAAGAGAAGAGCGATGAGCGTGACCGGCGCGATGGCCGGGATGAACGTCTGCGAGTACCAGGCGTCGCCCTTGATCGGCCGCAGCACGAACCTCGTGAGCATGCCCGCGAAGAAGGGGATGCCCAGGTAGATCATCACGCTCTGGAAGACCTCTCCGATCGAGATGTCGACCACGGCTCCCTCGAGCCCGAGCAGCGGAGGCAGCCAGGTGATGAAGACCCAGGCGTAGAGACCGAAGAACAGGACCTGGAAGATGCTGTTGAAGGCGACCAGCCCGGCGGCGTAGTCGCTGCTCCCGCCCGCGAGGTCGTTCCACACCAGAACCATCGCGATGCAGCGGGCCAGACCGACCAGGATCAGCCCGATCATGTACTCGGGGTGGTCCTGCAGGAACAGCACGGCGAGCCCGAACATCAGCGCGGGACCGACGATCCAGTTCTGCACCAGTGACAGGGTCAGCACCCGCCAGTCCCGGAAGACCTCGGCGAGCTTCTCGTACCGTACCTTGGCGAGCGGCGGGTACATCATGAGGATCAGCCCGATCGCGATCGGGATGTTGGTGGTGCCGACGGAGACGCGGTCGAGCGCGCCGCTGACGCCCGGCACGAACCGCCCGATCAGCACTCCGAGGGCCATCGCGAGAAAGATCCAGAGCGTCAGGTATCGGTCCAGGAATCCGAGTCGGCCGGGCCGCGGGGTGGCGCAGCTCGGATCGCCGGATTCGGGCGTGGATGCCGATTCGGGCGTCGGTACCGGGCCGTGCTCGGGCGAAGGGTCGGGCGAGGTCATTCTCCACCCGTCACGGAGTCGGCGGCCGCCGGGTCGAGCAGTTCGGGCAGCGTCTCGATGAACGCCCTGATCTCGTCCCGCACCCGGCGGTAGTGCGGCAGCGCCTCGTCGTCGCCGTCCGCATCCGCGGCGAGCGCGGGCGGGTCGTCGAAGCCTCGGTGCAGGACGCGGGTGCGCGGATTCCGGGTGAGAAAGAGGGGGCAGTGTTCGTGGGCATGGCCACACACGGTCACCACGAGGTCCAGCGACTCCGGCGCACACGCCTCCACGGCCTTGCTGGCCTGGTCGGAGATGTCGACGCCCACCTCCCGCATCACGCGCTCCGCGAGCGGGTTCAGGCCGTGCGGGTGGGTACCCGCGCTGCAGGCGTCGACCCGGTCTCCCAGGAGGTGTCGCGACCAGCCCTCGGCCATCTGGCTCCGGCAGGAGTTTCCGGTGCACAGGAACATCACGCGCGGGCGATCGGGACGGGTCGTCACGGCCCCTCGGACGCGGTCCGACACCCACACCCGCTCTCGCCGCGGCATCCCTCCTCCGGGCTCAATTCGTCGATCGCCTCCGCCAGCTGGCGAAAGTGTGCGGCCAGGGCGGGGCCGTCCGCCGCGTACCAGACCGTCCGCCCCCTCTTTTCCCTCGACAGCAGCCCCGCCTTCGCCATCGTCGTCAGGTGGCGGGCGACCATCGAGAAGTCGATGTCGCAGCACTCCGCCACCTCGGTCACCGAGCACGGGCGCCGGCACTTGAGCAGGCACGACATCAGTCGGGCTCTCGTCGGTTCGGCGAGCGTCCCGAGCAGCTCGGGGTCGATGAGGCGGTCGAAGCGGGCGTCCTGGCGGACGGCCTGTTTCGGGGACGAGGGCACATGCTGGATTTGTTGCGTCATCATGCAAGTATTGATCGAAAAGAGATCGGCGTCAACGGATGGAGAGCGAGCCGGGAGGTCAGCGCCGGCCGGCCTTCCCCAGCGCGGTGTCCAGGACTCGCCGCATCTTCCGAATCGCGCCCTCGGTGGCCTGATCCACATTGGCGGCGTCGTGCCGGACGACCGTCGGGTCCCGTCCGGCCACCCGGGCTTCGAGTGTGCACCGGATGTCCTTCGCTCCTCCCTTCGCACCGCTGTTCTCGTCGCCCACGTGAAGTTCGATGCGGGTGACCTGGCTGCTGAAACGGCTCAACCCGTTCTGCACGCGCTCCAGGATCTCGGCCTCGACGTCGAGGCCCCCTTCCACATGGCTGTCGGTGCTGATCTGGATCTTCAAGAAACGGTCTCCTGGTGTCGTGTCTGCGCTGAGGTCGCGGCGGCGATCGGAGAGACGGACCTCGAGCCCCCGTCCCCCGGGCCGCCCGGTGTTCGGCCGATCGGTCGGTCGGTCGGTCGGTCGGTCGGTCGCGGCTTACCGGCTGAAGGTGCTGGCGAACAGGATCGCTTCGAAGGTCCGATCCAGCGACCGGGCATAGAAGTCGGTCATCCCCATCAATCCTGAAACCGTGACCTCGTCCCCCTCCTCGAGCGGCGAAACCGGGCCGGCCACCCAGAGCTCCTCCCCGTCGAAGTCCATGCGGGCATAGGTATACCCGGCCGACTGCAGCACCTCCAGCACCGTACCGGAGCGCGCGTCCGCGGCCGCGGTCGACTGAGGCGGCGCGGCGCCGTCACCCTGAATCGTCGGGTGATCGGCGGGCAGTTGCGAGACCGGGGGGTGATCCGTGGGGAGTTCGGCCCCCTCGGGAATCGGGCCGGCCTGACCGGGCGTCATCTGATCGCCGGGGGCATCCGTCTCGGATGGACCGCAGGCGGCGAGCAGAGCGAGAGAGAGGGATGCGACGGCGAATCTTGTGGGCGAACGCATGAGGCGGTCGGGTTGAGGGCGCTGAGGTCTCGATACTCACGAGCGGATCGTACCTGATTGAAGTAGGTCGGGACCGACCGAGAAACAACCCACCGGGGTCCTGTGAAACCCTTTCGGCGGTTCTCACGTCAGAGGTAGGTGTGCGGGGAGGAGCACTGCTCCGACCTGCCTCGCAACGCACGAATGGGACCATGCCGGCGACGAGCGCCTATGGTTCCTCGACCCGGGTCGCCGGGTCGCACTCAATGGGATGGGAGGAAGACGATGAAGACGATTCGCACTACCGCATTCATGGCAATCACCGCACTGGCGATCGGCGTTCCGCAGCCAGCGAGCGCAAACGGGCCCGATGGCCCCGACCAGATCGCCGAGGCTCGTGAGATCCAGCTCGAGGCCCAGAAGCTCGCCACGCGCGTCGATCGGTACGACGACGCGGCCGATCTCTACCGGCGTGCGGCCGAGCTCTTCGGGCAGCACCCGGAGGCCGCTGAAGCGTGGGCATGGGCCGGGAAGTTCTCCTACTACGACGGCAGCGCTCAGGCCGTATCCGACCTGCGAAATGCGGGGGAGATGGCGCTGAGGTACGGCCAGGTCGACCTGGCCGCGCACTCCTTCCTGGATGCCGCCTGGGTCGCCCACGAGAGGGGGATGAATGCCGAAGCCCTCGACCTCGCCGGGCGTGCGACCGACCTCGGTCAGTCGCCCCTGCTGGCAGATGCGGACCGCCGGGCGATCGAACGCCGGGTGGAGGGGACGGCGGCGATCTCCGGCTGACCCCCACCACGTGACACCGGGATACGAACTCCCGGTGGAGGCGATCCATCCGGGTCCGCCTCCGCCGGGAGTTCCTGCGTTTCGGGACTCCCGGGTAGGCGCTTCGGTCCCGGTCCGGTGGGTCAGCCCCCGCCGGCGAACGCCCGGGCGGCGGGGTGGATGGGGATCGGGGCCGAAGCCAGCCCCGACAGCTCGATCTGACTCGCCATGTCGTGCACCTGCGCGAGTCCGTCCCGGTCGTCCCTGAGGATCTCGAGCAGCGCCACGACCACCCGCTCGTCGAGGTCGGCCCGCCCCACGATCCAGTTGTTCATCGCCACGGTCGGGACGGCTTCCTGCACACCCGGATACGCCCCGGCCGGGATCGTGCCGACGTCGTAGTAGGGGTGCGCTTCGAGGAGCGTCTCCCTGCCGGCCCCCTGCAGCGGCAGAAGTTCGACGCCCCCGGCCGTGCTCGCCTCGAGCACTGCGGCGGCCGGAACCCCGACCGAAAGGATGGCGGCATCGAGCGCACCGTCCCGCAGCGCCGCGGCCGACTCGCTGAACGACAGGTACTGCGCAGAGACGTCGTCGTACGTGAGACCGTGAGCCGCCAGGATCTGTTGTGCGGTCTGTTCGGTACCGCTTCCCGCGGAGCCCACGGACACGCGCCGGCCCGCGAAATCCTCGACCCCCGTGATCCCGCTTCCGCTCGCGACGAGGATATGGACGATGTTGGGATAGAGGGGGGCGACGATCCGCAGGTCCCTCGCGGGCTCCGCCCCGTCCAGACCGCTCTGATACGCTTCGTACGCACTGACCGCGAGGGTGAATCCGAGATCGATCTGCCCCGCGACCACCCGGTTGACGTTCTCCACCGAGCCGCCGGTGACCTCTGCCGTGTATCGTCCCGCCGAGTCGGCGGCGGAAAGCCTGGATGCGAGCGCGCCCCCGAGGGGGTAGTAGACGCCCCCGGTCCCCCCCGTCCCGATCGAGCGGAAGACGGAGGTGGACTCACCGCCCGCGCAGGCGGCGAGGAGGATCAGGGCCGTGAAGAGCAGCGTGCGACGTGGCATGGTCGATGGGTCGAGGGTGGGGAGTCGATTCCGGCCGCGGCGACGCGACCGCTCAGTCGGGTCGGACCGTCGACGGCCGGGCCGCCCAGAGCAGCGCGACGAGGCCGGCTCCGCCCGTCAGCAGTCCCGGGAAGACCAGCGCCACCGCGGCGGCGGCCAGCAGGCCGCGATCCAGAGCGCCCAGCGGTCCGCGAAGCCAGCCGACGACGGCCGCGGCCAGCGCCACGACCCCGGCGAGGCCGGTGAGGATAGCGAGGCCGATGGTTCCGGGCGAGCCGACGAGCAGCAGACCCGGACCGTACACGAAGGCGAACGGCACGAGGAAGCCAGCCGCGGCGAGTCCCATCCCCGTGACCGCGGTGCGCATGGGTGGGCTGCCGGCGATGCCGGCCGCCGCGAATGCCGCGAGGCTCACCGGGGGCGTGACGTTGGACAGCGCGCCGAAGTAGAAGATGAAGAGGTGCGCGGCCAGCAGGGGGACCCCGAGTTCGACGAGCGCGGGTGCGCCGAGGGCCGCCAGCACGACGTACGCCGCGGTGGTCGGCAGCCCCATCCCCAGCACGATCGATCCCGCCGCGGTCAGGAGGAGGGCCGGAAAGAGGTTCCCGCCCGCGAGGGTGATGATGAGCTCGCTCATCCTCAGGCCGATGCCGGTGAGCGATGCGACCCCGACGACGATTCCCGCCGCCGCACAGGCCGCGGCGACCTGCACGGTACCTCTGCCGGCCGTGAGTACCGCCTCCTCGAAATCCGCGCGACTCGGTCGGGTCGACACCCGGAGAAAGGTCACGCCCCCCGCAGACACGACGCCCCAGAATGCCGCCCGCATCGGCGACCGACCGAGAGCCAGGAAGACCACGATCACCGCCAGGGGAAGCAGCAGGTGGATCCGGGAGGCGACCTCCTCACGCTCCCCACGATCGCCCGGCTCGATCCCCATCCGCGCGGCGCGGAAGTGGATGGCGCAGAGGAGCGCCGAGTAGTAGAGCAGCGCCGGGACGAGGGCCGCCACGGCAACGCGGACGTACGGGATGTTCGTCCAGGTCGCGAGGATGAAGGCACCCGCACCCATCACCGGCGGCATCAGCTGCCCCCCGGTCGACGCGGCGGCCTCCACCCCGGCCGCCCATCTCGGGGTGAAGCCGGCCCGCTTCATGAGCGGAATCGTGAAGGCGCCCGTGGTGACGGTATTCGCGACGGCGCTCCCCGACAGCGACCCCATCAGACCCGACGCGACGGCCGCGGTCTTCGCGGGCCCCCCTCGCGTCCGTCCCGCCACTCGATTCGCCAGACCGATGAAGAGCGCCCCGCCCCCCGCCACGTCCAGAACGGCCCCGAACAGGATGAAGAGGTAGACGAAGTCGGCCGAGACTCCGAGCGGCACGCCCCAGATTCCCTCGGTCGAGAGGTAGAGCTGTTCCAGAAGCCGGACGGGTCCATACCCACGGTGGGCCAGCAGCTCGGGCAGGTAGGGTCCGGTGAAGGCATAGACCACCGCGGCCATGCAGATGGCGACGAGGCCCCAGCCGACCGTGCGACGGGTCAGTTCGAGCACCACCAGAAGCGTCACCGCTCCGAAGGCGAGATCCAGCGTGGTGGGAGATCCGGTGCGCTGGACGAGGGTCTCGTGCTCGAGAACGAGATAGAGTGCGGCCGCCCCCATGAGGATCACCAGCAGCCACGACGTCGCCGCCTGTACTCGACCGGGTCCGCTCCGTGCGGAGTCCGAGTCCGCCGGATCGTCCGCCATCCCTCCCACCGCCAGAAAGCCGATCGCGGCCATCAGCGCCAGGTGCACCGGCCGCTGCACCAGCGCCGTGAATGGGGCGACGCCCGCCGACCACAGATGGAAGGCGGCCGCGACGGCGGCGAGGGCGAGAAGAAGGCGTCTGGATCCCATGAGGGGGCCGACGATAAGCGTCGACCCGGACCCGCGCGAGTCGCCGTCGATCTCGTTGCCCTCCTGCGCCGGGCCGCCGTAGGTTGGCTCCATCGAGTCCCGGTCGGGACTCACGCCCACCACTCTGCGGGAGCGGGACATGCGGGTTGTTGACGGTTTCGGAGCGGCCTTCGCAGTCGCGGCGGCGCTCACCACGGCGATACCCGCGACGGCACAGGAGCTCGATGCACCGAGACCGATCGAGGCACTCAACTCGGTGTGGATCGAGGAGCTGACCTGGATGGAGGTCCGCGACGAAATCGCCGCCGGCAAGACGACCGCGATCATCTCGACGGGCGGGGTCGAGCCCAATGGGCCGTACGTCGCCACCGGCAAGCACAACTACGTGCTGATGTCGGCGTGCGACCTGCTCGCCCGCGAACTGGGCGACGCCCTCTGCGCCCCGATCGTGAAGCTCGTGCCCGAGGGCTCCATCGATCCGCCCTCCGGCCACATGCGCTATCCGGGCACGATCTCGGTCCGGCAGGAGACGTTCGAGGCGATTCTCGAGGACGTCGGCCGGTCTCTCGCCGCACACGGGTTCACCGACATCGTCTACATCGGCGACTCGGGCGGGAACGCGCGCGGAATGAGAAATGTCGCCACCCTCCTCACCGAGGAGTGGGCTGCGGCCGGGCGCGAGTCCCGCGCACATCATGTGGGCGAGTTCTACAACTATTCCGACGTCGAGCGCTACATGGAGGAGGATCTGGGCTACGACCAGCCGATCGACGAGGGCCTCCACGACAATCTCTACATCACCTCGATCATGATGGTGACGGACCCCACGGTCGTGCGGTACGATCAGCGCGTCGCGGCCGGCAGGGCGACGATCAACGGCGCGAGCATCGAACCGAAGGAGGAGATCGTCGAGCTCGGCAGGAAGCTCCTGCAGTACCGGGTCGACGTGACCGCCGAGGCCATCCGGGAGGCGCGGGACAGATGAAGCTCGCGGTGGTGGGGGTCGGGGGAGCGGCACTGCTCGCGCTGGCGACGGCGTCCGGTGTCGCGGAGCCCGACCTCACGCGGGAGGCGCTCGACGACGTGGTCGACGAGTACTGCGCATCCTGCCACAGCGACCGCCGCCTCACCGGCAACCTCAGCCTCGAGGGCTTCGACGTCACGGACCCGCTCCGGCAGGTCGAGACCGCCGAGAAGATCATTCGGAAGCTCCGCGCGGGCATGATGCCCCCGCCGGGCCGACGGGTCCCGGGAGGCGATACCCTCGCGATGCTCGCGGCCAGCCTCGAGTCGACGCTCGACGCGGCGGCCCGGGTCGACCCCGACCCCGGATACCGGTCGTTCCAGCGTCTCAATCGCGCCGAATACGAGGCGGCCGTGCGGATGCTTCTCGATGTCGAGATCGACGCCGGCGACTACCTGCCCCTCGACACCAAGTCGGCGAATTTCGACAACATCGCGGACGTGCAGATGCTGTCCGCGACCACGCTGGCCACCTATCTAAATGCCGCCGCCGAGGTAGCGAGAATCGCGGTCGGTGACCCCACCGCCGCCGCCACGAGCACCACGTACACGAACTCCGGATACACCTCCCAGTGGGACCGCATGGAGGGAGCACCTCGGGGCACTCGGGGCGGCGTGTCGGTCATGCACACCTTTCCGGCGGACGGCATGTACGTCCTCCGGATGACCTTCGAGCACACCACGACCGGCGGCTTCTACGGGAGGGTCACCCGAGGGGAGGAGATCGACGTCTCGATCGATGGCGAGCGCGTCGCCCTGATGGCTGTGGACCGATGGATGAACGTCTCCGATCCCAAGGGCGTGATGATGGAGACCGAGCCGATCTTCGTGACCGCCGGGCCACACCGGGTCGCGGCCGCCTTCCTGCGCCAGAGCGAGGGGCCGGTCGAGGATCTCCTGTCCCGCCACGAATGGTCGCTCGCGGACCGCCAGATCGGTGTGAGCGGCTACGGCATCACGGCGCTCGCCCACATGAAGGACCTGATCATCGACGGGCCGTACGATCCGACCGGAGTGTCGGCCACCCCGAGTCGCGCGAGGATCTTCACCTGCCATCCCGATCGCGGCGCGGAGCCCCGCCCCTGCGCTCGTGAAATCCTGGAGCGCCTCACCAGCCGCGCGTGGAGACGTCCGGCGACGTCCGGCGAGGTCGACGAACTCCTCGACTTCTACGATGAAGGTGCGGCTGCCGACGCCGAGGCAGCCGGATTCGAGCTGGGCGTTCGCACCGCCCTCCAGGCGGTCCTGGCCAGCCCCGACTTCATCTTCCGGTTCGAGGAACCACCGACCTCGGCGGACGGCGGACCCGACACGGCCGATGTCTACGAGCTGAACGACTTCGACCTCGCCACACGTCTCTCGTTCTTCATCTGGGGCACTCCACCCGACGACGAACTCGCCGCGATCGCCGAGTCCGGGACGCTCGGCCGGCTCGAGGTACTGGACGCACAGGTCGAGCGGATGCTGGCGGACCCGCGGTCCGAGGCGCTCGCCACCCGGTTCGCCGCGCAGTGGCTCCGCCTGGACGACCTGAACAAGGTCCACCCCGACCGGCTCCTCTTCCCCGACTACCACGAACAGCTGGCCCGGTCGATGCGCCGTGAGACCGAGCTGTTCTTCGACGCCCTGGTCCGGGAGGATCGCAGTCTGCTGGAGTTCTACTCGGCGGACTGGACCTTCGTCGACGAGCGGCTCGCCCGGCACTACGGGATCCCCGGCGTGGTCGGAGAGCGGTTCCGGAGGGTGGAGTATCCCGGAGAGGAGCGCCGCGGCGTGCTGGGCCACGGCAGCATGCTCACGCTCACCTCTCACGCGAACCGCACGTCCCCGGTCCTGCGCGGGAAGTGGGTGATGGAGGTGCTGATGGGCACGCCGCCGCCGCCGCCGCCACCGAACGTCCCCGAGCTCGAGGAATCGGGCTCCTCGGCGGAGGGCCGTCCGCTGACCACGCGGGAGCAGATGGAGCTCCACCGTGAGAGCCCATCCTGCAATTCGTGCCATCAGTACATCGATCCGATCGGGCTCGCGCTCGACAACTTCGACGTCACGGGCCGCGTCCGAATCAAGGAGCGGGGCCGGGCACTGGATACGCGCGGCGAACTCTACGACGGAACGCCGATCACCAGCGCCGCCGACCTTCGCGCCGCGCTGCTGTCCCGGCCGATCCCGCTGGTCCGCACCTTCACCGAAAACCTCATGGCCTACGCCATCGGTCGGCGCATGGAGCCGACCGACCAGCCGTGGATTCGGGCCGTGGTGGCCGAGGCGGAGGCGGACGGCTATCGCATGACGTCGTTCATCAAGGGCGTGGTCGCCAGCCCGGCGTTCCGCATGCAGCGGGTCGCGGGGCCGACGGACACGGCAGCCCCAGACGAGACCAGGAGACCCTGATGCACCTGCTCGGACGAAGCATCCCCCGACGCACCTTCCTCCGTGGCATGGGTGCCGCCGTTGCGCTGCCCTTCCTCGACGCCATGCGCCCGGCCGGCTCTCTGGCGGCCCTCACGAATGGGGGCCGCGGCGCGAACGTCGCGGAAGCGACACGGCTCGTCGCCAT
>Ga0207419_1003013_pt1 | contig 10406 bp, 7 predicted proteins | sample ElkSloMetagenome_4_FD_184723 | JGI IMG/M metagenome (GOLD analysis project Ga0207419, IMG submission 184723) | Hot spring microbial communities from Elkhorn Slough, Monterey Bay, USA - MD2A (version 2) | ecosystem: Environmental > Aquatic > Marine > Intertidal zone > Estuary: Microbial mat ... | reverse complement strand
GGGCTTCATTTCTGGAACAACGCTAGTTAATCCGTTAGATTATTACTGAATTATAAGTTGTATACCAAAAAAGTCAACAGCAGTTTTGGGATTCTATTTGCAGGAGCGAGCTTCATTTCTGGAACAACGCTAGTTAATCCGTTAGATTATTACTGAATTGAAAGTTGAATCCCATAAAACTACAACAGCAGTTTTGGGATTCTATTTGCAGGAGCGGGCTTCATTTCTGGAACAACGCTAGTTAATCCTTTAGATTATTACTGAATCGAAAGTTGAATACCATAAAACTACAACAGCAGTTTTGGGATTCTATTTGCAGGAGCGGGATTCATTTCTGGAACAACGCCAGTTAATCCGTTAGATTATTACTGAATCGAAAGTTGAATCCCATAAAACTACAACAGCAGTTTTGGGATTTTATTTGCAGGAGCGGGCTTCATTTCTGGATCAACGTTAGTTAATCCTTTAGATTATTGCTAAATTGGAAGTTGAATACCAAAAAAGTCAACAGCAGTTTTGGGATTCTATTGGCATGACCGGAGCTACAATTTTGAAGCAGTCATTTTACCTATTCTATTTACAAAATATACAAAAATAGAAAAGACTGCCTTTTGGACAGTCTCTTCGTTGTTAGTTTTAGCACTAAACGCTTAGAAAAATTTAGCAAGTGCTAAAGGCTTTTTCAAAAACATTTCAAAAAAGCTTGTTTTTGTTCTCTCTCTTTTTCTTGGCTTTTCCTTAATTAAGACGTTGTTAGTATTTTTTCTTTTGTCTTCTATATATTTTAATTCATAAGGATTTGCCCACATTGTTGGTATATACATAATCTATAATTTTATAAGGTTAATAATACTTGTAGAAGCTATACAATCTAAATTGTATGCATCAATTGTCGAAGGACTCGAACTTTACTTTGGAAATGGTTAAATCATCTGAGAGTAATTTCAACATTTGATTTTATTTATTTTCAATTTGTTTTACGGTGCAATATTATAACCTTTTTCTCACACCAACATCATTCCTATAGTTTTCTTATGTTAATTACGGCTGTAAATAAATGAATTTCAAACGTTTAAGTAAATTTAGAAAATCGTTGTAGTGAATTTTAATTTGCTATAAATCAATAAATTGTAAAATTTAACACTGAACCCAAAAATTCATTGGCTTGATGTCTTTTTACTAGATGATTTTAAGAAGATATATAGAATTGCCAGCGATATTTATCATCTAACATATCATTTTTGACATAAAAAAACCTGATGATTGCTCATCAGGTTTTAAACCAAATGATATTAATTTTATACTTCTGCTTTTTCTTCTTTATAGTCAATTGGTATTTGTGTTGTATTGATGCTGTCAAGATCTTTTTCAAGGTTTTCTGTTATAACTTCACCATAGTAAATTGTATGATCGCCAATATTTTCACTTTTTAGAACCTTGCATGTCAAATATCCAATTGTATTCGGTAGTATGACTTCTCCATCAACCTTTTTAAATGGGATATCATTTATAGTATTTTCTTTAATATCTGATTTGCTAGAAAATGCTTTGATGTAATGTTCATTCTCTTCTGACAATAGATGTAAAGTAAAATGGTTACTATAATCAATGGTTTCATTCAAATCACTCTGTTGAGCAACTGCAATAGAGAATATCTTGGGAGAAAATGAAACTTGTGATACCCAATTCACGGTTCCGGCGGCAATATAGTCTTTGTCTCTTGTTTTGAGATTATCACCTTTTTTTAGGGCTGTTAAAATATAATGTCCGTAAGTAAATTTGTTGTCTAAAGATTTCATTTGAATATTAATTTTTTTGTTTGAGATAATATAAAACATAGTAAAAAATTATATCGTTAAGGTTATGACAACATCTCAATGGATATGGAGTAATAAAGCCCGTTAAAATATATTTTTTGTTAAAAATTATACTTTTACTGTTCTAAATACTTTTTGTAACTGCAACTCGGTTAGGGATTGAAGTGGAAATCCCGCAGGAGCACATCAAAAGGGTGCGACGAGGAATTGGAACGGAAAGCCCGACTCTCGCCAAAGCGAGAGTAACCGCCAAAAAATTAACTAGAGAAATTATAAACTTTTGGTTATTTTTAATCGATGAAAAATACTATTGCACAACGCATCGCTGATTTTTTGAAAGATTATCCGCCGTTTGAAAGTCTTTCTTCCGTAGAATGTTACAAATTGTCCTGTGAGGTGGAAGTGGTCTATCTGGCAAAGCATAAAATTCTATTTGATCAGGGTGATGAGACACATTCGCATTTTTATGTGGTCAACCAGGGTTTTGTAAGTCTAAAACTGCAACAGGGAAATGCATGGAAATATGTAGATGTTTGTGATGAAGGTGATGTTTTGGGCTTGAGACCGCTTTTTGCTGAAAAAACTTATGCCATGAGGGCTGAAGCGAAAGATGATGTGATGCTTTATGCCATTCCTTTTGAAAATTTTACTCCCTTCTTGCAGAATAAACGTATTTCTCAGTTTTTATTGAGAAGTTTTGCTTCCAATCAAAGACAACCAGATGCCAAAGACAACAAAGGGGTTTTGCTGTCTAAAAATTTAACGATTTCAGATGACCAAAATATCAATATTGATTTTTTTCAACAAATTAATTTTACTCCAAATCCTTTTTCTGTAAAGGAAAACGATGCTATAATCGAGGTAGCCCGAAAAATGACCGATCTTAGCATAAGTTCTGCTTTGGTTGAAGAACACGGGAAACCTTTAGGTATTTTGACTGATAAGGATTTGAGACGTTTTGTAGCAACCGCAGAGGTCGCTTTACAAGCACAAGTTTCTGATATTATGAGTTCTCCAGTCTTATGTATAGAATCTAACATCAGTGTTGCTCAGGCTCAACTTTTACTCATACAACATTCTATTGGTCATCTGTGTGTTACTGAAGATGGAACGTCGAATTCTAAAATCCTAGGTATTTTATCTGAACATGATATTGTCACGGCGCAAGCCACAAATCCTATGGCATTGCTTAAAGCAGTAAAACGCGCAAAAACAGCTGATGGTCTTCAACAATCCAGAGTTTATCTCGGTCAAATGTTGAAGGCTTATCTCACGACAGATTTACCCATATCTCATTGTCTTGAATTGACAGGAGGTATCCATCAAATAATGTTTGAAAAGTGTGTTGAGTTTTGTCTAAAAGAGATGTCAGAAAAACCACCTTGCGAATTTTCATGGTTACTTTTAGGGAGTCAGGCGAGAGGCGAACAATTGCTTATGACCGATCAGGATCATGCTTTGGTTTTTGAAAATGTTTCTAAAGACAAACTTGCTGCAACAAAGCATTATTTTCTTGAACTTGGACTAAAATTGAGTAAAATACTTGAGCAAATTGGATTTGAACTTTGCCCTGCAGACATGATGGCGAGCAACCCTGAGTATTGCCTTTCTCTTCAGGAATGGGAACATAAATTTGAAAAGTGGATTAAAACTCCTACTGAGAAAAGTGTTTTGCTTTGTAATATTTTCTTTGATTTTAAAAGGGTTTATGGCGATGAAAATCTAGAAAAGCAATTGAGTGAAAAGGTATTTCAATTGCTTAAGAATGATAACAAGTTCTTTGCTTATCTTGCAAGTGATGCCTTAAAAAATCCTGCGCCTTTGAGCTTCTTTGGAAAATTTGTCGTTGAAGATGATGGCGAACATAAAGATGAATTCGACCTGAAAGCCAGAGCTATAATGCCTTTGGTAGATGCTGCAAGAGTACTAACGCTTTCTCAGGAAATCGAAGAGGTAAAAACAGTCGATCGATATAAAAAGATGGCCGAGTTGGAACCTCAAAATGCAGATTTGTATATTTCTTGTGTCAGAAGTTTTTACGAACTCTTAAAATACAGAACACAGTCCGGTTTTGCTCAAAATAATTCCGGTCGTTTTGTAAATATGGAAACCTTAACTAAGTACGATAAAAATAAACTGAAGTATTTGTTTAAACCTATAAAATCGCTTCAGACCAATTTGAAAACCAGATTTAATTTGACTTATTTTTCTTAGATGAGCTGGTTCAACTTTTTACAATCCAAAAAAGATTATCCTGACTTTTGGAAAAGATATTTAGAGCAATTTAAAGCTAAAAAATCAGATTCATTTGTGGCATTTGATTGTGAAACTACAGGCTTAAATCCGAAAGAAGATAGGATATTATCTATAGGTGTTGTGAAATTCACAAAAGATAGAATCTTCATTAATAAAAATAAAGAATGGTTTATAAATCAAACTCATCAAAATGACGAAAGTGTAAAGATTCATGGAATTTTACCTAACTCCTCTTCGGAAAGTTTGGTCAATGAAGAACAGGCCATTCTAAATTTTTTAGAATGTGTAAAAAATTCAACTTTGGTTGGGCATCACATTAACTTTGATATCGCTATGGTCAACTATGCGCTTCAAAGATTGAATGCCGGTAAGCTAAAAAACCAAACCAGAGACACCAATAGGCTTTTTAAAAAAGTTGGTCATTTTTCTGAAGAACAAAACTTTAGCTTAGACCATTTATGCGAAAAATACCAAATAAAAGCTTCCAATCGACATACAGCCTTAGGCGATGCGTATATTACAGCTTTAGTTTTTCAAAGATTGTTGAATCACTGAAAATAGAAAAAGATTATTTTTATCGTTCTTTAAATTCAAAACATGAAGTATTCTATCTTCAGCCTTTTCTTGTTTTTTCTGCTCGCCTCATGTGAAGAAACTTCAGAACCTCTTCCCCAATATATTGAAGATGAAATTAATAGAAGAATTGACTTAAAATTGAATCCGAGCATTTCAATTGGAATTTTACAAGCTGATGGTAAGGCGCGTTTCTTTAATTACAATCACGAAGACATTGAAATCAAGGCTGACAAACAAACCCTTTATGAAATTGGGTCTATCACTAAAACTTTTACTTCTTTTTTATTAGAAACAAGATTGATTTCTGATAAAAATTCAACACTGAATAATTATTTTCCAAAGATTGACAATGAGATTTTGGATAGCATTACACTCCATGACTTACAAAACCATATTGCTGGGGTTCCAAGATTGTCTGAAGGGTTTTCTCCGAAAGATTGGTCAGATCCTTTCAATGGATATTCTGATGAAATCTTGTATGAAGATTTAAATTCATTGACTATGAGTGCGCAGGGAAGATGGGCTTATTCTAATTTAGGCTACAGTATTTTAGGGAAATCTCTTGAAGTAAATACAAATCGAAATTTCAATGAATTGATGGGCGACCTGCTACAAAATACAGAGATGTATCGCACTTATCTTAATCACAAGAACTTTGATGAGCAAAAAATGGCAAAACCCTACAATGTTGGTACAGAAAATAGCTATTGGAAGTTTACTGGACCAAGTCGATATGCTGGCGGTTTAATAAGCTGTACGAAAGATATGATCAATTATCTTAGATTTCAAAGAGAGAATAATATCTTATTTAAGCAGGACATAATAAACCCAATACAAACTAATGTCCCCAATTTAGGAGACACAAAATTATTTTATAATAACGGTTGGTTTGTATTGAAACCTAATAATGACCAAACTATTCTACTTCACAATGGTGGAACAGGTGGTTTTATCTCTTTTATTGGATATAATACCAAAACTAATCAAGGTGTTGTGATTCTCGCTAATGGACTTGAAGTCGTAGATGATATAGGTTTAAGTATAATTTATCCAGAATTTGAATTAGGAAAACCTAAGCGAAGCATAGCTTTTGAAATAGCAGATTTGATTGAAGAAGACAAAGCTGACAATCTACAACAGGCCTATAAGCAATTTTTAGAAAAAGGCCAGCATGAGGATATCATTGATGTCTATTGGTTGGAGCGATATCATTTTGGAAAAGAGAATTACAACATTAGTATGCAATTGAGTGAAATCATGGTTGAAGTGCTTCCTGAAGATTGGGAAGTTTTTGATATAAAAGCACAGAATCTTGAAAAGCTTAATCAGTTTGAAAAGGCTGTAGAATTTTATAAAAAAGCACAATCTCTTAATCCAGATTCTATAGATTTAGAGAAAAAGATTAAGCGTTGTGAAGAAAAACTGAGTTAATTTTAGAATGTTTTTAAAAAAACAAACTTACGCCTATAAGAAAATTTGTCCCTGCCTGAGGATAAAAAAACGGACTACCAGTAGTTGTTGTATTTCCATTTACAGATTCGTCAAAAGTGAAAAAGAAACCATTAGATTCAAATTCTGCATTAAAGATATTGTTGACTAATCCTGTAAAGCGTACTTCATCAAAGAAAGCAACTTTTCGCAAACTGTAAACCAGATTCAAATCATTGACAAAAAATGCATCTAATATCGAAGATTCAAAATCTATATTCCCCATATATTGTTCACCAACATACTTACTCAAAAAGTTAATTTGGAAATTTTGAGTGGCTTGAAATGTCAATTGATTACCGGCAACAATATCAGGTGAAAAGGAGAGGTTAGTATTGCCAAGATTAACCAATTCACCGTTTATTGGTGCAACAAAATCGATATTTTTATTTTGACTCAACGCAACATTAGGTTGAATTCTCCATCGTTTCCCTATTTGAAAATCTGCTTCTACTTCTAAACCTAGCCTGTAAGATTCCCCACTAGTTTGTCTTATGGGTGCACCAACATCGTCTAAAGCACCAGTTAATACCAACTGGTTATTGTACAGCATATAATAAACATTGGTGTTTATTTTAGTTTTAGGCGAATTAAAACGCCAGCCCAACTCAAAATCGTCTAATCGTTCTGCCTGTGAAATCTCATTTTGAAAGTCCTGACGTCTCGGTTCACGATGGGCTCTTCCGTATGATAAATACAATTGATGATTTTGATTTGCTCTGTAGGTCAAACCAGCTTTTGGGTTAAAAAAGCTAAAGTCTGCATCGACTAACAAATTTTCTTTTTGGTCAGTTAGTCCAGTGGTTTTGTAGTTTACAAATCGTCCTTGTAAATCACCATAGATTTGCCATTGGTCATCTAATCGATACGTTGCTTTAGCGAAGGTGGTGAATTCAGTTTTTGTACCATTTCCATCATAATATCGATCACGAATCATACTGTTTCCAGCAAACCTAGACCATATCACTTCCCCAAAGTGGTCTCCATCATATAAACTGTAAAATGCTCCTGTGGTAAAATCCAGCTTATCATCTGTATAATTTACATTGGCATTGACCACGTAGTAATGGTTGTCTAACCATCTTCTTCTGATAAGATCAGAATTTTCAATGGTTTCATTACCAATTTCAATAGGATCTATTTCATGAAACTCAAGGCTGGCATCTTCTACAAATTGTTCAAAGTAGCCACGACCATAAGTGTAGTTTAAGCCTAAATTAGAAGACCAATTTTTATTGAATTTCTCATTCCAATGCAGCTGAAAGTGGTCTTGTGAATAATTATCAACTTCGTTGTCGTAAAATTGCGTATTTCCATTTTCATCTGTGTAGATTCCAGCAGGATTGAAAGTTCTGTCAGCTTCAAGCGTTTGTCTATCGACTCCAAACCAAGATTGATAAGTAACTTCATTTCCCCCAAACGCTAAGGCTTTTATCAAAGTATTTTCATCTATATAATTGGCTTGAAGAAAATAAGATTTCAAATCTGCTCTAGCTCGGTCAATATAGCCATCAGAAGAAATTCTTGATAATCTTCCCGAGACTTCAAAATGATTATTCATCAAACCAGTGCTAAACTTTACATTGTTTCTAAAGGTATTGAAAGATCCCAAACTGGAGTTTATTTCAGCCGAAGATTCTTTTTCAAACTTATTGGTTAAAATATTTAAACTCGCCCCAAATGCACCAGAACCATTGGTTGAGGTTCCAACTCCACGCTGCAGCTGGATATTTTCTGTAGAAGAGGCAAAATCCTGAAGATTGACCCAAAACGTTCCCTGACTTTCCTGATCATTGTAAGGAATACCGTTGATGGTGACATTTACACGAGAATTGTCACTACCACGAACACGAATAGAAGTGTATCCAATACCATTTCCAGTATCTGATGTTGATACCACAGAAGGTAAAAAATTCATTAAAACCGGGATATCCTGTCCAAGGTTTCTTTTGGCGATTTCTTCCTTTGAAAAATTAGAATGGGTAATAGGAGAATCTGCATTAACCCTAACGGCTTGTACCATTACTTCGTCAAGAGACTCTACGGCTTCTGCTAGATCTACATTTAGAGTTTGAGATGCTGTCAGATTGATTTTGATCGTTTTTTTGTTGCCAAAAGCAAAAACCAATTCATATTCGTTTGGTTTTAGTTCTAACTTGTAATCTCCATTAGCGTCTGTAACCGTTGAAATTGCCGAATTTTTAGCATACACTAAGGCCCCTTCAAGTGGAATTTTGTCTTGTGAGACTTTTCCTTCTAAGGTTACACTTTGAGAAAAGGCAATGCCTGACAGGCAAAGTGATAAAGCAAATAATATAATTTTCATTCGTAATAATTCTTACGAATAAAAGGGGCTATTATTCTGGTTAATATGAGTTTTAAAATAAAAATCCTGAGTACCATTTTGGAATCAGGAGTATAACATCAAGATAATTTTATCTTGTTTTCCCTTGGCAGCATGACCTGCCCAGGTTCATTGGGTATAATCTCAGTCCCGATATATTGGGACACCCCTTTGAGATGTTGTACAAAGGTAAAAGAATTTGGGGAAATGCAAGAAGAAAACACAATAGATGTCATTTTTATAGTCTCATTTAAGTTGTTACATCAAATATTGTTTTTTATAAAAAGCATTTTTACAATATGTTAAATGTGATAAACAATTATTATATTTGTTTTCTATAATAAACAATTATGCAGTCTCTTATTCAAAAATCTGATCGAAAACTGAAACAATTAAATCTCAAGCACCGAAGATCATCATTTAGTGAAATAGATTGGAATGACAGACTAATATTATTATTAGGTCATAGAGGAACAGGAAAAACAAGCTTGCTACTTCAACATTTAAAATCTATAAATGGAAAAGGCATTTATTTAAGTTTAGACGATTTTGTTTTTGAAGACCAGCGCCTTATAGTCATTTTTGAAAAACTATATCAACAGGGTTATAGGCATTTTTATTTGGACGAAGTACATCGCTACCAATATTGGTCAAAAGATTTAAAACAATTGTACGATGATTATAATGATGTCAAGCTTATAGCCACGGGATCTTCTATTTTGGATGTCAATAAAGGTAATGCAGACTTATCAAGACGAGCTGTCAGTTACCGAATGCAAGGATTATCCTTCCGTGAGTATTTATTTATAGAGAAAGATGTTGTTTTGCCACCACTTTCAATTCATCAAATAATAGAAGACCATCATCGTATTTCCAGCGACTATTTAGATCATTTTTCTTGGGAAAAAAATTTTAGAAATTACCTGGAATTCGGATACTATCCATTTTTTAAGGAAAATAAAAAAACATATTTTATTAAGCTTGAAAAAACAGCGCAACTAGTTATCGAAAGTGACATTGTTCCTTTTGAAGGTTTAAATTATAAAACTATTCACAGTTTAAAGAAATTACTTTTTGTTATCAGTCAGTCTGTTCCTTTTATCCCAAATATTAGCAAACTGGCAAAAACATTAGATATCTCAAGAAATAGTCTATTGAAATTACTTGATCTGTTAGACCAGGCAAAACTTATAAAGTTGCTTAAGGCAGATACCAAAGGGGTAAGCTATTTACAAAAACCTGAAAAAGTATATTTAGAAAATACAAACCTCATTCATTTGTTTGCACAAGATCAACCTAATATTGGTAGTCTCAGAGAAAGTTTTTATTACAATCAGGTAAGCTACAAACATAAAATTACATCATCAAAATATGCGGATTTTATGATAGATGGGAAATATACATTTGAAATTGGCGGAGCCAATAAAAGTTTAAAACAAATACAGGGCGTACCGGAATCCTTTTTGGCACTGGACATAAAGACAGGAAACCATAAAAGTATTCCGCTATGGTTGTTTGGGTTTTTATATTGATAGCCTTTAGTTGTGACCTCAAAGGTCTCGGAGATCTGTGAGGTCCAGAGTGCTAAAAAATAAATCTCAAAAATTAATTTTCATTTACAGGACTTTGTTTATATTTGCAATCCGAAAAAATTGGTTCTTTTTTTACTATGCGAGCGTGATGGTCCCGAAGTCTCGGGAGGTAGACATGCTAGACCACAAAAAATATTTTGAGGTTGGATTTATAGTAAGGTTCTTTAATCATGAAAGCGGGCGTGATGGAATTGGTAGACATGCTAGACTTAGGATCTAGTGCTTCACGGCGTAAGAGTTCGAGTCTCTTCGCCCGCACAAAAAAATAAAACCTCTCTTTATCGGGAGGTTTTTTTGTGTTATAAAGTATTAATTTGGACAAGAGACGAGAAG
>Ga0207419_1003012_pt1 | contig 10408 bp, 4 predicted proteins | sample ElkSloMetagenome_4_FD_184723 | JGI IMG/M metagenome (GOLD analysis project Ga0207419, IMG submission 184723) | Hot spring microbial communities from Elkhorn Slough, Monterey Bay, USA - MD2A (version 2) | ecosystem: Environmental > Aquatic > Marine > Intertidal zone > Estuary: Microbial mat ... | reverse complement strand
GTTTGACGGGGCGGCGGCCCGCATCGTACACTTGCCGCGCATCGGTGTGCGAGAGTTTACTACACCACAAAATCAGAGTATTGCCAGAATCAGCGTGTCCGCAACAAAAAGACGCCCTATAGGATAGAGCGTCTCAACTGGTTTACTTTTGTACGATACACGCTTACCGTCTATTATGCATCGGGACGGCTGGCGTGCCTATTCACACACTAGCAGCTTATTCGTCAACGATGAGCAAATTACGTGACTCCGTACCACCCTCAGAGAGCCATCCCTCATAACCGATCTGATCGCTTTCGTTTTCGACCACACGCACGTACCAGCGCAGTTCGTTGTCGGCGGCACCTTCACAGACCGGACCACCTAAAATTTCGACGATTGCACCGCGCTGCAAGGGCGTCATTTGATCGTTAGCCCCTTCGCCACGGAAGAAGAAACGATTACCTATGAGCAGCTCAGCGCGATCACCAATGCTGAGTTGCGAGTCCAGCGCATTTGGACAGGTGGTATCATATTCTATGGGTAGGCGTGCGCGTTCCAGGCTATCCGGTGCGATGAGATAATAATCAAAGCCTTCACTGACCCAGGCATCCGCCCCATTTTCTAGCTCAATTTCCCACCAGATTGAAGCTCCTGTACATTCTGGACCGCCGATCACGGTGAAATCTGAACCAAAATCCAGATCAACCAGGCGATCAAATTCGGTTCCTGGCCCATTACGGATAGTCAGGCCAAGGTCGAAACTTACGTAACCGGGCACATCGACCTCAAACCGTGTTGGCAGGGCTGCCGGGCAGCGGAAGCTGTTATCGACAAAGGTCTCGTCACGGGGGAAGACGGTGTAGGGTGCGGTATCCAGCACGCCGCCATCACTCTGACGGGTCGGCGGTGCGCCAAGCTGCAAGATCCCTGCACCAAACCGGGTGTTTCGCTCTACCTGAACACGCCATACATCGGTAAATCGCTGCGGTAGTTGGTCAGTGCGTAATTCGTTGTTCTGTTCCAGTAGCAACGCAGCAACCCCCGCCACGACTGGTGCCGCCGCCGACGTGCCGACAAACGGTGATCCGTCATCCATGTAGATTTCGCCAGGGGCGGCGAGTTGGGGCTTCGGGTAGCTGGTTCGCCCGCTGCGGATCTCCCCGAAACTGCTGTATTCAGTAATTTCACGTAGGCCGTTGACCGCAGAGACCGTAAAGGCGTTGCTGGCATCGGCAGGCGCAACAACCGAGACATTATCCAGCGTGCCAAGATCACGCACCTCAGCGAATTCGACAAAAATAGCAAAGGTGATATCGGTATCGAATTCAACCCCGGCATTACGCACCCGGATCTCAATCGGTGCCGCAGTATCCGGTACTTCTACGATTTCCCATAAGGGTTCGAGGGGATCAGCCGCCTGTGGGGCGGTGCCAGCGATAATGAGGTCGCCTGTCACGCGGTTATAGATTTCAAGATCCAGATCAATGCGCTGAGTAGTCCCTGTGTTAGGGTCGAATATGCCCCCATCCGGGCTTTGCCAACTCAATAAGACCTTGCCAGAGTACGGGTTGTCTTCGGAGGCTGAGATGGTCAACTGGGTTTGGCCGCCATTTGCACTGACAAAATTATGATAGCGGTCAGTGGGCACATCAATATCACGGAAAATGTTGGAGACAAACCCCTGGTTAAAGTTGCCAGAGGCGTTGACCCAGAAAACCCCCTCCTGAAAGAGTTGATCGACCAGTTGAGCGAACTCATGATTGCCATCCAGCGGCAGCACGGGTAGCCCCACCGAATGGTTGATAATGTTCACCCCTTCACTTTGCAGCCAATCCGTACACTCGCGCAGGCTATCAATATCGCCGCTGTAGCGACAGGCATAAAGCGTGGCATTGGGGGCTACTGCATGCGCAACTTCTAGCACATGCGTCCCGTGTGGGCTGATGTCAATATCATAATCAGTGACATTGGTGCCCGGTGGCAATGTCACCGCCGCCCGCCCGTTGATAAACTGCGAGATGCCGCCAAACTGCAAATCAATCACGCCGATACGCTGACCTGCCCCGGTCCAACCCGCTTCGTGCCAGGTGCGAATGCCATAATCAATAACCAGGGCCTCTTTTGTGATCGGTATCGCCTGGATGCCGTTGGTGTTGGTGCTCAACGATACACTTGGCTGTGATCCGGTATCGGTGGTTTCGGCTTCAGTGGGGCGTGGTGGGATGGTCGGCGGTGGTGGTTGATCGGCTGGAATTGCCGGTTGCCACGATGGGGAGTGGTCGCTGAAGTCATTTTCTGTCAGCGGTTCGATATTTTCCCCATCGGGGTTCATGATATAGATTTCATCACTCTGGCCTGCATCTGAAGTAAAAGCGACTTTGCTACCATCTGGGGCTATCGTCACCCGCCCGCTGTTCGCCGTGGACCAGCTAATGCGCTCCGGCAGTTCGCCATTCTCACCCATCAGGTAAATTGCCCAATAGCCATCACGATCGGTATCAAAGTAGATTGTGTCATCAATCCACAGCGGTGAACCGGCATTTGACCCCGGTGTAGAGACTAATTGGACTGTTTCGCCTTCCACTTGACGCCGAAAGAGCAGAATATCGCCCTCATTACTTAACTCCCAGTGGATGATCTCCGTACCATCGGGTGACCAGTGTGGATCACCGACCAGACGCCCTGCATCTGTAAGCTGGCGCACGTTGCTCCCATCGCGGTTGGCGACGAACAGTTCACGGCCCATCGCTCGATCCGAGATAAAGGCAATTTGACGGCCATCCGGCGACCACACACCATCATAATCGTTGGCTGTTTCGCCGGGGAAAAGTGGCCTGACGTTTGACCCATCCGGGTTCATGATATATAAGGTATCACGGCCAGCGCGATCACTGTTGAACAGAATTTCCTCACCGCCTGGTGACCAGCGCGGGTGCCAATCATTGGCCTGGGCATCGGTGATCGAAACCTGATTGGTGCCGTCCGTTTGCATCAGGTAAATGCTCTCAGTGCCGTCGCGGTTGGATACAAACGCGATCCGCAGCCGGTCTTCATCCTGGGCACTGGTGAAGGCCACACCCAGCACCAAACCGACTAATACGAACACAATGAGCATAGCAATGGGGTATACGCTAAGTTTGGGCATTATGACGGTCTCCTGCATGACTTAGAAATCACAACGGTCAACATCTGCCGGACAATAATAACTTTCATTGTTTTTACGGATAATTATGCTGGTGAAAGCATTTACGTTCCGGTCAAACCAGAACACATCAGATGGGGCGAGTTGTCGCATAAATTGGTCTTCTATCTGGCAATCAAGGGGGCGAATTGGTGCGGCACCGCCCTCGTCCTGGCGTTCGTAGAGCACGCAGTAATCATTATCGGGTGTACGATCCTCAAAGGCACGCAATGCCGGGAAAAGCTGAAGTAGGCCAAAATCCACACGCTCACTGGCGACACTGACGCTCGTAAAATCGACTTCAGGCGAGAACCGCACCGCCAGTAGATCACGGCTACCATGATAGACGGAGAACGCACCCGTCGGGTTATCGTTTGGCAGGTTGAGTGAAGGTGTATCAGATGTATAGACCCGCTCTACATCATCATCCATAGTCGATTGGGGTGGGTCCTGGGCAACGACATCGGTGGTGATGACCTCAAATTCCAGTAAGATCTGGTCGATCACCGTCTTGGTGACAACGCCATCGTCATCAATATCAGGTAGGTAGATGTTGACGAAGATGAATTTCGTGCCGACACTTTCCGGCCCATTGGGGATGAGTAACCAATCCCAGTAATTGGTGCTATCCTCCTGGATTTGCAACAGAAAGCCATTTTCCGGCAAGATGCGGAAGTCTTCCAGGTCCGCGCCTTCTAACTCCGCCCCCATAATACGGTAGACATCAATGCTGCCTTCTTCACGTAATTCTGCTGGTGGTTCAGCATCCGGCACAATATCGGGGTCATCAAGTTGGATTTCCAGGCGGATGGGGATGCGTTCTTCGTAACTGGCTTGCTGCGGGGCATATAACCGACGAATACCGTCACCTAGCGCGAACTGGTCACTGGCATCCACGCTATCCGCGTTGACGCGCACGGCGGATAGACCAATAGACGGGTTAGCCCCAAAGTCGATCACTGTGCTGGTGGGCCGCCAGGCCGCAGCCCGGTCCGCACCGATGTCTTCGCTGAAAAGCTGCACATTGCTGCCATCTGCATCCATCACAAAGAGGGCCACCGCGCCGGACTGCTCACGATAAAAGGCAATCTGCGCCCCATCCGGTGACCACTCCGGGCGAAAGTCACTCGCGGTGCCATCACTGATGATTGTGCGTTTACCACTCGCCACGTCAACCAGAACAATCTGAGAGAACTCGCGTGAATTATCGTGCACGGCGATGGTCTCCCCATCCGGTGACCAGGACGGCCATAGGTTTTGCCCTTCGGCGGTAATCGTATTCACGGTGCCTGTGTTGGCATCCACCACTTGTAACTGTGCCTGATCATCTTCAAGTTGCCAGTAAGTGATTTGCGCCCCATCCGGTGACCACTCCGGGCGATTTTTAGGTAGCCCGTCGGTGGTCAGGCGGCGTGTTTCACCGCTAGTCACATCTACAATGTACAGATCATTACCACCATCTCTGTTGGATTGAAACACAATCTCATCCGTCACCGGCGACCAATCCGGGGATACATCAAAGGCCGGGTTATTGGTCACGTTACGGGCGTCAAGGCCGTTGGCCTCGCTGACAAAAATCTCTATATCGGTGAAGTTGCCGTCACCATCTGTGAAGACGTTATTGTATGCGATTTGACTGCCATCCCCCGACCAGGTCGGATGTGCGCTCTGCACACGGTTATTCGATATGTTGGCGACATCGCCCGTATTGAGGTCAGCGATAATGATGTCATCATTGACTGCCCCCGGTGCAACAAACGTGATATACGCGGTTGTATCATCGGTCTCTTGTGTAGCAACTGGCATCTGGAAAACACATAACAGGAACAGACATAATCCCAAGGCGCGTAAATGAGTCATTTGAGCAACCCTCCTTGATATTGGCTTAGTGTATGGCTACTGGGGCGCGGTGATATTGCATATCCCACTGCCGCTCTGACTGGTGCATATATCCGCCAGTTCATCGGCCTGGTATACGGCTATATCAGCAAATCCGTTACTAATGCGGTCAAACCAGAAAATATTCCCGGCCTGTAGGGGCACGGTGAAATTTTGTGTCTCACTACACGCAAGCGGGCGGCGCGGGTCCGCATCAACCAATTCATAGATCAAGCAAATCCCACTTTCGATCTCGCCACCTGTGGCCTGTAGGATGTCAAAGTCTTCCGTCAGTACCGCTGTATGCTCTGGCGCAAACGTGCGTAACTCGACGCCGTTTAGATTAGAGATGCCATTAATGGCAATGTGCAAACTCTCATCACCACCGTAGATCACATCTATATCAAACGGGCCGGGTTCGCCAGCACTGACGGTGTTCTCGGTGGCTGTTTCATTATCAGGGGTCGCCTCAGTGGCGTTTTCTACATCAGTATCTGTCGTATCCGCATTGATTAGCGGGGCGGCAGGTGTAGTGGCATCTGGGTTATCCTCATCCCCTGACCCAACAAGTAACACACCGATGAGCGCGAGTATCACAAGCACCGTAAGCACACCACCAACCAGCAGCACCCGGTTAGAGGCGGCTGGTTCTGGTGATGGCGCATCAATGGGCACAGGCGGCGGTTCTGGTAGTGGCTCCGGCAGTGGACGCAGCGTGACGGTATCCAGCAGGTTCTTCAGTTTGTTGTATTGTATGGCCTGACCTGCATATTTCTCGATCTGCTCCTGGACTAAATCCGGTGGGATGTCGGCGTAATCGAGTTTAGCGTCCACAATGATAGGGACAATCGCCCGATGGGTAGCCTGGGCATGTTGTAGCTCTCGGCGGCACGCTTCACTGACGAAATAGGATTGTGACAGGGCCAGAATCACAACATCCGCCCATTCAATATGCTTGATGATCTGATCCCACCATTTCCCACCGCCCATCTTTCGGTCCCACCACACGGTATAGTGGGGTTCGGCTTCTAGCAGACTGACCAACTCACTGACGGTGCCTTCGTGCTGGCGTTGGTAGCTGATGAAAATACGCCGTTTTGTCGTATTTGCCACAGTCGCTAGCCCTCTACGATCACCAGATTACGTTGTTCACTGCCTGCCTCGGCGACCCATCCTTCATAACCGATCTGATCACTTTCATTCGCAAATACCCGCACGTACCAGCGCAATTCGTTGTTATCACGCCCCACGCAGATCGGCCCACCCAAAATTCTGACAATCGCCCCAACTTCTAAGGGGTTCATCTGGTCAATCGCACCCTCACCACGGAAGAAAAAGCGGTTGGCGATGAGTACTTCAGCGAGATCGCCTATCGTCAGTTGGGGTTCCAGGGTATTGGCGCAAGTTGTTTCGTAGACTGTTGGCAGACGCGCCTGTTCAACGTTACTTGGGGTGATTAAATAGTAATCAATGCCCTCAGAGAGCCAACCTGTAGTGCCATCAGTCAGTTCTACCTCCCACCAGATGATGCCATCTATACATTCCGGCTCACTGATCACGGTGAAGTTGGTGCCAAAGTCTAGGTTGACTACAAACTCGCTCTCTGCCCCTGGCCCGCTGCGGAGTGCAAGGCCAAGATTATAATTTACATATCCCACCGTGCCGATGCCCAGGCGGGTTGGCAGGCTTTCCGGGCAGGTGATGTCACTGATCTCAACTACAACATCGCTAGCAGGTGCCTCGGCAGCAGGGGCGGCATCTGCGGGACCGGACGACCCTGTTCGTGGCACATCCATTTCAACGGCTTCGGGGCGGCAGTCACCGGACTCAACGACGATGTCCTCGCGCACCCACGGGCCAATGCCCAGCCGGAACCAGCGGAAGCCATCATCGCCATTGGTCACTTCCACCACATCTTCGATGCCGTTGTTCTGCATCTGCCCGGCTACAGGCGAGGCTGTGCTTGCTTCTTCACGCAGGTTCACCGGACCATTGGCCTCTACAATACAGGCATTGGGCACAAAGGCGGCCCGGCCTGGCAGCGGTTCGACCCAGTAGGCATCTGTGTTACCGATAGCCGTCCAGCCGATGGTGCCGTTGTAGTTGACCTCCAACCAGGCGAAGTCGTTGTCATCACCGCACTGCGGGTCACTGATTACAGCGAAACGATCCCCTGGTGTTATATCTCCGATTTGAGCGGCGTTAAGTGATGGTGCAGTACGCACGCGATTGGCTACCCCGCCAGGGATAACCCGCCCAAACATACCTGCATACATGCGGGTCGGCAATGAGCCTGGGCATGATAGTGCTGCTGGTGTGCTTGTCGGTGAGGGTGTGAACGTCTGTGACGGTGTCAACGTAATAGTCGGCGTGAACGTCGCTGTCGGGGTATTCGACGGCGTAAACGTCGCTGATGGTGTCGCGGTATCGGTTGCAGTAGCTGTGGTCGTAGGTGTTGCTGTACTGGTCGGTGTATCCGACGGTGTGAACGTTGCTGATGGTGTAAGTGTATCACTCGGTGTAGGGGTGATCGTTGGCGTAAAGGTATTGCTGGGTGTCGGCGTGATAGATGGTGTGAACGTCGCCGTCGGGGTTAGCGTGATGGTCGGTGTATCGGTTGCCGTCGGGGTATGCGATGGCGTAAAGGTATTCGTTGGCGTCCGCGTGAACGTGGCCGATGGCGTGAGGGTTTCTGTCGGTGTGAGGGTATTGGTCACCGTGGGTGTGAACGTGGGTGTGAAGGTCGGTGTCAGGTCGCTGGTATCCACACCAATTTGCTGCTCTAGCTCTACAGAGTAGATCAACTCGTATTCGTAGTCCCCATCCTGAGATTCACCCCGGAAGAAGACAAATTCTTCCGAAGAGAATTCTTGTGCTTCTTCATCTAGCACAAGTGGAACGAATAAACGGTCACCCATCTGGGTCAATATCTCACCGAATGGTGTGGAGTCATCCTCAACGAGGTTAAGTGTAAATCCAAAATCCTCATCGCAGACGTAGCGTTCATACGTGCCGACTAACTCACGAGTTTCCGCTACAAATAAGTTGGCACTCCATTCATACCGAAACTCATTGAAGCGACCCGGACTGACCTGGTTTGCGCCTATAATCGGGCCAAGTTCAACGGTCAGTATGAGTTGGTCACCATCACCGCCAAAGTCACGGGGGCCACCGGCCTCTTCCACGTTGATGACACGGAATTGATTGATATTAAGCACTGCACGAAATTGGCAATCTCGCGGTGGAGCGGTGGGCTGGGGAACCGTCGGCGTGAGTGTTGCTGTTGGTTCGGTAGGCAGTGTCGCTTCAACGGAGGTAATAATCTGTGTAATGGCATCGCGTTCTGCTTCCAGGTCTGTGCTCGTCGCAACTGCCTGACCTATCAAAAACAGTCCTTCTTCGACCTGGATGACTAGGATCAGCGTATCCTCGCCATTCATAGCGATTTGCCCCTGGGCGACAGCGGCATCACGCTCATCAAGTTCATGCGGTTCGATATTAACGAGGTTGTCAACCGCATACGGGAATACAGTATCATCCTCAAGTACATGTTCTGCTCGTTCTGCTTCAACTAGAGTCAACGCCAGTGCTAAAATGGGATACTCTAGACCTAGTTCGTCGGTATCGACCAGTGCCAGTAATGCGCCCTGTTCAGCAGCAGGTGCATCACTGATCAACCGCCATTGCCCAGGGTAATTGAATGTGAATGTTACATCACCTACCGAGAGACTGGGTGTGATAGCTGTGGCAGTTTGAGAGGTTTCTTCTTGAGCGTTGATCCAGAGAAGGTTCATAGCCATCAGAAGAAGAGTTATGATAATAATGCCAACAGATCGCGATAGTTGCTTCATGTTCACCTTCCCCACTGAGGATGAGAAGCCAATAACTGATTGCGATTACTTAATCAAATCATGATCTAAAATTTATATCGCAAAGTATACATAATTATACAATTCACTGCCAGTCAGTAAAAAGTTTTGAGGAATATATTAATTGCGTCTCAGGTGGCACAACCGTCTCAGCCTGGATTTGCGTGTGGCGACCACGTTTTTGCAGGGGTGCAAATTTTTGAAAATCGCGTAGATGGATGTGTCTCACCCTGTGCCCCTGAGCCAGTTGAGACAGAATCGGCATTTCCGCAAGAAAAAGACGCCCTAATCGTAGAGCGTCTCAAGTGGCACAACCGTCTCAACTACAAATACAGTACTTTGCGGTGCTATTTTGCACTCAGATGTTGGGCGTCTCAGGTGGCTCAGCCGTCTCAAGTAAGGATTCGGACCTCAGTTTCCAAAAACGCACGCGGCCACCTCGCACCCGTTTCTGCGTGCTGAGATTGGTGGGTCCAGGCAACAGATAACCGTCGTCCTTTAGCATGTTGCCAACCGCATTGGTGCCGAAGTTAATCGGTTGCACGCCGTTGACGGCCTTGTGCGCGATTTCCGGCAGCAGATAGATAAAGGTATCATCCTTGTAGCCGATCAGCGTCACACCCGCTGGATACTCACGCGGGTTCTTCATGTCATCGTCGATGACGGCCTGTCCACCAGCAAGGAGCTGCCCCAGGATATCGAGGAAGATTTGGCTGGCACTTTCCTGTTGCAGGTTGCTCACGGTCTGCACGATGCAGTCTTGCCAGGGGATCAGCGTGTAGGTGTCGTCGGTTTCCAGCAGAAAGTGGGACAGCACCTGAAACACGGTGACCAGTACCGCCCAATTCTTGACCGCCCTATCATGATGCGGCTGCTTACCGAGTTGTGCAGTGAGCTTGGCATTGAATCCTTTGACGTTCTGGGCGAAGCGGCTGGCAAGATCAACTTGGAAATCATCGCTTTCAAGTTGACGCGCTACCCAGGAAGCAAAATGGGCGGTGAAGCCGGGCAACTTATCACGCATCAATTCGGCCTGGTTCAGTGCTTGCCCCTGCGGATCGCGGTGTTTCCAGGGTGGGATGTCGAAGACCAGCATACGGGCAATCACGGACATCTCGCCTGATATGGTGGTTTCACCAGTGGACAAAATCAGACCACGACAGGGTTTCTCATAGCGCATCTTGGCCTCACGGGTGAGGCGTCCACGCCCCATGCCGCGTGAATATGCCTGCAAGAAGCGAGTAAAAGTACGGGTGTCGGCGTAGATGTCCTTGTAGTCGTCCACCCAGTAAAGCGCGTCTGCCAGTGGATAGCCAAGCATTTCGACGGTGTTGATGGTATCGCCCCACTGTGCGGGCGGCGTGTCGCGGCTGAATTGTCCGTAGAAACTGCTCAGTAAGGATGCGATCTCACTCTTACCGCTGCCGGATGTACCCACCAGATGCACCGCTGGACGGGTGGCGGCGGCTGGAAAGAACCGTTGCAACACAGGCAACAA
>Ga0207419_1003011_pt1 | contig 10412 bp, 7 predicted proteins | sample ElkSloMetagenome_4_FD_184723 | JGI IMG/M metagenome (GOLD analysis project Ga0207419, IMG submission 184723) | Hot spring microbial communities from Elkhorn Slough, Monterey Bay, USA - MD2A (version 2) | ecosystem: Environmental > Aquatic > Marine > Intertidal zone > Estuary: Microbial mat ... | reverse complement strand
GCGATCGCCTTAGCAATTGCCAGCCCTAATCCTGAGCCTCCGGTGTGACGAGAGCGATCGCGATTCACTCGATAGAAGCGATCAAAAATGTGGGCTTGTTCTGTCGGTGCAATGCCAATCCCGGTATCGGTTACTTTAATCACAGCCGTGTGATCGCTTTTCTCTAAACTTACGTTAATGCTATTGCCTGCTGGGGTGTAGCGAATGGCATTATCAATCAAGTTAGAGACTAATCGATACAACTGGGGTTCATTTCCCAGCACGTAAATTAACGACTTGGGACTATCATGGGTTAATTGAATATCAGAATCTGTTGCTAATTCTAAAAACTCTTCTGACAAATCGCTAATCAAATCATTTAAACAACAGGGTTGAAACTGTGCGGATAATGACTGTTGTTCTAGGCTTGTAAGTTGAAGTAAATCAGCAATTAAATGACTTAACCGTCGTCCCTGTCGCTCGATCTGACGTAACATTGTGTGAGTGTCTTGGGGATTTGACAGGGGAACTCGGAGTATGGCTTCAACTGTCGCTAACAGGCTAGCCAGGGGTGTCCGTAATTCGTGAGCAGCATCAGCCGTGAATTGTTGCTGCTGTCGATAGGAATCGTATATCGGTTGCATCGCCAATCCAGAGAGCCACCAACTTGAGGCTATAACTAATCCGAGGACAAGGGGTAGCCAACTCACTAAAATCCGTTGAATGCGAACCTTTTCTGTGTCTAGCGGGGCTAACGTGCGTCCAATTTGTAAATACCCCCACGATGAGCGCTGAGTTTCCGGGTTGGGGTGTGCATCCGCACTGTGCAGCATGATGGTAAATTGGCGATAGCGGATACCCTGAGTCGTGGAAATCGTTTGCCATGGCTCTGGATTGAAGGTTGGGGATAGATTCGCGGGTTGATTGGGCGAAAAGGCGAGAAGTTGGCCCCGGTGATTAAATAGGCGAATATAGTAAGTGTCGCGATCGCTAATTCCCATCGTATGACGCTGAATCACCGTGGGCATCCGATTACAGGGATGTTGGTTCAGACACAATTCGGGAAAAAGCTGACGCAATACCGTTGTGGGATCTGCCGATGGCGGGAGCAGGGGTTCTACACTGTCGTGTAAGGTGCCAGCAATCGACTCAATTTCCCGTTCCATCGCCACCCAGTTTGCCCGAATCAACGCCCGATATGCCCCTAATCCAGAGATAGCCAAAATCACGCCCATCACTCCAGCGTACCAAAGGCATAAACGCAGGCGACTGCGACGGAACAGCCGATTGTTGCTCATGGCTGAACCGTGAATCGGTAGCCCTTACCGGGAACCGTTTCAATCGGACAATCGCAGCCATGGCTGGCGAGTTTGCGGCGCAATAAGCGCGTATGAGCCGCTACGACATTACTCATGGGTTCAGCGTCTAGATCCCAAAGCTGATGGCGCAGCTTACTACCGGGAATAATGCGATCGCGATTTTGCATCAGGTAGGTGAGAATTTGGAATTCTTTGGTGGTTAACGAAATTGTCTCAACGGATTGGTCAATTCGGCAAACCTGTAGGGTACTGTTAGCCGGATCGAGGGTGAATCCACCCACGCTTAAAGTTTGGGGTTGTAGCTGGGGTGAGCGCCGCTGCAAAGCCCGTAACCGTGCCAGTAATTCGTCCATGACAAAGGGTTTGACCAAATAATCATCGGCTCCAGCATCCAACCCCGCTACTCGTTTATCCGGTTGACTCAGGGCAGTGAGCATCAGTACAGGTAAGGCATTATTTCGCGATCGCAACCGCTGACATAACTCTAACCCCGATAGTCCCGGCAGTAACCAGTCTAAAACAGCTACGGTGTAATCCGTCCACTGATACTCCAGGTAACTCCACGCCAGAGTACCATCTTGTACCCAATCCACCACATATTTTTCATTGACTAAGACTCGCTTAATTGCTGTGCCTAAATCCAGTTCATCTTCAACTAACAGAATTCGCATAACTTCCGAGTGCAATCGCAAAAAACTACTCAGTTTTATTCCATCTCTTTCTCATCTGCTTGTTGAAGTTAATCACTGTCACGGTGAGCCTTGTGTAGAATTGCGATTTAACAAGTCTTTATAGGTCTCATTCCTCAGATACAGGGTTTTCTCCAGATTGTTCTAGGGCAAAATTAATCACTGTTGGACTTAATCGAATCCCTCGGTTGAGCATTTGAGATATCGCTTGCTGCATTGAAGAAATGAAACCTTCCCGCTTGGCACGGAGTAAAATCCCAATAGAACCCGTCAGTGAAAATCCACTTAATCTGGCAATTCGTCTACCTGCCACTTCATCAATACAGACAGTTTGAATGTTTTTATTCATAGCTAACTGAATCACGGCGGCTTCGCCTCTATCGAGGGAATTGAGTAGAAGGGGAGAAATTGTCAAGCAGGTTTGTTGTTTTTGCAGCCAGGTTGCTGCTTCAAATTCCGCTACAGCAAACCCACTTGAACCACCTGTCATAATTTCTTGACAGACTTCAAAAGGAACCAATACCTGAGTGTAAAGAGATTGCAACACCGTTAAATCCCCTAAGGCAGCAACAAGGGCGATTAAGGGGGAAGTATTGATTACAATCCTCTGGGTTTCAGGCATTGTCTAAATCTGATAAGAGTTCTGCTTCGGTAAGGTCAATCATTGGCACACCATAACGATTTAAATTAAGCAGGAATGAAACTCTATCCGTGCCGATTAATGCGGCTGCCATTCCCGATGATAGGCGTTTCATCTCAAAAAGTTTCACTGCCATAGCCCATTTTGCCTCTTGTTCAAACTGTTCTCTGGTTTGTTGTAAGGCATCAGGAAAGGTTTCTGGGTAGGTGATTGTGAGTTGATGTGACATCGTATTTTTAGTAGGTGGGGACAATTAAAGTGAACGGTGGGGAACTTCAGTTTAAGATAACCTGCGTGCGATCGCGGTTTTTTCGTAGGGGCGCAAGGCTTGCGCCCTCACGACGCCTGTACCTCATACCAAGTTGCAGTCTAAGGTAGAATCTGTCATGGTTCGCAGAATGCAGTGAAACGGAATGACGCTCGCGCATCTGTCCAGATTCTTCGCTTCGCTCAGAATGACATGATAAGCTGCTATGCAGCTAAATCCAATAATTTAGCTACTGAAACCCTTTGATAGCCTAGATTGTCTTATCAAATTAAATGCGTTACAGCTTAGAACGCAACTTGGTATCAGCCGATTGCCAACCCCTGTAAAGAGCGCACGCCGGGGAATCGTTGGGGAATCGTTGGGGAATGGGCGCACGCCGTGCGCCCCTACAGACGGATTAATGAACGGATGGAAACCCAATCTAGCAAAAGCCCTACAGCGGTGAATCTACCGATGATTGCGGTGCAGCATTCACCGGAAAACTCGTCTTAACCGCCATGGTTTTTTGTTTGGGTATCAATCGCTTACCAAACTTGGCATAAAGTGCAGGAATCACCAACAATGTCAAGGCTGTAGAGGTAAACAAACCCCCCAAAACCACAATTGCCAACGGCTGTAAAATCTCATTTCCAGCGCCACTGGCGATCGCTAACGGTAACATCCCCAATGCTGAGGTGATTGCTGTCATCAAGATAGCGTTCACTCGTTCTAGAGAACCGTTGACAATTACATCTTTAAGGTACATTCCCTGAGCAAACTTGTTGTTGTAGTTGTCTACCAGTAACAAGCCATTGCGAACAGCAACACCAAACAGAGTGATAAAGCCAATTAGAGATGCAACCGAAATCACACCGCCAGTCAGCGCGATCGAGACAATGCCTCCCACTAATGCCAAGGGTAAGTTAATCATGATCGCGATCGTAGCAGGAAGCGATTTAACCGAAAAGAACATCAACACGGCAATCACAATCGCCGCCAGGATACTATACACCAGCAGGTTATTAGTCGCCCGTTCCTCCGACTCAAACTGTCCGCCGTACTGGATAAAATAGCCCTTAGGCAACTGTACGTTTTGGCGAATTTGAGCTTGAATATCGCCAACAACACTACCCAAATCCCGTTCAGCAACGTTGGCTGAAACAACAATTAAGCGGGAAACGTCTTCCCGATTCACCACATTAGCACCCATGCCGTAATCTACTTTAGCAACAGTACCGAGTGGAATGGTTTCTCCCGTGGGAGTGGAGAGAGGAATCGCGCGAATCGCATCTAAACTGTTACGAGCCTGTTGTGTCAGTGAAACAGAGATATCAATAAGCTGCTGGTTTTCCGCTACTTGGGACACCACTTGACCATTAAGAGCCGTTTGTACTACATCTGACAGTTGTTCCATGCTTAATCCATACGTCGCCGCCGCCGCTCGATCATATTGGATTTGCACCTGACGTATAGGAAGTTGGGGTTCAAGCTGCAAATCTACAACCCCAGCAATCGGTTCGATGACATCGCGCACCTGTTCACCGATCTGGCGGAGTTCGATCAAATCCGAACCAAAGATTTTTATCGCGATCGCACTTCTGACTCCGGAGAGTACCTCATCCATGCGGTGGGAGATAAATCCGCCAATATTAGGCGCGACACCGGGCAACTTCAGGAAGGCTTCACGCAGGTGTTTAACGCTAGCTTCCCGATCTTTGAGCGCCCTATCACTGAGTTCCACATCGACGTGTGCCATACTCACTCCAGCGCCATCAGCATCCCCAGGAGCGCGTCCCGCCCGTACCTGTACCCACTCATAGAGGGGATTGTCCTGAAGTGACTTAGAAAGCGCTATCCCAGCCCGATTCGTCATATCAAGGGACACACCTGGAAATAACACCATCGAGTTGACCATCGACTTTTCCTGGAATTCCGGCAGAAACACCCGTCCTAGAGAAGGAACGATCGCACAAGCCGCCACCAACGCCGCCAGTGTTACACCCAAAATAATTTGGGGCGATCGCAATGAAACATTCAACAACGGGCGATAGAGCCGTTCTGCCCAGCGGGACACAAATGTGCCTTCCTGGGGCAAGGTTTGATTTGCCAGCAAAATCGCACAAAGGGCAGGAGAAAGAGTCATCGCCACCAGCGTAGAAGCCGCGATTGACAGCAAATATGCCAACCCCATCGGCGCAAAAATACGCCCTTCCACGCCAGTTAAACTAAAAATCGGTGCGAATACCACAACGATGATCACGGTGGAAAAAATCACCGCCAGCCGTACTGCGACAGAGGTGTCATAGACGACTTGAAAGGGATGCTTGGGATTGCCCTGGGCTTGATTCGTGCGGAGTCCGCGATAGCAGTTTTCCATGTCCACAATTGCATCATCCACAACGGAGCCAATGGCAACCACTAATCCGCCTAATGTCATCGTGTTGATGCCCAAGCCAAAGGCTTTCATGAAGAGTAACCCAACCAACAAAGATAGGGGAATCGCACTCAGCGTAATCACCGCCGTGCGCCAATTCATTAAAAACAGCAGCATGATCACCGACACAATGATGATGCCTTGAATCAGAGAACCGCTGACATTGCGAATCGCCGCATCAATGAAGTTGGACTGACGAAAGGTTCGTGCCACTTGCACATCAGCCGGAAAAGTTGGCTGCAACGACTGCATCACGGCTTCCACAGCTTTAGTGACGGTGGGAGTATCCACATCAGGCTGTTTATTAATCATCAATACCACCGCAGGTTGCCCATTAAAGCTGGCATCTCCGCGCTTCAGGGCTGCCCCAGTTTTGACCTCTGCCACATCTTGAAGCAGAATGGTTTGACCCTCATGCACCTTCACCACCGATTGCTGCAAGTCTTCAATGGAGTTGATCTGCCCAATGCCGCGCACCAGTAGTTCTTGACCCCCACCAATCAGGAAACCCCCCGGAGCATTGGAATTTGCGCCTCTTGCTGCATTGGTGACTTCGGTGAGAGAGACATTGCGCGATCGCAGTTTTGTCGGATCAACCAGCACTTGTTCTTGGCGTTCATCTCCCCCATAAATGGTGACTTGAGAGACTCCCGGTACTGATAAAATCTGATTGCTGAGGGTGACTTCCACCAGTCGGCGCAGCTCCATCAGCGAGGTTTGCCCCTGCCCATTTACGGTAAAGGCATACTGCAAAATCGTACCCAACGGGGATACCAGTGGCGAAATTTCTGGCGGATGCGTGCCTTCTGGAAGCTGATTGGTAACTTGCTGGAGCCGTTCTGTTACCGATTGCCGCGCTTTGTAAATATCAGCATCTTGGTCAAAGACTACCTGCACCATTGATAGCCCTACCTTCGAGGACGAGCGCACCGTCGTCACTCCGGGTAAACCATTCACCGCACTTTCAATGGGTACAGTAATTTGCGTTTCCACTTCCTCTGGAGCCAATCCCGTTGCTTCGGTTTGAATATCGACTTGAGGCGGTGCAAATTCAGGAAACACATCCAGTGGCATCTGGGTGATACTGACAACACCCCACAGGGTAATTACAATGGCACCTACAACGATGAACCACCGATGAGCGATCGCGTTTTTGAGCGTCTGATTCAGAATCGTGTTAAACATTGTAGATTAGAAGCCCCCTTTCTTGTCAGAAAAGACGCTCTTTTTCTTACGGATACTCACAAACGAAATCGCACCAACTAACACCACGGCTCCGCCACCGACAGCCGCTAAAATCTTTATCGGAAATCCACCCTCTTGCTGTGCAACTTCCCCAGGTTGTTGGGTCATATTGCCAGCAGCATCGTGGCTATGAGGGATTCCTTGGGCATCTGCCTGAGCATGAGCTTCATCTGTTTGGGGAGAGAGCTCCTCTGAAGGGGGTGAGGCTTCGGCGGTTTTGGTTTTGCGAGATTCAGCATAAAGTGACAAGCCACCTTGGGTGACGAGCTTTTCCCCAACGGACAATCCTTCGGTTACTTCGATCAGTTCGCCCTGGGTTGCACCTGTTGTAATTTCAACTGGCTCATAAAAATTCTCATACTGCACAAAGACGAGCTGCTTGCCATCAGCATCCACCAATGCCGTGACAGGAACCATCACCCCTGCTCCACCCTCAGCGGATTGAGTGATCGGTGTGACAACAATACCCAACATCTGATCAGTTTCAGCATTCACCTGTACTCGTTCCACACCCCCTGTAGCTTGAAACTCATCCCCATGTCCAACATGAGAAAAAGCCACATTGGGCATAGACAGCATCAGGGTGGTAATCAGGACAGATTCTAGTAAGGCTTTGTGCCGATAACGCATAGTTCACTCGCTCTGGGTTGACAAAAATCTTCCCCAGTCTGCCAAACGGCAGATGAAATTCAGGTGAAATTCCTAAATCCCAGAGAGCCGGTTGATTAATACTCAAGTTGGTTGAGAAGATGTCACGGAACTTCCCACTAAAGGCAATCGCAGGGTGAAGATACTGCCAACGCCTAATTCACTCTGTACCTGCAAGCTACCGTAGTGTGACTGCGCGATCGCCTTAGCAATTGCCAAGCCTAATCCTGAACCTCCTGTATGACGAGAGCGATCGCTATTCACTCGATAGAAGCGATCAAAAATCTGTCCTTGGTCTTCTGGGGTAATGCCAATTCCCGTATCTTTAACCTGGATCATCCCATGATGATCACTCTTGTCTAAAATAACTGTTACTTTTCCCCCGACTGAGGTGTATTGGATGGCATTGATAATTAAATTAGAAACTAAGCGATAAAGCTGTTCCTCATCCCCAATCACCGCCATCGAAATTCCCACTCGTACCTCAGAACTTAGTATTATTTGAGAAGCAATAGCTAAGGCGGCTAATTCCTCAACTAAATCGCTCACCAAGTCATTCAGACAGCACCTCTGGCGTAGTACAGGTGCAGGTTGCCTATCCAGGCGAGACAAAAATAGCAAATCCGCAACCAACTGACTCAGCCGCCGATTCTGTCGTTCAACAATTTCCAGGATGTTTCGTGCCTCTTTTTCATCTAAACTGGGCATCAATAGCGCAGATTCTACCGTCGCCAGTGTCGCGGCGACAGGGGTTCGCAACTCGTGAGCCGCATCAGCAGTAAATTGTTGGATCTGCTTATAGGATTGGTAAATTGGTTGCATGGCTAACCCCGCTAACCCCCAACTGGCAACGCCAACGAGAATCATCGCAATAGGCAACCCCAATCCCAAAATTAATTTCACTGTACTCATGTAGTCGTTGATGTCTTGCACAGAACGCCCTACCTGTAAATAGCCCCAATCCTGCTGATCGTCGGTATGTAGGGATAGGGAAATTTGCTCATAAGTGTTACCATCTTCATCGGATACAGTGTGCCAAGAGTCCCGGTTGAACACGAGGGGTAATCCGGCTGGCTCAGCCCCCGCGATCGCTACCAAATTGCCTGACTGATCAAATAGCTGGATGTAGTAATCTCCTTGGTTCACAGCACTGAGCCTGTGGCGTTCACCATTTACCTGTGCTGAAGAGCAGTTAATCTCCACTAAACAAAGATTCGGTAAAATATCCCTAACCCTTGGCTCCACTTGTCCAGGCTGCTTCAGTTTTGACTCTAGGCTGTCATGGAGTGTCCCAGCTACAGATTTTAACTCCCGCTCTAAGGTAATTAAATGAGCATGAGCGATCGCTTCATAAACGCCAAACCCCAACAGGCTCAAAATGACACCCATGACGAAAGCATAGGAGAGTGCCAATTTCCCACGAGTCTGGCTAAATAGCTTATTTTGACGCATCGTTGCCTAGGTTAAGACGGTATCCTATACCATGTACCGTTTCAATCGGAATCGCGCAGCCGATTGATTCAAGTTTGCGGCGCAGCAAGCGTATTTGTGCCGCCACGACATTACTCATGGGTTCTGCACTCACTTCCCAGAGCTGATTGCGAATTTGGTCGCTAGTCACCACTTGATTGGGATGCCTCATGAAATATTCTAGAAGCTGATATTCCTTATTAGTCAGCGGAACCTCCTGTTTTTCTCCCTTCGCCGCGACACGATAAACCGTTCGAGTACCGCAGTCGAGAGTCAAGCTTCCTACGTGAAGTTGTTGGGGTTGGAGTTGAGGCGATCGCCGCTGCAGTGCCCTAACTCTTGCTAGCAACTCTGCCATTCTAAACGGCTTGACTAAATAGTCATCTGCCCCTGTATCCAACCCCGCCACCCGGTCTTCCAAGCGGTCTTTTGCGGTTAGCATCAAAACTGGCAAGGAACTTTTTGAAGCACGCAGCCGACGCAGTAGCTCTAGTCCCGATAGTCCTGGTAGTAACCAGTCTAAAATAGCCAACGTATACTGCATTTCCTGGTTTTCTAAATAGCCCCAAGCTTCAGTACCATCAACAACCCAATCAACCACATACTTTTCTAGACTTAACGCTCGCTTAATGGCAGCCCCCAAGTCTGGCTCATCTTCAACTAGCAACACTCTCATCAGCTATTCGGTATTTAAACCGTAATATCAATCATAGCGAAATCCTTGCAGTGCGTTTAGCGAAGCCATGCCGCAGGCTTTGCATCTTGCTCGCTACTCATGCCCAATGTAAATGAATAACAGCTTAGACTTAACCTGTCAACGCTTAGGGTAAGCTTCAATTTTTAGACTAAAACTCTAACTTACGGTAGATGACTGAATTACCAGTTGTCATTATGCCAAAACAAGATGAAATGGAGATGAAATCTGTCTGGATTTAGCCCAAAAATTTAAGCAGAGGGAAAGCCAAGATAATTTCATTCTAATTTCATGGGCTTTTGAAAGAATAGTTATAGCAGTAAACACATCGATTAGGACTTTCGGCACCATTGTAGAGACGTTCCATGGAACGTCTCTACTCTCCATCTGACTAGAGAGTCTAAACTGAAAGTAGAGTCCCAACCCCAAGCCAAGAATTAATAGTGAGGTTTTAATTATGCTCAAACGTCTAACATCTTGGATGCATCAACAGTCGCGTCCCCTGCTCTTGTCGGGTGTTGCTATCGTGGGGGTAGTGGGAGCGACCTATTTGACAGTCGGGGTTTTGGGAAAAAGCACCAATAGCCAAGAATCACCAAATCCTGTTGCGGCTACACCCGTTAGCATGAATGGCAGTGTCTGGGATCAAGAAACTGAACCCCTGTCAGCACCCCTCTCAGTTGCCGTGTATCGCAGTCCCTCCTGTGGTTGCTGTGGAGAATGGATTAAACACTTAGAAAAACACGGTTTTAAGGTTACTGATACTAAAACCAACGAAATGACCGCCATTAAAGAAAAACATAGCGTACCTCAAGACTTAGCCTCCTGTCACACGGCGATTGTCAATGGCTATGTCGTTGAAGGACATATACCCGCCGATGATATCAAACGTTTGGTTCAGCAAAAGCCGGACATTGCTGGCATTGCTGTACCCGGAATGCCATTGGGAAGTCCCGGAATGGAGGCAGGGGAGAGAAAAGAATCCTTTGCAGTGTTGGCGTTTAATCGTGATGGGGAGTTTGAAGTTTTTCAGGAGTATCAGTCTTA
>Ga0207419_1003009_pt1 | contig 10416 bp, 10 predicted proteins | sample ElkSloMetagenome_4_FD_184723 | JGI IMG/M metagenome (GOLD analysis project Ga0207419, IMG submission 184723) | Hot spring microbial communities from Elkhorn Slough, Monterey Bay, USA - MD2A (version 2) | ecosystem: Environmental > Aquatic > Marine > Intertidal zone > Estuary: Microbial mat ... | reverse complement strand
TCGAACGCCGAGGCGACCGGGTCAATGTGCGACACATTTTGATCAGACCCCAAATGGACTCCCTGGGCATGGAAAAAGCCAGGTCCGAGCTGGACAGTATAGCCGATCTGATCACCGACAAGACCTACACCTTCGAGCAGGCGGCCAGAAAGTATACCGATGATGAAAACAGCAAGAACAATGGCGGTCTTTTGGTAAATCCTTACGATGCCTCAAGCATGATCCCCATGGATGACCTGGATCCGGCGCTCTTCATGGTGATCGACCAGTTGGAGGAAGGCGAGATGTCTGAGATCGTCGAACTCAACGAGCCGGGTGGGAAAGCCGGATATAAATTGGTGAAGTTGAAAAAGCGCACCAAACCCCACCGAGCAAGCTTAGAGGAAGACTACCAAAAGGTAAAGTCCGCAGCCTCTTCAGAAAAGGAACAAACGGTTCTGCAAGATTGGGTGGTGAACGCCATGGAAGATACTTACATTAGCTTAGACGGAAAATACATAGAGAATTGCCGGTTCCAGCAAGATTGGAAGCAATTTGCAAAAGAAGAGACGCAGTAGCATGAATTACAATTCAGATAAAGAAGCAGTAGACGCCCTGGTAAAGAAGTTTGACGAGCTCAATGCCGAGATCGGCAAGGTGATCGTGGGCCAAAAGGATGTGGTTGAGAAACTGTTGATCTCCATTTTTAGCAATGGCCATTGTCTTCTGGTAGGCGTGCCTGGTCTGGCTAAGACCTTATTGGTGAACACCATCTCAGAGGTGCTGGGCTTGAGTTTCAACCGGGTTCAATTTACGCCCGACCTGATGCCTTCGGATTTGATCGGTTCAGAGATCCTCGATGAACACCGCAATTTCAAGTTCATTCCCGGTCCCTTGTTTTCCAACTTGATCCTGGCGGATGAGATCAACAGAACTCCACCAAAGACGCAATCTGCCCTCTTGGAATCGATGCAGGAAAAGGCGATCACCACTGGGGGAAAGACCTATGAACTACCCAAGCCATTTTTTGTCTTGGCCACGCAGAATCCCATCGAGCAGGAAGGGACTTATCCGCTGCCTGAGGCCCAGTTGGATCGTTTCATGTTTAGCATTTGGTTGGATTATCCCAATCTTCAGGACGAGCTAGAGATCGTGAAATCGACCACCGCCGGAAAAGAGGTAAGCTTGAAGGAGATCATGAACGGGGAGGAGATCAGCTATTTCCAGCAATTGATCCGTAAGATTCCGGTACCCGAAAATGTGATGGAATATGCGGTGAAACTTTCCGCTGCCAGTCGCCCGAATCGAGAAGGAAGTTCGAATCTGGTCAACGAATACTTAAGCTGGGGTGCCGGGCCGAGAGCCTCGCAATATTTAGTGATCGGCGCCAAATGTCACGCCGCGCTGCGGGGCAAATACTCTCCCGACATTGAAGACGTAAAAGCCGTGGCCGAAGCCATCTTGCGCCATAGAATTGTCTTGAACTATAAAGCCGAAGCGGAAGGCTATAGTTTGGAAAGGATCATTCAGGAATTGGTAGAGGGAGTTTCTTGATTGAAAGTGACGCTTTAGTTATGCTTGAATTGATGGAGATCATGAAAAAGTGAGAAAAGGAGATCGTGAAAAAGTGAGATAAGGAGAAAGTGAAAAAGTGAGATAAGGAGATCATGAAAAAGTGAGATAAGGAGAAAGTGAAAAAGTGAGATAAGAAGAAAGTGAGATAAGGAGAAAGTGAGAAAAGGAGAAAGTGAAATAAGGAGAAAGTGAGAAAAGGAGAAAGTGAAATAAGGAGAAAATGAGAGTTTGAGATGCCTAGATTTTAAGAGCGCAGAGGGCTTAATAACTAAACAACCGACTTACAAAATCTATTTTGTCATTGATTGATTTGCTGATTCTAATTGAAAAAGACTTTTAAGGTGCTGAGATTAAAAAATTCTAAGAGTTAGAGATTAATAGAATGAAAGAATAACGGCTAGAATACCATGGCGATTCCAAGATTCCAAATTAACCCTCTCTCACTATCTCACTATTTCTCTATCTCACCATTTCCCTATCTCATTATCTCAAAAAAGTGATTCCAAATTGATGGATTCGTGATTGTAGCATTCTCGGATTAAAAAAATCAAGCGTCACTTTTTACTTTCCTCGCTCTCAAAACCTCACGTTTTCCCCCTACCGGCCCCGGTAATTTCTCGATTTCAAAGCCAATCTCCTTCAACCTTCTTTTGACCTCCCCCTTCACGCAATAGGTGGTTAAGATCCCATTCGCTTGTAAAGCAACATGCATCTTTTCAAAGACCTCTTTTTCCCACAGTTGAGGCTGTTTTTCAGGGGCAAAGGCATCAAAGTAGATCAGGTCCAAATCGTTTGGAAGCGACACCCTCCTCAAATCATCCTTTATTTTCTTCAGCTTGAAGAATTGGTCTATCTCGATCCACTCTCCCCATTTGGCTTGATGTAGTACTTCGAACTTGCTTTGATCGAATCCACTTTCTTTAGCGAAGTTCAAGCTTTGCCATTCCGCTTCTTCAAGGGGATATTTTTCCAGGCAGAGGTACTCTACCTTAAGCGCTTTTTTTCTTGCCTCCATCCAACTCAGCATGGCATTCAGTCCGGTGCCGAAACCCATTTCGAAGATTTTTATGTTCGATTGCGCTTTGGCTTTTTCCCACAGACCGTTGCCGATGTAGACGACCATGGCTTCTGCAATGGAACCGTGAAGCGAATGATAGTGCTCATCCATTTCAGGCAGGTAGAGGCTGTGTGAGCCGTCTTTGGTAGTGGTGAGCTTTCGTTGCATGAGTGGTAAAAATTACCACTTTCAATCAGAGTAGAGGCGTAACTTTGCCTAAAAAAAATCGGAAGAAGATGCAGGAGATCAAAGCGAGCCAGATAGAATCAGCCATGGCGTATGAGGAGTATGTGAACTTATTGGACCAATTGATGGCTGAAGGGAAAACCACCGGGGAGGATCAATCTGAAAAAATGGTGCATTATGCCGGCCTGAACCAACAGCGGATGAAGCGGATCAGCAAGACCTTCAACCCCTCAGACAAATTTCGGGCTGCGGCAAGCAGCTTAGATCGCTCCATGATCTGGTTGGTGCTGACTGAAGGTTGGTGTGGGGATGCTGCCCAGAATCTTCCCATATTGAATAGTTTGCATCAGCTTTTTCCACAAGTGGAATTGCGACTCCTTTTGCGCGACCAAAACCTCGAGTTGATGGACCAATTTCTGACCAATGGCGGTCGTTCGATTCCCAAACTGATCGCGCTTGACGCCGAATCCCATGAGGTTCTTGATCAATGGGGCCCGCGTCCGGATGCTTTGCAACAGCTTGTACTGGATTTTAAAAAGGTTCCCAATGGCAACTATGAAGAGTTTACCAAGGAGGTTCATCTTTGGTATGCGAAAGATAAGGGAAGGTCTACCGAGCAAGAGATCCTCGATATGATGAAAAAATCACAATAGCCACAATAAGCAGGGCCTGGATGGGTTAATTATATTTGCCTTGGTGCGTACGTCGAACATTACCATATTAATTTTAGCGCTTCTTCTCCTTTTCGCCTGTCGCAGGGATGAAGAGATCATTGATGACGCCTCAGCACGACTCGAATTCTCTACCGATTCGGTAAGCTTCGATACCGTCTTCACCTCCGTGGGCACGGTGACCCAAAACATCCGGGTATACAATCCTTACAAAGAGCGAATACGGATCAGCAGCATCAGGCTGAATGGGGGACAAGGCTCTGCTTTCCGCATCAACGTAGATGGCAGTCCGGGCCCGATCCATACCAATGTGGAGATTGCGGCAGAAGATAGCATGTTCATCTTCATTGAGGCCACCGTTGACCCCACCAACGTAAACAACCCTTTTGTGATCACTGACCTGATCGAATTTGAGACCAACGGTAACCGACAAGAAATCGACTTGGTGGCCTGGGGGCAGAATGCCTATTACTACACGCCAACCTCTTTTAACCGCAACCTACCTGATTTTACCTGTCTTACTTCCGCCTGCAGCGACGCCAAGCCGCCGGTGGATACCGTATGGACCAAAGAGAAGCCCATTGTGATCTATGGCTTCGTAGCTATCGATTCCTTGGACCGACTCACTATTGAGGCGGGCACGGAGATCTATTTTCATCAGGGTGGGGGAATTTGGGTTTACCGAGGCGGTTCGCTTCGCGTGATGGGTACGGAGGCGGAACCGGTGACTTTTCAAGGCGACCGCAGGGAGCCGGCTTTTGAGAACCGGCCCGGACAATGGGACCGGATCTGGATCAACGAAGGCGGACAGAATGAGATCCACCATGCGCGAATTCGAAACGGATTCATTGGTTTACAGCCTGAGGTATTGCCCTTTGATGATCCACCCTACGATCCGACCAGCCTCACGATCACCAATACCGTGATCGAGAATTGCTCGGGATTTGGTATGTTATCCTCCATTTACAATGTAAGGGCCGAGAATTTGGTGATCAGCAATAGCGGGCAGTACAATATGGTAATTCGCGCAGCGGGCAATTACGATTTTTATCACTGTACCCTGGCCAATTATTTTTCGGAGGCTTCCAGAGAAACCCCATCTGTGCTCATTCAAAATTCTTTCATTACGTCCAATAATACACAAGTGATCGGGGTTCCTGAGGTCGGTATGTACAACTCCATCATATATGGAAGCTTGCAGAATGAGTTCAGTACGGAAGTGGTCAACAACGGCAGCCTTGAACTTGATTTTCGTTCAGTGATCCTGAGAACCACTCAGGCTACCTCAGACACCACCCAGTTCAAGCAAATCATCCGCAATCCGCCGAATCAACTCTTTCTCGATCCCCAGAATCGGGACTTCTCGCTTTCCGAAAATTCGCTCGCCCGCGATCAGGGAGATGTGAATATTGCCAATGTGGTGCCAATTGATCTTTTGGGTAATTCTAGAACAGCAGATGGAAATCCGGATTTGGGAGCTTATGAGTTCACTCCCTAATTCACTTTGTGAATTAAGTCCGATGGCCGAGGACCGATGGCCGGCGTTTCGTTTTTGATTCTGAAACGCTAGCGCGGACATGCTGTCCGTAAGGGGTATTGAGTTAATATCAAAGTAGTTTAGATCCCTTTAGTCAACCTTTGTGAACCTCTGTGAAAGCGCAGCGCCTTTGCGTGACTTTGTGGTATAGCTGCTAAATAGCTTCAGGAACTAGGAGTCGATCAAAAATCGAAGCGTATCCACTCCATCCGCCTAGTCCCAATATTGAGAAACTAGAATATAGAGCCTAGAACCTAGACATTTGTCCGTGCCTGATATAGGTTGACCACTTTAAAACGTGATCAACATGAAAACAAATTTAAGAGCACTACGGAAACATCGTCGTTATTCAGAGGAATTTAAGAAGTCAATAGTCAAAGACTATGAATCTGGTAAGTTCAGTGTACTACAACTGGAGCGGCTTCATGGGGTATCCAACCCTACTATTTATGAATGGATCTACAAATATTCTATCTTTAACGAAAAGGGATACCGAGTAGTGGAAAAGAAGTCAAGTAGTCAGGAAAAGATTAAAGATTTAGAAAAAAAGATCAAGGAATTAGAATCTGCAGTGGGTCGCAAGCAGATCAAGATCGATTATTTAGAGACCATGATGGAAGTAGCTAAGGACGAACTAAATATCGATATCAAAAAAAACTTCGACACCCCACACTCCAAAGGATCAAAGAGCGCAAAGAAGAAATGAATTATTCACTAAATGCGCTTTACCGAGAGGTAGGAATAAGCAAGCAGGCTGTGGCTCAATATGAGCGTCGACAGCTGGTTTTCCACAGTCGGCTTACTCAGTTAATGGCAGAAGCTGATGAACTGCGTGAGGAGCATCCGGGCTGTGGGGTGAAGAAAATGTATGAGACATTGAGTCCTGACTTTATGGGAAGAGATCGCTTCATTGAGGTCATGATGGAGCTTGGTTATCGAGTGAGACGGAAGAAGAACTATCGCAAGACTACTAGTTCTACAGCGAAGTATTACCCTAACTTGATTAAAGGGATGAAGGTAAATGGCCCTTGTCAACTATGGCAAAGCGATACCACATACATCCAGGTAGGAGATAGATTTTACTACGCTACTTTTATAATCGATGTATATACCAAGAAGATCGTAGGCTATAAAGTAGCAGATAACTTAAGAGCCACAGCGAATGTAGCGGCACTAAAGATGGCATTGAAACATCATCCAGCGCCGAGGATCCATCATTCTGATCGAGGACATCAGTACATCTACAGCGAGTATACTAGGATACTTAGAAGTCAAGGAACTGAGCTAAGCATGGCTAAGATAGCACAGGATAATGCCTATGCAGAACGAATCAATAAGACCATCAAGGAAGAATACCTGAATCACTGGAAACCTATGGACTTAAAGCAACTAATAAGTATGGTGAACAAAGCAGTCAATCACTATAACCACAAGAGACATCATAATCATCTAGGCAAAATAAGCCCGGTAAACTTTGAAAAGTCTCTTTCTGGAATTAATTCCAGAAAGATCATCACTATCTTTAACAATGAATTAGTAACCTAAAACAGTCAACACTAATCAGGCAAGTGCAATTGAGGCCGAGGCCGGCATTTTGCACTCAATTGTCAGCTCGAGCGGAGTTCGCAACGCAGAATTTTATGAGGATTTTTTTGAAAGAAAGAACCCCTCGTATTAATCACAAAGGCACAAAGTTCTTACACCAAGCACACAAAGGCTTTTGGATTAGGATGTCTCCGCGCCCTCCCTGCCTTCTCCGCGCAGCTTCAAGGCAGTTGAAGCCTCTGTGGGTAAAGCAGAAGTTATTTTTATTTTATGCCCCTCTGTCTAAAATCTAATCTCTAATATCTAAACTCTTAATCCTAAGCTTCAATCAAAAATCGAAGCGTATCCACCCCATCCGCATAATCCCACAACTCAGGTTGTTGCGCCTTGCCAAGGTCTTCAAAATCAGGATGCTCGAAATCGGATACCACCACTTGAATTTCCTCGCTGATCGGTTTTAATTTATCCTCTACCTCATTGAGTTCTCGATACCGTTCGTAGAAAAGCACCCCAAGCGGAGAATGAATACCCTCATCTTCTTTCAACAGAAGAAACCCATTTTCCCTGAGATCAATGCGGCTCATCAGATAGACGGCTTTGTTGTAGTCGTAATTGTTGGCGTATTGATGATGATGGATCACCTCTTTGTACTTGTAAAATGCCTTGAAGAGCCGATCGAGCTCAAAATCTTGGGGAATGAACACCTTGGTTACATTTCTACACCCCAAGCCAAAATGGATGAAAACGTCATCCGCCAGTTTTTCAATTTGAGCTTCGCTAGCGTGATCGCTCAGCACGGCAACCGCGCTTCTGTTCTTGCGGATCAGCTTTGGTTTTTCACGAAAATAATAGTCGAAATAGCGCGCAGAATTGTCACTGCCGGTGGCGATCAATATTTCGGCTTCTTTAAGCTGATCTACCTTTTGGATGCGGTCTTCCCAGTCGCTATCGAGCGCCGCAAGCACCTCTAAGACGAGTCCCATCAAGGCGGTGTCTTTTGAAGATAGTTTTGCGAGCAATTGGTTTCCACTCAGCAAAACCGTTAAGGCATCGTGTAATCCAACCAGCGGAATGTTGCCGGCCATGATCACGCCCACTTTTTTAGGCGGATTTGGGGCTTTAAGCGCATACTTTTCCAACCACTGCTCAATGGCCTTTCTCTGCAGACTTTTGGCCCAGGCGGCATAAGCCGTTTTAACGGAATCCTCGGTGAACCAAGGATTCGTGTGTTTGGCCTCCTGGATCAGGCGTCGACTTTTTTCCAAGAGTGGCTTCAGCGCCTCCATTTCAATGTGGGCGTCTTCCTGCAGGCTTAATTCGAAGAAGTTTCCGAGTCTGTGCAGATTTTCAACAACTGATTGTTTTTTCACTTGCGGTACTTTGATGGTTTGCCTTTGTTTTTCGGCTAACTTTGACTCATTAACCGAACAAAAAACAGCCCTTTCGGGTTGAATTTGCGAATTTACACATACAAAACGACCAACCATGGCTATTATCATTACTGATGAATGTATCAACTGTGGGGCTTGCGAGCCTGAATGCCCAAACAACGCCATCTATGAAGGCGGAGAGGAGTGGCGTTTTTCAGACGGCACTTCACTGAGCGGCGATGTAAAACGGATGAGTGGTGAATCCATAGACGCCGATGCCGAGCAAGAACCCATCAGCATGGATTATTACTATATCGTTCCCGATAAATGCACCGAATGCATGGGCTTCCATGATGAGCCTCAGTGCGCTGCGGTTTGTCCGGTCGACTGCTGTGTAGACGATCCGGACATCCGCGAAAGCGAAGAAGCACTTTTGGCGAAGAAGGATGTCATGCACTAGTGCATGAGAACCGAGAACCTAGAGTCTAGAACCTAGAGAACCTATGCGAAATCTTTGCGAACCTTTGAGTAACAGCTGAGAATTTTCAAATTCATTTTAATCGTAATTTGGGACAATCGTGAGATTTACTCTACTCATATTGCTCTCATTTTCATTCCTAACTTCTAAGTCCCAAAATCTGGAATTGATCCAAAATCAATGGGAAGCCATTGCCAAGGCCAAGACCGCCGAAGAAAAATTGATGCGGAATTGCAGAATGGGTGCATTGGGTATCGGATCAAATTTTGATTTTGAGATGAGAACCATCAAAAGAGAAACAGATCTCAATGTGATTGAGGGTATTTCTGATCTGATGGATGATAGCAGTCGGATCCGATTGATTTCCAGGTTTTTTGAAATTGAGAATGGGAAGTATCAATACGATCATGACTATGCCTGTGCTTTTAAAACCGATTCAACTTACGGAAAGAATAAATCAATGTATGGCTTAATGTTTGGGCGAAGAGCTTGCGACAATGATCATGAATTAAGCTGCAAGCCCTGTCAGGTGAAATCATATATAGAAGATGATTGGGAAGGGGCGTACTATACTGATCTTACTACTTTCTACCAAGACAGCTTGATGTATCTGAAGTTGGAAGGAGCGCAATATCATGCGAACGGCACAGTTCCTGTTATGCATACCTTTACGGTGTCGCCAAGCTGCAAAATCAAATTCCTAGATGAATCGCAATAGTTATATGAAGATCACATCGCTACTTATCTCACTTTGTTTTTCATATTCAGTGCTTGCCCAAAGTACCGAATTGGAAAAGATCGAGAAAGCCTGGCAGAAGCTCTTGGCAGAGGAGCATCCGGCGGCTCGCCAACAACAGCTGAACGCTTTTGAAGGTCAAATTGGGGCGGCGGTGCACTTAAAATCTGAGATCGATCTGTCTGGCTTAGCCAATTTTACTGACCTCCGCTCCTCTGATTCTTCTCTGAGGGTAGTTTCCTACTTTATTCCCCTGAGCAACGGAGAATATATTCTACGGGGTCACATCAGCAAAATGTTCACTGAGAAAGAGGCTGGACTTATAATAGGCACCTTGAGTGCTTTTGGGAGGAAGTCGATCAGTGAATATGATGAAGACAGCGTGTATTGCTTTTGCAGAAACAATGTCCCAAGAGCATGGTACTACGATCTGATTGAAACCAAAGACCCTTTTGGCAATATCCAATACACTCTTTTAGGATGGACACCGGTCAATCGATTAAGGCATCGAAAGGTAGTAGAGGCCTTGCATTTTGGTCTAGGGGATGAAACCGTACCTGAGATCGAGTATGGCAAACCAATTTTTGAAGTCAAGGGTAAACGTCAGCACCGCATGATCTACGATTACTCTGCACAAACCACCATGAAACTGAAATTCAATGCCCAGCAAGATCGCATTGTAATGGATCATCTCTCGCCTTCGTCTCCTGAATTCGAAGGGGTCTATGAATATTATGGTCCGGATCTTTCTTTTGACGCCTTGAAGTGGGAGAGAGATCATTGGCAGTATCAGCCCGACGTTAATGTGGAGGAAGGTTTGAAGAAAGACAAAAAAGCATTTGATAAAAAGGACAAGATCCTGGAGCAGGATATGATGTATGATTCGAATTGAGAACCTAGAACCGAGAATCTAGAACCAAGACGAATTCTTGCTTGGAGAACCTTTGAGAAACCATAGCGAACCCTTGTGTAATAGCTAGAAAAGCCAATTGAAACCAGAACTCCAATCCCACCTCGATAAAGCCAAGAGTCAACGCAAGTTGATCAATCGCTTCTTTAAGAAGCTGCACAAGAACCCGCCCAAGGATCTGGATCGGCAATTCCACGAAGCCCATGAAGAGGCCTTTGAGCAGATCGACTGCCTTGATTGTGCAAACTGCTGCAAAACCACATCGCCCATTTTTTACGATAAGGATGTGGAACGCATGGCAGGCCATTTCAAGATGAAGGCGACTGATTTCTTCGATCAATATCTTAAAGTAGATGAAGACGGTGATCAGGT
>Ga0207419_1003008_pt1 | contig 10417 bp, 6 predicted proteins | sample ElkSloMetagenome_4_FD_184723 | JGI IMG/M metagenome (GOLD analysis project Ga0207419, IMG submission 184723) | Hot spring microbial communities from Elkhorn Slough, Monterey Bay, USA - MD2A (version 2) | ecosystem: Environmental > Aquatic > Marine > Intertidal zone > Estuary: Microbial mat ... | reverse complement strand
TTTCCTCCATTATTTCCATTCTCAACGGGAGTTTCATTTCCTCCGTTGTTTCCATTATCAACAGGAGTTTCATTTCCTCCGTTATTTACAGGAGTTTCAGTTTCTTCGTTGTTTCCGTTATCAACAGGAGTTTCATTTCCTCCATTATTTCCATTCTCAACGGGAGTTTCAGTTTCTCCATTATTTCCATTCTCAACGGGAGTTTCAGTTTCTCCGTTATCTATAGGAGTTTCAGTTTCTTCGTTATTTCCATTATCAATAGGATTCGTATTTTCGTCTTCGTCACTAACGGTAATATTAATAACTTTAACATCGGTTAACCCTTCCGAGTCAGTCACAGTCACTTCCACTTGATAGATATTATCTCCATCAAGATCTGTGGGATTTTCAAAGTCGGGAGATGCTTTAAAACTCACTTCTCCAGTTGTCTGATCAATTGTCAATAAATCCTGATCGTCTCCCCCACTAATACTATAGGTTAAACCATTTCCTTCGCTATTTTTTTCATCGGTTGCGTTAACGTCGGTGACTAATATTGTGTTTTCAGCGATTGAAATATCCGCTTCCTTACCCTCTCCATCGCTAGTAATTTTAGGAGGGATTTTTATATCTTGTTTAACAAAAATCCGACCCACAGAAATCAAGTCTAAACTTCCGAAAGATTTTCCTTTTGAATCATTCTCTGGAGTGTTTTTTGGAAAATCACTTAAACCCACTAAATCATTGTTTTCATCAATATCTGGGGGGAAAATAGAGAAACCATAGAAAGTTTGATCGTCAGTAATATCGAGATCGGCGTAGCTAATAAAAACACCAGCGACAGCCTGTGAATCTCTTAAACCTCTCGTTGAACGTAAATTCTGTTCATTCTCATCTTTTCGCATCACTTCAGCGAGAATAGAAGATGATGATTTCCCCCAACTGTCTATACCAATACTTTTAAGGGTTCCAAATTCTGTCGGATTTCCCTGTTCATCAATGGCTGTTATGGGTGAAATTTTAAACGGATCATTCCCATTTCTTTCTACAATTAAAAAACCGATTTTTCCTAGAAATTCTTGTGGACTTGACAACCCATTAATTGAAACCAAGTCTACTCTTTCAATATTATTATTATTTCCGTCTTTATTTCCTTGATTCGTAAAAATATTATCTGTTCCTCTATTCACCACATTACTCAGTAAACTCTCCTCCATTGTGGTGACTAGAGAGGGTTTTAATAAGAGATCAGTTTTGGTTCTCTCTTGTTGTTCAAACCAAATAATTTGTCTTTTACCTTTAACAATATCATTATCAACGCGGTTGATGTTAATTCGATCAACAAATGACAGTAAATCATAGTTTTCACTAGCGTTACTGGTAAAACCCGTAATCTTGAGGTTATTGTTTTCCCCAACTTGAAAGTCATGTTTAAATGTATTGTGGGGAGAGTTAACCTCTTGGACAGTATATTGATCGTCAGTATTTTCAGTCAGATTATCGTAGACAGCAATTAGATCTTTAATAGGGATAGTCATAAATTTGCACTCCGATTTTATTCTAAGGTTTTAATTAGATTTTTAACAAATATGAACAGTTTAATTAATGATTTTTCTGGGATAAATTAAGACTACACAATTTACAGAAAAGGTAATTTTGTCGAGGGATGCTTCAATTCGTTTATTCACCTCTACGTGTTTTTGCGGACTTCAGCTATACTTCCAGTGTAATTTATAGAAAACTAAATGTCCGTATTTTCTCGGTAACTTTACAGAATTTTTACAAACTTAATGATTGGATAAATATTAGATAGGATAGAAGAAAAAACAGATTGAAATTTATATAATATGTTATACTTCTTGGTACATTTATTTTCTTGAAAGTGCTTGTAAACTAGGAGTTGTAGCTAAAGTTATCTATTTTGAGTCCTATCGCAGTGGGTTTGTCTCTAAACTCAAACTTTGAGATTATTTTTTTCAGTATCTCTGTATTTTTTTAACTCAATGCTATCCGTAAAAACACTGAAATTTTGGCAATCTTGAAAACTTGTTCTTTTTCCCTCAAATAGAGATGAGTTTAAATCAATTTAATTTTTGATCGGATGAGAGGGTTCAAGGTAAAGGAGAAGTTGAATCCGAGTTGAACTCAATGAGACTTAGCCCCAAATTCCCAAAAATATACCGTCAACGGTTCCAATACAAACCATGACGGCTAAATAGTCAGGATTATTTGATTGACAATCTCTACAAAATTCTACCGACGACTCGCTTCTACTTGTCGTACTACCGTTAACGCCGAATAAGACACCCCCGCAGTTCCTTCACCTGGATGGGTACAGTCTCCAACTAACCACAACTGTTTAAAAGGGGTTCGGTTCGCAAACCCAAACGGGCCAAAGGTAGGAATTCGTTGACCCACACCCCCAACTACCCCTTGATCCCGAGCGGTAAAATGTGCGAAAGTACGAGGTGTAGCCGCTTCTTGGTAAATGAGAGTTTCGGGAGTGAGATGAAAATAGGAACTCAACCGAGCGATCGCATCTTCTGTATACTGTTGTTTTAAGGCTGGATAGTCTTGACAATTCCACCATTGACGAGTATCAGTAAAACTAGAAGCAGTAATCGTGGCTTTCCCCTCGGGGGCGCGTCCATCACCGGGATGACTCACCGAAACAAACAGAGAATTATTCTCACCAATTAACTGATCGTAATCATAGAGAAATTGCAGATGAGGCGGACATCCAGCCGGAATTGCAGATTGATCTACACCTAAATAGACAACGAAGGCGCCAGAAGCGGGAGGCAATTTATCGACTCGGCGCTGATAACCGTGTTGGAGAAAGCTAGAGGGCGTTTGAGGTTGACTGTTCCCCATTCCCGTCAGTTTAACTAAATTCTGAGTTGTCACATTTGCAACGACAAAATCAGCCGTTTCTCGCCAAACTTCGCCTGTTTTTTGATTTTTTACGCGGACTGCGGTTGCTTTTCCGTTGTCGGTTTCTATCGCTTCGACAGTATGCCGCATAAACAGTTTACCACCATCTCGTTCTAAAGCTGCAACTAAGCGATCGCTCAACACCTGCATACTGCCTTGTAAATGATACAACCCTTGAGGTGCGTTTGAAACCCCCAAAGCTGTTGCTGCGTACAATAACGCCGTTTCTTCGGTATCTACTTGTGAATAGAGTTTTAGCTGTAAATCTAAAAACGTTTTTAACCGTAAATGGTCATCCAACTTGAACAAACGCAACGCATCTGCTACGGTCATAAAAGTAAAGGGAAAAGTGATCGCCGTATCAGGACGAAGCGCTTTTATCAGTTGCCAAATATCCCAAAGATTTCGAGGCGGTAACACCGGATCGCGCCCTTGAAATCGCCAACTGGCTTGAAATAATCGATTCATTAATAACCAAAAAGGTTCGCTACCGGGAAACTGTTTTTGACGTTCATTTTGCCATTTTTGTGGATCTCGCCAAATATTAATTGGTTCGGTTTCATTGGGGAGAAATACCGCACAAGCGGGATCACAAGGCGTCGATAAAGGAAGTTCAATATTAAGTTCAGAAAAAATCCGATGATGAATTCCCCCAGGTTCGAGTCCGGCGACCTGGGTAGCCCCCACATCAAACGTAAACCCCCGTCGTTTGAAGGTAGAGGCGCATCCTCCGGGGACAATCGCCTGATCGAAGATGAGAACATCATACCCCCGATGGGCCAGTAACGCGCCTGCGGTGAGTCCCCCTATTCCCGCACCAACAACGATAACTCGCGGTTTTGAGCAATTTTTGTGAAGCGTTGACATGGATTAGCTTAATATTTCTTAACGTCTTTTATCATAATTCATCTTTGGCGATCGCGCAGACATCCCCACCCGACGGCGCATGAGGTGTTAAACTAATCGTTATTCGGTGTTTTTATAACCCCTATTTTTTATGTCTGTCGCGAAAGATTTAGAAGCTTGGCAAACTCAAAACTTTGAGGAAATTGAAGTTCCTCCGAGTGATTTGTACAGTGAGGAACCGCCCTTGGAAAGTTATCTGCATCTCAAACAAATTTTGTTACTCTTATCGGGTTTGGAATGGTTTTGGCGAGATAGAGATGATTTTTTTGCAGCCGGAAATCTAACAATTTATTATAGTCCCCGTCAGATTAAAACTCAAGATTTTAGAGGGCCTGATTTTTTTGTAGTCTTGGGAACCGAACGTAAACCCCGCAAAAGTTGGGTGGTTTGGGACGAAGAGGGGAAGTATCCTAATATTATTATTGAATTACTTTCCGACTCAACAGCCAAGACAGATAGAGGGGAGAAAAAGTTAATTTATCAAAATACCTTTCGGACACCGGACTATTTTTGGTTTGATCCCCATACGTTGGAGTTTAGAGGGTTTCATTTGGTTGATGGAGAATATCAAGAGTTGCAACCGAATGAAAAAGGTTTGCTTTGGAGTCAGCAACTGCAATTGTGTTTAGGAGTTTATCAGGAACAGTTAAGGTTTTTTACGCCCGAAGGGGAATTGATTTTAACTCCCGAAGAAACCGCCAAATCCAATCAAGAACAATTGGAAGTGGAACGAGAACAATTGGAAATGGAACGACAAAAAAATGAAAAATTAGCCGCAAAACTGCGGGAGTTAAATATCGACCCCGAGAGTCTATAGTAATTCCTTTTGACTATAACTTCAGGTTCAGTCAAGGGAAAAACGACTTTTTCTAGCCTGAAGCCAGCTTTGTAAATCAAACGGTGTTAATTCCTGCAAATATTGATAAGCATTGTTTCCTGAATAAACATTCCCACCGGTTTGAGAGCCAAAAAGTTTAATAAAAATTAAATTAAGATCGATCTTACCGTCCACAAAGTATACTAATATATGAGCTAATTGATTTAACAACGCTGGATTCAACAACATTACACTAAGCATCAATGAATCTAGTCGAAAGCGATAATCGCGATCGCAGAGTACAAAGATGATTTGATCAGATTGTGCGGTTAATTTTGAATAATGTCTCAAACTGTGCTGAAGATTAAAGGCAAGCATCTTAAGATGGAAAGTGACAAAACAACGTGGGATGGCAGCCAATGACCTCAATTTTAATAAAACCCTCTTCTCGTCCGATCAATGCACCAACGGTACATCGGCTCCCCAACGGTCTCACGATTGTCGCAGAACAGTTACCAGTGGAGGCGGTGAACCTAAATGTGTGGTTGAATGTTGGTTCGGCGAATGAACCGGATAATATTAACGGAATGGCTCACTTTCTCGAACATATGGTGTTTAAAGGCACACCCCAACTCGAAATGGGAGAGTTTGAGCGACTGATCGAACAACGGGGGGCTGTCACCAACGCAGCAACCAGCCAAGATTACACTCACTATTACATCACAACCGCACCTCACGACTTTGCCGAGTTAGCCCCGCTACAACTCGATGTTGTATTTAATGCGAGTATTCCCCATGATGCCTTTGAACGAGAACGGTTTGTCGTACTTGAAGAAATTCGTCGTTCTGAGGATAATCCCAGTCGTCGTTCTTTTCGACGTTCGATGGAAATGGCTTTTGAACGACTTCCCTACCGACGTCCCGTATTAGGGCCATCTGAGGTGATTGAACAAGTCACTTCTCAACAAATGCAAGAGTTTCATCGCACCCATTACCAACCGAGTTCGACAACCGTCGCCGTTGTGGGAAATTTACCTGCCCAGACGTTGATTGAAATTGTTGAAAATTCAATTAATGACATCAATCCTCAACCCGGGGAAACAACCGTTGAACCCTTGATCGCTAATTTAACTCCAGAAGACGGTTTTGATACCATTGTCCGACAGGAGATGGTTGATGAAAGCTTACAACAAGCAAGGCTGGTGATGATTTGGCGAACTCCTGGATTGAATCAACTCGATGAAACCTATGCGCTGGATATCCTCGCCACCATTTTAGGTCAAGGACGAACTGCTCGTTTAGTTCAAGATTTGCGGGAAAACCGAGGTTTGGTTTCCTCGATTTCCATCAGTAACATGACTCAACGCCTACAGGGAGTCTTTTATATTTCCGCTCGGCTTCCAGTGGAAAATTTAGCTGAGGTAGAAGCTGCTATTGTTCAACACATGGAACGGGTACAAACTGAGTTAATCTCAGAGGCGGAAATTGCCCGCATTCGCACTCAAGTCGCAAATCGTTATATCTTTGGGAATGAGACACCTAGCGATCGCGCTGGATTATATGGTTATTATCAATCTGTAGTCGGAGATTTGACGGTCGCCTTTAACTATCCGGCTCGTATTCAAGCGATCAATGCTGAAGATCTACGCTCTGCTGCTCAAAAATACCTATCAACAAAAGCTTATGGTGTCACCCATCTTAAACCGCTCACAGCCTAATTTTAGAAATTGGAGTCAAAATTGACTCCCGTTGTCGAGACAATTAAAGTTGATCGAGACATCGTAGCCCAGTTATTGTAAAAACTGGAGAACAGTTTTTCTCCAGATCCTAAATTAATCTCCCGATAAGAGATCGCAACTCATGACTAGGACAGCTCAATCACCCTACACCAACGAACAAACCACTGCATGGTTACGTGGATTATTGACTCTGGCTTTGGCAGATGGACAATTTGATGCAGAAGAACAAGAGCTGATTGTTTCTCTCACCCATGAACAGTTGGGGACAGATACAGATGTATCTACTCTCGAACCCATTTCACCCCAGGAGTTAGCCACTCACTTAGGAAAAGGAACTGAGATGGCAGAAAACTTCCTAAGAACTGCCGTAATGGTTGCTTTAGCCGATGGGATTTATTCCGTGTGTGAGGATGACCTCATGCACCAGTTTTGTCAGGCTCTAGATCTCGATGATCAGGTTTTGACGTCTCTACGGCATACTTTAGAAGATCTTGAGGCTAAACAAGCTCAAAGCGCTCAGGGTGGAACTCTCAAACCAGGGGGAGAAGCACATCAGCTTGATGTTTTGCATCCGGTTAAACATTGGTTGGATGACTGGAAGGTTCACGATCCCAAGGTGGCTCGTTTTATCTGCAAGATGATTCCTCCTCAATGTCCCTTTGAACGGGATGTGACTTTGTTTGGTCGCAAGATTGTTCATATTCCGCCCATGTGCAAAGTTAACCCTCTCTATGAACAGCTTGTCGGTTTGCGTTTTCGGGCGCTTTCCTATTTGGCCGATGATTGCGAGGAAGATGTCTCGAAGTATATTTAGAAGCAAAATTAAGCTTCTGTATTGATGTCCGAGAATGTTAACAACCTGGAATTTTAGGAATTTTGAGGCGTTTTCTCAATCGAGATCTACTCAAGCGATCAGAGAATTTGATTTTTTGTCGGTAGGGGATTTCAAGAGCGTTGAGATCAATGCCTCAATTTTCTGGGCTAATTATTGTTTTTTATTCTTCTTAAAAAAAATAAAGCCTACAGCCTTAGTCCCACAATTATCACTTCAAAATAAGTAACTTTTGGGACATTTTACACTTGATTTTTATCTAATCTTTAATCAGTCTTAACCCATTTAGAGTTTAAAGATGAGTCGCATAATTTTTGGATTTAACGAAATATTTAATTAAGCCACAACTTATATTATAACCAATATCAGTCGCCTAGAAAGATTAATTTTTTTTAAGACTCACATCACTCGGCTTAATCTTTCAGGGTTGATTTTCTGAACTCGCCTTGATTTGTCAAGCCTTTGTAACTCAAAATCCACACTTAAATGATTAAATATTTAAAACATTTTTTATTAAATTATAGTTTATTTATATGAATTTCAAGTTTAGATCAGCAAATCTTAATTTTTTATTAAAATTTTAAATAGTACAAAGTTAATAATCGCTAACTTTTCTGAGATCAACAGCAAAGCCGAAAAGACCTTTACCCTATATGGGGAGAGGGATTCAACATTTTTTGGTTCTAGTGTTAGATTGGTCATCAAACAGTTTAAGATTAGCAAGGCGATCAAAAATGTATATTTTGATTGTTTTCAAGTTCTGTGGTTGAATGAAAGATGTCTTCGGGTTTGCTGCTGTCAACTCACTTCTAAAAACCTGGAGTGAAGCCAAGCTCAGACCAACACCATTAACCAGATGGCAGTAGCATACAACTAGAACCTTAAATATTCTTCATTAAGTAAGAATTTAGATGAGTGAGGCTTCTTCCGTGAAAGAAAGAAAGTATAATTACAGAAATAGCAATGCAAACTGAATACAAAACGCCTTCTCAACAACAAGACTACGGTTCTGACCCCATTGCGGTTCGGGACACTGCTAACTATCAGCGTGAATATATTCAGGATTTTGTTGGCAAATGGGATCAACTAATCAGTTGGGAAGCCCGAGCCAAAAGTGAAGGAAACTTCTTTATTGATATTCTCAAAGAACATGGCGCTCGTAAAATCCTAGATGTCGCCACCGGAACCGGATTTCATTCCATTCGTTTACGGGAAGCTGGCTTTGAAGTCGTCAGCGCAGATGGCAGTCCTGAAATGCTGTCAAGGGCTTTTGAAAATGGTCGCGATCATGGACTAATTTTACGCACCGTTCAAGCGGACTGGCGTTGGCTCAACCGTGATATTCATGGTAAATTTGATGCAGTTATTTGTTTAGGAAACTCTTTTACTCATCTGTTTTCTGAACGCGATCGCCGTAAAGCCCTAGCAGAATTTTATGCGGCGTTACGCCATGATGGTCTGCTGATTTTGGATCAACGCAACTATGATGGAATCCTCGATAGCGGCTTTTCTTCTAAGCATATTTATTACTACTGCGGAGAAAATGTTAAAGCAGAACCCGAACACATGGATGACGGTTTAGCTCGTTTTCGTTATGAGTTTCCCGACAAATCTGTGTTTCACCTGAATATGTATCCCTTGCGGAAAGATTACACCCGTAAGCTGATGCAGGATGTCGGTTTTCAACGCATCAAAACCTATGGTGACTTCCAAGAAACCCATCACCAAGATGATCCAGACTTCTTTATTCATGTTGCTGAGAAGCAATACGAAACTGAAGAACAAGGAACCCGAAAAACAACCTATTCAAACACAGTTGACACGGCTCGCAACTACTACAACAGTGACAGTGCAGATGCTTTTTATGCCAGCATTTGGGGGGGAGAAGATATCCATGTTGGGATTTACAAAAGCGAAGATGAACCTGTCTTTGATGCCAGTCGCCGCACGGTAGAAGAGATTGCTTCTCATCTCAAACTTAATGAAAATAGCCGAGTTTTAGATATTGGCGCAGGTTATGGCGGTGCCGCTCGTTATCTCGTCGAAAAGTTTGGCTGTCATGTGACTTGTGTGAATCTAAGTGAAGTTCAAAACGAACGCAATCGTCTGTTAAACCAGGAACAGAATGTGAGTTCAAAAATTGATGTTGTTGATGCGAGTTTTGAAGATCTTCCCTTAGATGATATTAGCTTTGATGTTGTCTGGTCACAAGATGCCATTCTACACAGTGGAAATCGGTCTTTAGTTTTTAAAGAAGTTTATCGAGTTCTCAAATCCGGTGGAGAGTTTATTTTCACTGATCCGATGCAAAGTGATGACTGTCCTGAAGGTGTACTGCAACCGGTTTATGATCGGATTCATTTAGATTCTTTGGGTTCAATTGAATTCTATCGGCAAGTCGCAAAATCCACAGGGCTTGAGGAAATCGAAGTGATCGATCTTTCTGAACAATTAGTCAATCATTACAGTCGAGTTCTCAAAGCGGTTGATGAAAATTATCAAGAAGCCTTAGAAAGCTGTGGTGAAGATTATATTGAACGTATGAAACTGGGTTTGAATCATTGGATTGAATCTGGAAAGAAAGGCTATCTCAGTTGGGGAATTTTGCATTTTCGCAAAAAATAGTCTTTCTCAATTTTACTCAGTGTTGAACTGAAGATCAGATTAGACTTCTGTGGGAGAACTTTCTCCTACAGTTTTTATCTATTGACAAAATTCAGTAATTATGTATATAGTTTGACCCCGGCTCAAAAGTAGAATGTTCTAGGTAGCCGATTGACAGAGAGAAATGCTTCAATGGAAAAGCCTTAGAAATTATTGAGTTAGATATCAGTAGTTTCTGGTTCTATACAGTCCTTTCTCCTGTCAGTATAGTTTAAATAATAATTCAACACTCTAATTAATCGCTTAAATAGTACCCAAAAATAGGGGGAGAAGAAACTTCCCCATACTCCCCCTTATCCTTCAGGTTGATAACTACCAAACCCGATACTGGTCATTTCCTGGGGTACCCAGTCTGTATCCATCGCTTCTGGAGGCGCAATATCGGCTCCCAAAACCACACCCATTTCACTAGACTCTAAACCAGGCGTCGATGCAGCATCAGTTTCAGACTGGTGTTGACGAGACTGAGGCCCATTTTCTTGCAGCAGTTTTTGCATTTCTGGGGGAATACTCGTTTCCGGTGCAGACTGTTGAGACAGCCAAGCA
>Ga0207419_1003007_pt1 | contig 10418 bp, 11 predicted proteins | sample ElkSloMetagenome_4_FD_184723 | JGI IMG/M metagenome (GOLD analysis project Ga0207419, IMG submission 184723) | Hot spring microbial communities from Elkhorn Slough, Monterey Bay, USA - MD2A (version 2) | ecosystem: Environmental > Aquatic > Marine > Intertidal zone > Estuary: Microbial mat ... | reverse complement strand
AACCTCCCAATCTCCCAATCTCCCAACCTCCCAACCTCCCAACCTCCCAACCTCCCAACCTCCCAACCTCCCTAACTCCCTAACTCTTTTGAACGCTGACAAGCCGCTTTCACCGCTTCTATCAACGCCGAACGAAAAGCCGCTTGTTCAAGAGTCCCCACCCCTGCTATCGTCGTTCCCCCTGGACTGGTCACACGATCTTTTAACTCTGCCGGGTGCATACCTGTTTGTTGTAGCAACTCTGCGGTACCGAGAACCGTCTGTAAAGCCAGTTTAGAAGCAATCGCTCGGGGAAGTCCTGCCGCCACCCCTCCATCAGCTAGAGCCTCAACCATCAAGGCAACATAAGCAGGCCCAGACCCCGATAAACCCGTAACCGCATCCATCAAATATTCTGGCACTTCCACCACTTCACCCACGGCCGCTAAAATTTGTTGAGCCAGTTTGAGATGATCAGGTTTAACCGCTTGACCCGAAGCAATGGCACTAATTCCAGCCCCTACCGTTGCGGGAGTATTCGGCATCACCCGAATTACAGGACGATGAAGGAAAGCTGACTCTAGCTTACTCAAAGGTACACCCGCTAAAATCGAAATAATAATTACCTCAGAATCAGGGTTTGTAGAATCTCCTAAACTCAGAGCCGCTAAATCGGAAATAATGGTATCTAAAATTTGGGGTTTAACCGCCAACAGCAACACCTCTGTAACCTGTGCAGCTTGGCTATTATCACCCGTGACCTCTACCCCGTACTGTTGCTGAAGAACCTCTCTACGTTGCGCTTGGGGTTCGCTGACAATCACATCTGAAGGCTGGTAAATCTTTTGAGCAATCAAACGAGACAGGAGAGCTTCTCCCATCACTCCACCACCAATCAAACCAAATTTGAATCCTGTCATTAGTAAAAATTAAAAGGGTCAGAGTCAGTCATCAGCATTTTGACATCCTCCCCCGGATAAATCGCGGGGGAATCCAAACATTACTGTTTGGGCTTCCTCTTTCTACAAGTTGATTTACTAGGTTGAGTTTCCCCAACAAAGCAGAGATCGTTCTCTCGGGAGGCGTTGATTTCCGTCTGCCCGACGGTATTTGAAAAACAGATACTTTCGCGGAAAAACGGATTAAGCTACCTGCGATCAGCCTAGATTTATGCGTTTTACAGTCAAGTTAATCCGTTAAATCCATTTCTGTTCCGTTTCTTGTTGCTAGCTGCTTTAATGCGGTTTTGAGAATGTTTTGAGCAGCGTTATGATCTCGGTCTGCAACGTATCCACAGTGAGGACATTTATGAGTTCGGGTGCTGAGAGTTTTAGCTACTTTCTCGCCACAGTTTGAACAGTTTTGGGAGGTGTTAGCAGGTTCAACGGCAATGACTGGAACCCCATAAATCCTCCCAAAATACTCTAACCATTCTCTAAACTTGTACCAAGCGGCATCGTTAATTGACTTGGCTAGATGCTGGTTTTTGACTAAATTCCGTATCCGTAGGTTTTCAATCGCTACCAAGTCGTTAGACTGTATGACGTGCTGGGCTAATTTACAGACCCAATCGTTACGCCTGCGTGAAACCTTGAGATGCGCTCTACCTAATCTATTCCTGGCTTTTTTACGGTTTTGACTCCCCTTTTTGGTTCTTGATAGTCGGCGTTGCAACTTTTTGAGTTGGCGTTCATCCTTTCTCAAAAAACGAGGATTGTCTGCTTGATTACCAGAACAATCAGTGTAGAAATAGTTAAGACCGACATCTAACCCAGTTTGTTTTCCTGTGAGTTCTTTTTTTTCCTCTCGTTCGTAATCTATCAGAAATTGTGCATAATACCCATCGTGCCTTCTGATCACTCGAACTCGTTTAATTTGTTGGAGTTGATAGAAGTGCAAATTTCGACTTCCCCACAGTTTAAATGTACCCGCTTCAAATTTGTCGCTAAAGGTTAAATAACGCCGATCTTCCGATAGTTTCCAGCCCGATGTCTTGTATTCAACAGACGCTCTGACTTGGTACTTTTTAAACTTTGGGAATCCTTTTCTTGGTGCGCTTCCTCTAGCGGCTTGCGAAGCCGCGAGGTCGCACCGCTTCTTACCTGGTGTCTTTTGCCTGCAATTTCTATAAAACCGTTCAATTGATGCCCATGCTCTCTCTGCGTGTGCCTGTCGCGCCATTGAGTTTAATCTGGCAACCCAAGGGAATTCCGGGTTGTCTGACAGCACCTTGCAGTGTTTATAGGCATCGTTGCGACTCTTAACCTGGCCATCCAACCATGCTCTGATGACGCTGTTCCGAACAAAACGCCCCGTCCGAATGGCAACATCAAGCCTTCGGTACTGACTTTCCGTTCCTTTCAACTTCATCTCATATACAAGCATAGCTTATCGTCGTCAATCACGCTAAACTATAATAGCACAAAGTTACCTTCTTTTCACTGCCAAATAAATTTGGCCAGATCGCTTATATCCCCCGATTGAAATACGGGGGCTTTACACATCACGCTCGTAACGTCTGATTTCTGATCTCTGACTTTGGAATTGATCGAGCTACTGCACAGCTTGTTGCACCTTTTCAGATTGCCACATCGAGGCCATCGGTGAGGGAATACGAGTGCGACCTTGACCCGGCATTTCGTTCACAACACCGGACTGAGTTCTCACCTGAACGCAACTGGGAGTAAACAGGAAAATGCTTTCGCCAATTCGTTCTTGATGACCGTCAAGGGCGTAGGTTCCTCCCGCTACAAAATCTACCGCTCTTTGGGCTTGGTCTGGGTCCATCATCGTCAGATTAAGAACAACAGACTTTCTTTCTTTTAGCGCTCTAATTGCCGCAGGCATTTCTTCAAAAGTGCGAGGTTCCATAACCACGACCTCAGAAATTCCGTTTAACGCTCCTGGCATACCGATCACATTGTTCATGGTTGACCCTAATCCTTCTGATGTTACCGTACCTGCTGCTGGATTGGCAGCACCAACTGTGCGTTCTCTAGGACGACGAACATTCCGACGATCCTCCTCAACCGGTGGAGGGGGAGTCAAGTCTTGGGAAGGCGGATAAACATTTTGATATTGATCGCCTTCCATTTCATCGTATTCGTAATCGTACTCAACAGAGTCATTGAGTCCAACAAAATCCCGTAGCTTACCAAAAATTGAGTTCACGGTTTCTTCTCCATAACGACTCTTTGCCCCGACTAGACAACCATTTTAGGGGAGCCTGGGGGGATTGACTATAGTTCAGTTTTTCTCGAACTCGATATCTTTACCCGAAAATATACTATCTTGTCTAGGGGGTGCGTACACCAAAGATAATTTGTCCCGGTCGAATCATTGTTGCCCCTGCTGGTATTGCTAAAGTATAATCCCCTGACATTCCCATTGAGAGTTCTTTCATCTCGATATTTGACCACCCTTGTTGTTGAATTTTGTGGGCTAACTCGCGAGTTTGTTCAAAGACGCTCAACGTTTCAGAATGATTTAATCCTAAAGGGGGAATGGTCATCAGACCTTTGATTTGAATCTGCTGACATTGATTAAGTTCCGCTAAATCGTCTAAAAGTTCAGAAACCGTCCAGCCATATTTATTGGGATCACTTAATATTTTGACTTGTAAACAAACTTGGGGTTGACAATCAGACTCTTGAGCGAGTCTATCCAAGCGTTGAGCCAATTTCAGGCTATCAACAGAGTGAATCCATTGAAAGTGCTGTACTGCTTTTATCGCTTTATTACTTTGGACATGACCGATTAAATGCCAAGTAATATCGGATAAATCTTGGAGTTGCTCCTGTTTTTCCATAGCTTCAGAGATGCGATTTTCACCAAAATCTCGAATTCCGGCTGCATAGGCGATGCGAATGGCTTCTACAGATACCGTTTTGCTAACGGCGACTATCCGCACAGAATCCGGGACTTGGGAGCGAATTTCAGCAATACGTTCGGCGATGGAATGGGTCATAATCTCGTGAAATCAGTTCGGGAAAGTTGGGGAAGTCAGAGTCTTGAGAAAAATACTTATTTTCGGGTTCTGATCTTCTTGATTTCCTTCTCTATAAAATAACAACAGGACTGAGACAACAACCCGATTTCATCAGATCAGATTAAGCGTTCAGCCCTGAGTCAGTCATAAAAAACCGGGTTTCTAGGTCTTGGTGTAAGTTCGACACAAACAACAAACACTCCCCAGTTATTGAAATGTACGTTTATGAATCGCTTGTAGCTCTTTGTATTCCTCAAGCTGGCTGTTGCGACGTAACATTCTCAAACGAATTTCAACCGCCAGCCGAGCATCTGAGCGAGTCAGAGGTTCAAACTTCAAACCGCTAGGCCCATGAGTGACTAAAAAAAACAGTCGTTGGGCATAAAGCGTCGTAAACAGTTCTTGATTTTCCTCAACAGGACAAACTCTAAAGAGTAAGCCAAAGTTGGGATGATTCATGTAGGTTTCAGTTGTCATTCAGTCTAACAATTAGCAAATAAGCAGTTCTGTAGAACAATCGATAGCAGTCAGATTAAGAGAGTTAGATTTTCTCACTTTACCATTTCTTGGTATTTAGAAAGGTGTGAATATTTTAGATCAGGTATTGACCGGGAATATCAAAACTCCATTCAAAGGAATTCTTTCTTGATCCTGTAACATCATCTCTCTTTTCTATAACTACTTTTGGTGTTATTGGAGTGAATTTTGAGATTTAACTGAGTGGATTCTCAGAATATTTACAGCTTAACGTGAGAACTTAAAACCTTGAGCGGAACAAAACTAAAATAATCTTAAATTGCATCATAGCGAGTGGGTTTGGAGTTCATGTAAATTTTCATGTAAATTTTACCTTTATAGACTCTATTGAATCCTCTCCCCCTTCCCTTGTCTTTCGAGGGTACTCAGAAAACCCATGAGAGGGAGTTCCTTAGAGATAGAGATCTTAGACCTACAATTATAGAAGGGTAAGGGTCACTCATCAATGTAAAAAGGGACTTAAAAGCTAAAGTTTAGTGGAAAATTGACCTTGATTCAATCCCTTCGACTCAAATCCCACTGTCTTTCCCCTAAGCTTGCGCTCCCAAAATAAACCGCAGCGTCCAGAATACCATTAAACTGACCAATGCTAACCCATCAATCCATTGAATTCGCAATTGATACCACTGGACATGATGTTGATTAGGAGTGGTGAAACCCCTCACGGTCATTGCACTCGCCATCTGTTCAGCCCGCAATAATAAATTTTCTAACAAGCGTTCTGCAACCATCAACCAAACTTGAGTTGCTCGTCGAAATCCTAGTTTTTTCCAGTTAATCGCTCGAGTTCGCACAGACCGGACTAAATTTTGAATTTCTTCTAAAACCAGGGGAAAAAACCGCAGGGAAAGCGTCAACGTTAAGGCAATTTCTGTGACGGGTAAGTTAAACCGTTGTAGCGGTTCCATGACATTTTCAATCGCGGTGGCAATTTCCTCAGAAGCCGTGGTCAGTAAATACAAGTTCGTACTATACACCAGCGTAAACAGCAACGTACTGATCCGAATCCCCAAATCTACAGAATAACGAGTAATCATCAGAGGGCCTTGCTCTACCCATACATAGTTATAAGATGTTGGTTGGGGTAAAGGAGGAGAAACTGTTTCTGTAGAGTTTGGAAGGGCAAAGCTAATCTCCGAGGCCGGGAGACGGGGTTGATGTTCTGCAACAATTCCATCCGGCATAATGCAACTAACCACAAACAGTAAACTACAAAAGACCAACAGCCAACCCATTTGTCGCTTCCAAACCCGTAAAGGAATTCTCGCACTCAGGGTAATCAGAATCAGCAACCCGACTAAAGCCAGTCTCCACAACTCACTGGCTAGCAGCGGAGTCAACAAAAAGCTCATTAACCATCCCAGTTTCACCCGAGCATCCATCCGATGTAACCAGGTAATCGGTTCTTCTAAATATAAACCCAGTGGAAGCGATCGCAATAAATCCATAATTTCAACCCAAACCCAGCATCAATCTTCAAACAAACCCTTAAACTTTGGTCGCTCGGTTGGCGGTATTGCGTTCGACTTCTCGGGCGGGTTTACCTCGCCAAATCAAACGAATCGGTGTTCCTAAAAAGCCCAATTGTTGACGAAATTGACTTTCCATATAACGACGGTAATTTTCATTAAACCGTTTGGGATCATTGACAAATAAGACCATCGTGGGCGGTTGGCTACTGACTTGAGTACCATAATAAATTTTCCCTTGTTTCCCTTGGCGAGTAGTGGGCGGAGAATGCCAACGGACTGCTTCTTCGATCACTTCATTAATCACAGCGGTACTGACTCGGCGTTGATGTTCAGCGACGGCTTGATCGACTAAATCAATGATTTTTTCAACTCGTTGTCCGGTAATCGCACTCACAAAAATCGTTTTCGCCCAATCCATAAAATACAATCGGGCTTTGACTTCCCGTTCATACTCTAAAATCGTGTAGGTATCCTTCTCAATTGTGTCCCATTTATTGACGACAATTACACAAGCACGCCCTTCTTCTAAAATCCGATTGGCTAACTTCAGATCTTGTTCGGTGACGCGATCAATTGCATCGATAATTAACAGTACAATATTCGCCCGACGAATGGCTTTAAAAGCGCGATTAATCCCAAAAAATTCCGCCCCATATTCGACATTTTTCTTCCGACGAATTCCAGCCGTATCCACTAAGCGGTAAGTCTTGCCATTGCGTTCAACAACAGTATCGATCGCATCGCGAGTGGTTCCAGAAATGGGGCTGACAATCGCTCGATTTTCCCCGAGAAACGCATTTAATAAACTGGATTTGCCGACATTTGGACGGCCCACAATTGCGACGCGAATTTCCTCCGATTCTTCGAGTTCATCAGCAGGCGGAATGTATTTAATTAATTCATCGAGTAACTCACCAGTGCCGCTACCATGGATACTAGAAAGGGGGAAAGGATTTCCTAAACCCAGTTCCCAAAATTGCATCGATTGAATTAATCCGGCTGTCGGAGATTCGCATTTATTCACCGCCAAGAGTACCGGAACCGAATGTTCTCGCAGCCAACCCGCGATCGCTTCATCTCCTCCCGTTAACCCTGTTTGTCCATCAACGACAAAAATTGCAACTGTGGCTTCTGCTAAAGCAACCATCACCTGTTCACGAATCAGGGGCAAAAATTCGGTATCATCATCAAAAACTAAACCACCCGTATCCACAACAGAAAACTCTCGATCTTGCCAATAGGCGTAGCGATAAGTGCGATCGCGAGTAATCCCGGGTTGATCGTGAACGATAGAATCTTGAGTTTCACTGAGGCGGTTCACTAGCGTAGATTTGCCTACGTTTGGGCGTCCAACAATCGCAACAATAGGTAAGGGCATGGGGTTTATAGCAGCTCGTCACTGGCAATCTTCAATCTTCTATTGTAGCGAATTCTCTAGGAAATAGAGACAGATTGACTCACTTAATGTGAGAAAACGCTGAGACGAGTCTGAGGTGAATTTCATTTGTTTTCAGCATTTTCTATACTGAATATCATTTATCTCCCAACTCCGGCTTCTATCGTAGTCAATGTAAGGAAATTGAAAACGGAGATAAGTCTAATGATCATCAACGGTTTTAAAATAGTTAGTATGGCTGCTGTTGTTCTTTTAAATATAGGGATTGGTGAAGTTGCTTTTACATCTGTTGCTTCTGCACTTCCCGCTTCTGGTTATACAGAAATTACCGCTCAAAATAATATTTTAGCTTCGGGTTCTTTTCTAACCGTTGAGCAAGATCATCCCACTGAGGGAATAGCCCGTATTATCAACGAAAATGGGAAGCGCTACTTAGAATTTGATAGTGCATTCACCACAGCCCAAGGCCCAGATGTTAAGATAGTTTTCCATCAAAATCAATCAATTCCAGTTAATCTTAAAGAAGGGGAATATATCACCCTAACATCACTCCAAAGTTTTGAGGGTTCCCAACGTTATTTACTTCCCGATGATCTCGATCTTAGCCAATATAAGTCTGTTGGAATTTGGTGTCGTCAGTTTAACGTGACATTTGGTTATGCAAGTCTGTAGTTTTTAGGTCAGTTTATCTCAAAAAACAAGGGGCTTAAGCCCCTTGTAAAAACTCTATTCTGTCTCAAGCTTAGTCTAAATGGTCAACAACACTTTCAGGATTTTCTACTGCGTTTTGAGTATTTTCTTTTAACTTACGAGCATTACGTTTTGTACCAGAAGCAACATCTTCTGTGAACTGTTGAGCAGACTCGCTAACATCTTCAGTCAGATTTTTTACCCGTTTGTCCAGGGGAGTTCCCTCTTTAAAGTTCTGTGCAAATTCTTGAGGATCACTCGATTTACTGACATTTTTCTTAGCATTTTCAACTAACTCTTTTGCCTTCCGTTCAGTACGAGTGCTAGCTGAGGGGTCCATATCCTCATAGGGATACATTCCATCCGACTTTTTGCTTTGAACAGGTGAATAAAGTTCTTTATCTTGTCCTTTGCTGCTGTGATAATCTCCTGAACCTGTAATTTTAGGAGCCGGAGGATTACTGTTACACGCTGTTGTTACAACAACTAAAATACCCGCTAAAACAACGGTTAAAACACTTCTTAAAGAAATGGATTTGATTGTGTCTATTAATCTTCTAATCATGCAAACTCTCCTGTAGTAGTTCTTATGGCTGCTTTAATTTAGCCATTTAAAATTCGCTACTTAATAGCTTAAAAAAAAAGCTAATATTTTACCTCTAGCCTAAGAAATATTTTTTTTATTGCAGGGCTAAAATTTTTATAACTCAAGAGAGAGGAGAGTTTAAAGAGAGGGCATATCTATTATAGGTTCTCTCACCTTTGATAGAAACTTAGAGAATTTTTTTTGAGGTTTTAGGATAAGAGTTAATTTGAATTCTATCTTTGTGTAGATTTAGGAAAACCCATAAATTTTATAAATTTATATAAATTATAACAATCATAAAAGAGGATGATCCAATGCCTTATAACCAATTACAAGATTTACCGGAGTCGGTTCGTAGCCATTTACCCAAACACGCTCAAGAAATTTTTCGAGCGGCTTTTAATAATGCTGAACAAGAATATGAAACCGAAGAACAAGCTTTTAAAGTGGCTTGGAGTGCTGTTAAACAAAAATATGAAAAAGGAGAAGACGGAGATTGGCATTCTAAAGAAGAATAATATTGATCACCTCTAACTCATTTTTAGGTTGAAGTTATTGGTCAGCTACAAAGCCCAATAATCAGAATAATTGAGGTTATTATTAAACGGATCTAAATGAACATAAATATTACCCAAAAACTCAAGAAAATTAGCCTCAAAATATCGTTCACTTAATTCCTGGAAAGTGGAGTTGGTTATGCAATTCAGAGTGTCTCCGGATCAATATTCAATTCTCGCAGTTTAGCGGCTAACTTTTCTCTTTGTTGGCGTTCAATTTCAAGTTGCTGTTGTGTAGTTTCTAATTGTTGTTGTGTATTCTCCCGTTGTTGTCTTTCAATTTGGGCGGATTCTTCTGGAGTGGGAACTAATTCACCTTCGGGCGTAAAAAACCTCAATTTCTGTTCATGTATTCCTAAAAAGAGTTGTAACTGTTTACTCCAAAGTTTACCCTGTTCGTTCGGTTGAATTGGCTCATATTCTCCCCGTATGATTTCAAACCCCTGAAACTCTAAGGTATTGGGAGAAAACCAAAAGTATTCTGGTGTTCGGAAGATATCTTGATAGATTTCTTTTTTGGTTGTGCGATCAATATTTGCGGTTGAAGGGGATAATAATTCGATAATGACATTGGGATATTTTCCACCTTCTTCCCAAACAACCCAACTTTTGCGAGGTTTACGTTCTGTATTTAATACCACAAAAAAATCTGGCCCTCGAAAGTTTTGAGTTTTTTGTTGTTCGGGACTGTAATAAATAGTGAGATTTCCAAACGCATAAAAGTCTTGACGATCTTGCCAGAGAGATTCTAGCATTTGAATCAGCAATAAAATTTGTCGTAGATGCAATTCACTTTCCAAGGGTGGCTCCTGACTTTCTAAATCACCAGGCGGACATTCAATATCTTCAAATTCTATTTCATTTTGGAGAGTTTCTAAATCCTGAGCAATCGTCATCGTATTCTCCAGTTCAATACTTTTATTATAATTCGTCTTTTGATTCTTTACATCGAAGTGACTTCAAACTAACTGACAATAAACGGTTATGCTACTAAATATGACCCGCAATATATTCCCCTTTCAATAAGTTAGCATCAAGGGGAGAACCTTCTAAATTGTTAATGTTATTTTTTTCGATAAAATTCAATAAATCTGCCCGTTCTGCTGCAAAACCTTCCCATCTACAGTTAGAAGCCCAAAAACCCGGTAACTTTCTCGCGCACCAGGTTTTTAGAGGGAGGGGGTGGGTTTACATACATTTAGACAAACCCGCC
>Ga0207419_1003005_pt1 | contig 10424 bp, 8 predicted proteins | sample ElkSloMetagenome_4_FD_184723 | JGI IMG/M metagenome (GOLD analysis project Ga0207419, IMG submission 184723) | Hot spring microbial communities from Elkhorn Slough, Monterey Bay, USA - MD2A (version 2) | ecosystem: Environmental > Aquatic > Marine > Intertidal zone > Estuary: Microbial mat ... | reverse complement strand
TCGCAGCGAGCCGCCTCCGATTACTTTTGCAACCCTCAATAAATCGCGGAGGAAGCCCTCCGCTGGGCGCTGTGCAAGGGGACCTCAGGCCGCTTGCGCGGCGATCGCCTCGCCGGTGCGCTGCACCCGATTCTCCTCATCGAGATAGACGAGCCGAGGCTTGAAGACCGCCGCCTGGGCCTCGTTCATCGCGGCATAGGCGCAGATGATCAAGCGGTCGCCCGGAGCCGCCCTGTGCGCCGCGGCGCCGTTCACCGAGATCACCCGCGAGCCCGCAACCGCCCGAATGGCATAGGTCGTGAGACGCTCGCCGTTGGTCACGTTGTAGAGCTGGATCTGCTCGTACTCACGGATCCCCGCAAGCGTCATGAGTTCCTCATCGATTGCGCATGAGCCTTCGTAATCCCGCTCGGCATGGGTCACACAGGCTCGATGCAGCTTGCACTTGAGCAGTGTCAATTGCATCGCCAGCTTCCTCCAAAGGATTGCCGGGCCGCCTTGCCGACGGCCAGATGGGACGCATTATCGCAAAAAGAAAAATGATTCGCCGAGAAAAATGGTGCGACGCACAATCCCGCGCGGCCCCCACGGATTGACGTCATCGCGCCATAGTTCACACGTCGAAACCCACACTACCCGCACACGCTTCCGGGAAAATCAATCGACCTGGCGTGGCCGGCCGACCCGGCGGGATACCCTTAGGTTATCGATCAACCGCGCCCGACCCAGATCTGCCGCAGCCAGAACGACAAGGTCCGTATCGCGCTTGCCCGGAGCGCCGAGGTCCGCGGCCCGCCGCACGCTGAAGTACTCGGGCTTCAGGCCCGCGGCCGCGAGGGCGGCGAACCCGGACAGCTCCACCTCCGCGACCTCGGCGCCGTCCTGCAAGGACTCGCCGGCGCGCGCCAAAGACCGATAGAGGGCCGGCGCCAAGCCCCGCTCCGCCGTCGTCAGATAACCGTTGCGCGAACTCAGGGCCAGCCCATCGGGCTCGCGCACCGTCGCCACGCCCACGATCCCTACCGGCAGATTGAGGTCCTCGGTCATACGCCCAATCATCAGCAACTGCTGGAAGTCCTTCTCGCCGAACATGGCGAGATCCGGCTGAACCATGTTGAACAGCTTGCAGACCACGGTTGCGACGCCGACGAAATGTCCGGGACGACTCGCTCCGCAGAGGATGTCCGAGAGGCCCGGCACCTCGACGCGCGTCTGGCCCTCCGAACCGCGCGGATAGAGCGCGCCGGCGGCTGGCACAAACAGCAGGTCGACACCCTCGGCCTCGAGTAGCGCCCGGTCCTGCTCGAGCGTACGCGGATAGCTCCCCAAATCCTCGCCCGCACCGAATTGCAGCGGGTTGACAAAGACACTGACCAGGGTTCGCTCGGCCTGCGCCCGCGCGGCCCGCACCAGTGACAGATGGCCGGCGTGCAGATTGCCCATCGTCGGCACCAAGGCGACGCGCTGGCCGTCACCGTGCCAAGCCTTGGCCTGGGCCCGCAAAGCCGCAATATCCTCGATGACTAACATAGCCGCTAACCGCCGCTGATGCTCAGAATGGCGTGTGTTCCGCGTCCGGGAAGCTGCGCGACCTCACGTCCCGAACATAGGCGGCCAGCGCCCCGCCGATGCTCCCCGCCGCAGCCAAAAAGTCCTTACTGAAACTCGGCACTCGCCCGGCACTGACACCGAGCACGTCGTAGAGCACCAACACCTGCCCGTCGGTACCGGCACCGGCGCCGATGCCGATGACCGGTATCTCGAGCCGCTCGCTGATCGCCTGCGCCAGAGTCGCGGGCACGCATTCCAGGACCAATAGCGCGGCACCGGCCGCCTGCAAGGCCGACGCCTCCTGCTGGATGCGCTCAGCAGCGGCTTGGTCCCTGCCTTGATAGCGAAAACCACCCAATCGATGGATCGACTGGGGCAAAAGGCCCAAATGGCCGCAGACCGGGATGCCCTGTGACGTTAGCAGTTGCACCGTCTCCGCAACCGCCTCGCCGCCTTCGAGCTTGACCATCTGGGCACCGCCTTCCTGCATCAAGCGCCCCGCCGCGTCGAGCGCCCGATCCGGACTGGCATAGGAGAGAAACGGCAAATCCGCAACGAGGAGCGCCCGTTCCCGCCCCCGCGCGACGCAGGCGCTGTGATAGACCATCTGGTCCAAAGTCACCGGCAAGGTCGTCGCATGCCCTTGCAGCACCATCCCAAGCGAATCGCCGACGAGCATGACGTCGACCCCGGCTTGCTCGAGAAACCGAGCGAAGCTGGCATCGTAGCAGGTGAGGCAAACGATCGGTTCGCGACGCCGCTTCATTGCGATCAGCGTACGCACGCCGATTTGGCCCTTGACGGCCGCGTCCGGTGTTTGGCTCGGCACGCGAAACTCCTCTTTCTCTGGCTTCAGCAACAGGATAGAGGCAGAGCAACGGCTGCGCCAAGATCCCGCTGCGGGCGCGCAAGCCGGCGGACCCCCTGGCGCGGGCAATGATACAGCAGATCCGCGAGTCGCCCCTGCCCAGGTATGTCCAGGTGCCCCGGGGCGATATCGGCAAGCGGCACCAGCACGAAGGCGCGTTGGTGAATCTCGGGATGGGGGACGGTGAGGGTCGGACCGGCGATGGTGCGGTCCCCATAGAGCAGGAGGTCCAGATCGAGCGTGCGCGGTCCCCACCGCTGCCCTTCCCGCACCCGCCCGTGGCGTCCCTCGATGCCCTGCAGCGCCGCCAGCAGGTCCCGAGGAGCGCGGCACGTGCGCAGCGCGACAACGGCGTTCACGTAATCGGGCTGAGCCTGCGGCCCGACGGGCGCGGTTGCGTACAGCCAGGAACAGGCGAGGAGCCGAACCTGCGCGAGATCGGCAAGGCCTGCGATCGCGACTTCGACCTGGCGGCGCGGATCGGCGAGGTTACTGCCCAACCCGACGTAGCTGACGACCATGCGTCACTGCCCGTCGCCGCCGGCGGCGGCGGGCTTGCGCCGCCGGCGACGCGAGCGCCGGCGTTTGCCGGCGCCGTCGGTCAGCTTGGCCCGCTCCTGGCCGTCCGCCTCCTGGAAGCGCGTCCACCAGGCCGCCAGCTCGGGATCGGCCTCGCCGGCCTCGGCGCGTAGCAGTAAGAAGTCGTAGGCGGCGCGGAAACGCGGGTGGGTGATGAGCCGGTAGGGTCGCTTGCCCTCGCACTGCTCGAGCCGGGGCTGCAGATACCAGATTTCGCGCATCGGCAGGGCGAACCGCTTGGGGACGGCGATCAGTCGCTGCTGTGCAGCGCTGACCTCACCGGCCGCCAGCAACATCGCCTCGTTGATCCCTGTCTCCTCCCCCTGCAACTCGAGGAAGCGGCGTCGCACCGGCTCCCAAAGGAGGATCGCGAAGAGAAAGGCCGGCGTCACCGGCTTCGACTCCTGAAGGCGACGATCCGTGTTCTCCAGTCCGCGCGCGACAAAGGTGATCGGGAAGGCCCCCTCCTCCTGGCCAAGCAGCGCCTCAGTGGCCGGAAAGAGGTAGGCGAAAAGCCCATAATGGCGCAGCTTCTCGAAGGTCGTGAGGCCGACCCCTCCGAGAAAGAGCTTGAGGATCTCGTCGAACAGCCGCGCCGCTGGGATATCCTCGAGCAGATGCGCCAGTTCGAACAGCGGTCGCTCACAATCGGGATCGATCGTGAACCCAAGCTTGCAGGCAAAGCGCACCGCCCGGAGCATCCGCACCGGGTCCTCGCGATAACGTCGCGCCGGGTTGTCGCCGATCAGCCGCAAACGCCCCGCTTCTAGATCGGCCAGACCGTTGGCATAGTCGATCAGCGAGAAATCGGCAATATTGTAGTAAAGGGCGTTGACCGTGAAATCACGGCGCAAGGCATCCTCTTCGATCGAACCGAAGGCGTTGTCACGCACGATACGACCGTTCTCGATCAGATGCCCGTCGTTGTCCTCGAGCGGGCCACCGCGGAAGGTCGCGACCTCGATGATCTCGCTGCCGAAATGCACGTGCGCCAAGCGGAAGCGCCGCCCGATGAGCCGACAGTTGCGAAAGACCTGGCGCACCTCCTCGGGGCTCGCATCGGTGGCGACATCGAAGTCCTTCGGCTCGCGCCCAAGCAGCAGGTCGCGCACCCCGCCACCGACGAGGTGCGCCTGAAATCCGGCCTGGCGCAGGCGATAGAGGACCTTCAAGGCGTTCTCGCTGATGTTCGCCCGAGAGATCGGGTGTTCCGGCCGCGGCACGACCAGCGGAGTCCGCGAGGCGCCAGGGAGTGGCGTAGTGGTATCTAATTCCGGCATGACGTTGTCGAGAAATTCCTGATGCCGGGACGAGCAGGCCGCGTGACAAGGCCTTCTATCCTGCAGGGAAAACGGCCAAAGCGACCCTGACTAACCCGGTCGCGGACGAGGCGATATGTCGTCGCGCAAGTGTCGACGGCGTAGATGCTGCCGTCGAACGACAGGGACCTATTCACCGCGTCCCACGAAACGGCATGTCGCCTATCCGACGCACTCCTGAGCAAGCCGTCGATCGCATGGCTTGAGGTACTCCGGCATGTCGGTATAATACCGTTTTTCTCGCGCTCGATCTGCTCCCTTCGTCTAGCGGTTAGGACGCCGGCCTCTCACGCCGGTAACAGGGGTTCGAATCCCCTAGGGAGCGCCAACACCGAGTGCGATTCGGCGAGATCCCCCCGCCACTCTTCAGCCCGCGGCGCCCGCCCGCTTGCCGGTCCCTGATTGCCACCAGACCAAGCCGGTCTATCAATCGTCCCGTAAGGTAATCGGAGCCGGGTTGCCCCCTTCCCGATATCGTCAACGCCATCGCGACGACCGCAATACTGGCGCTGCCTGCCCGATATCCACAAGCGCTGTGGATAACTCTGTGCAGAAGGCCTGCCCATCCCCGCCAAGACCTCGTTCGCGTTGTGTCTTGGTCAAATTGTCGAAATTGTGACCAGCTCGACACGGGCTTACGGAACAATCACATCTTGATTGAGCGCACGACGCGGCCGCCAACGGCAGGGTGACCAACTCGTCGTCGGGCCGTGACGAGGAAATTCCACAAGCGGCATGGCACAATGGGCTATGCGCCGTCGAAGGAACCGACCTTGGCCCTCGTGCCACGGAGACTCTGCACCCGCCGCGTTTTGCCGGCATGGGCATGTGGTCCTTTTCTGCGCCCTGATACTAGGGACATGGGCCCCGGGTGTTGCCTTTTCCCAAGAGCTGATCGCGCATGCCGGGCTGCCAATCGATACCCTCACCCGCACCCAGGCACAGCTCTATTTCACGATGCGCCTCCAGGAGTGGCCGCACCGGCAGCCGGTACACGTCTTCGTGCTGGCCGATAGCAATCCGCTGCATCGGCGTTTCGCCAAGCAGCTGCTCAACCTATTCCCCTATCAGCTGCGACGCGTCTGGGACCGCCAGGTCTTCTCCGGCACCGGCCAGGCACCGCGGCTTGTTGCAGACGAGGCGGAGATGATCGAGCAGGTCGCCGCGACGCCCGGGGCGGTCGGCTACGTCGAAGCCGCCCCCAGCGACATCAACATCAAGCCACTTGCGGTGCGCTGAGCCATGCATCGCAGCACCACCGCCCTCGTTCTCTGTCTGGCGCCCATGGCGATCTGCGCAACTCACAGCGCCTCTACCGGACCGGATTTGGCAACGCGGCTCCAGGTACACGGCTTTGCCAGCCAGGCTGCGGTGCACACCAGCCAGAACCGCTGGCTCGGTGACAGCCCCGACACCTCGACCGAATTCACTGAACTCGGCGTCAACGCCTCGCTGCGCCTGAGTCCGCGCCTCCTCGTGTCGGGGCAGATACTCTCCCGCCGGGCGGGCGACATGTATGACGGGGCCCCCGCACTCGACTATGGTCTCGCCGACCTCAAGCTGCTGTACTCGGACGCCTACCGGCTTGGCCTAAGGCTCGGGCGCCTGAAAAACCCGCTCGGGCTCTACAACGAGACGCGGGACATGCCCTTCACCCGCCCCGGTATCTTTCTGCCCCAAGCCGTCTACTTCGACAAGGTCCGCAATCTCGTGCTCTCCTCGGACGGCGTCATGGCCTACGGCGAGCTCTACCGCGGCTTCGGCAGCCTGGCGTTCGACCTGGTCGCGGGGCGCCCGCTGATCGACGACAACGTCGAGTGGGCCTATCTCAACCAGGATTTCGCTGGCGACCTGGACATCGACGGCGTCTCTTGGTTGGGCGGGATCTGGTATTCGAGTCTGGCAGAGCGGTTCAAGCTCGGCCTCAGCTGGGCCGATCTGCGCCTCGCGTTCGACCCGGACGCCGGCGCGCCCTTCACCATCGGTCCCGGTCAGACCGACATCCTCTATTGGATCGCATCCTTCCAATACAACGCCGAGGATTGGACCCTATCGGCAGAGTACGCCCGCGAGCCGATCGAATGGCGCGGGTACGGACCACTGGTGTCGGACCGCGATGCCACCGGCGAGGGTTGGTATATCCAGGGCACTTACCGGCTCGAACCGCAACTCTCGTGTTTCTTACGTTGGGAGCGGGGCGTCGCCGATACCGCGGACCGCGACGGCACCGAGCTGGAAACCGGTTCCGGCGGGCTCGTCCCAGCCCACGTCGGTTTCACCAAGAGCCTGAGCGCCGGCCTGCGCTGGGACATCAACCGTCACTGGATGGCACAGGCCGAGTACGCCTACAATGAAGGCACCTTTACGCTTTCGGCCCGGGAAAATCCAGTCTTTCGCGACCATAGCAAGTATTGGAGCCTGTTCGCGTTGCAGCTGGCGTTTCGCTTCTGACTACAGAGGCCGCTTGAACGCGCCCTACAAGACACCCGCTGCGGGACGAGGTCTGCGCAACGGCCTGCCGTCCGGGCGTCGCGGAGCCCTGTCTAGCTAGGGAGGCCTCGCTCCCCGATGCGACTGACTGATTACCAGGTCCTCGCAACGCTGGCCGATGAGGGTGACCGGCAGGTTCTGCTGGCCGTCCGCGGCGAGCGGCGCTGGCTCCTGAAAGTCTACTCGGATCCGGCCCTTGCCGACTACGATGAGCACCTAGCCCGGCGAGTCGCTGGCGACCAAACTGCCGCGCACGAGGCGCGCTTCGACGACGCCGGCAGGACCGTGCTCGTGCGCGAGACATTCGCTAGGTTGACCGGGGACCAGACCCTCGCCGCGCTGACGACGCTGGCACAGCGGACCGCCTTCATACGCGAAATCGCCAAGGCACTCGCGCCCGTGCACGCGCGCGGTGTCACCTATAACGACCTGTCGCTGGAAGGCCTGCTCGTCGACGAGGCCGGCGGCATCCATCTGCTCGACTTCGCCTGGGCGCAGCGAGAAGGCGAGGCGCCGCGCCGCCACGGCGAGCGTTTCAGCCCGCGGCAGATCCCCTATGTCTCCCCCGAGCGCACCGGCAAGGTCGCCCACGCGGTCGGGGCACCAAGCGATCTGTATGCGCTGGGCGTGATTCTCTACCGGATCCTGTGCGGACGCGCCCCGTTCGTCGCCGCAAGCGCCGCGGAGCTGATCTCGCTCCACCTCGCCGGTCAGCCAATGCCGCCCGATGAGGTGGATCCGGCAATCCCCGCCGGGCTCGCCGCGATCACGATGCGGCTGCTGGAGAAGGAGCCAGGGCGCCGCTACCAGGGCGTCGCCGGCCTGATCCATGATCTCGGCCACTACGAGACCCCGGGGTTCGTGCCCGGCCAACGCGACTTCGGTCGCCGGCTGCGGATCTCACCCAAGGTCTACGGTCGCACCGCCGAGCTGGAGCGTCTCCGGGCCGTCATCGCCGCTGTCGCCGCGGGACAGAGCAGCCTGACGCTGATCGCCGGCTATTCCGGGGTCGGCAAGTCGACGCTGGTCGCCGAACTCGATCGCCTGCGCGCCGGGCAGGGCGGCCTATTCATCTCGGGCAAGTTCCAGCAATACAAGCGCAGCATCCCCTATTTTGCCTTCGTCGAGGCGATTGAGGACTTCGTCGACAAGCTGCTGTTCGCCGATGACAGCACGATTGAGGCGTTCCGCTCGCGCTTCGCCAAGGAGATCGGCGATCAGGGCGGCGTGCTAACGACCGCCTTCCCGCGCCTGGAGGCCCTGGTCGGCGCGCAGGACCCGATCGAGAAGCTGATGGGCGTCGAGGCCGAGAATCGCTTCCGATTCGTCTTTCTGCGCTTCGTCGGCCTGCTCGCGACGCCCGAGCAGCCGCTCCTGTTGTTCCTCGATGACCTGCAGTGGAGCGACCTGGTCTCGCTCAATATTGTGAAGGCATTGGCCCTGAGCCGCACGCCCCACCTGATGCTGTGCCTCGCCTACCGCGACAACGAGGTCGATCGCCAACACCCCTTCCAGCATGCCCTCGACGAGCTGGCCGCGGCCGACCTGCCGATCGAGCGCATTCAGGTCGGCGACCTCAGCCTGGCCGACATCGCGTCGCTGATCGCCGATACGCTGCGCACACCCCACCCCCCGCTGGCGCGGATGGTCCACGCCAAGACCCACGGCAACTCCTTTTTCGTCCATCAGCATGCGCGGGCGCTACAAGGAGGCGACCGCCTTCGGGCTCGCGATCCTGACGCGACGCGGCATCCGCCTCTCGCTCGAGCCGCAGCGCACCGAGCTCGCCGACGAGCTGGCCGCGGTCCGTGCCGAGCTCGCGGACCATGGCATCGGGCCGATCACGGATCTCCTGCGGATCGCGCAGCGCAATCATCGCGAGATGGTGTTCCTCTGCGAGCTGATCTCAGCGATCGTGCCGCCGTCGTTCTTCTACGACCCGCTCGTCTCCGGGCTGCTGATCTGCGCGACCATCCGCCTGGCGCTGCAGAGCGGCGTCTTTGAGGCCATGGGCTATCCGTTCTCGACGGCGACGGCGCCCTTCATCATCGTCGAGAACAACTACCGCACCGGCTACGAGTACGCGGACTTCGCGATCCGCATTTCCGGCAACAACAAGCGCTCCCTCGGCAACTCCAAACACCTGTTCATCCTCTTCGCCTACCACTGGCTCAAGCCGATGAAGGACGACTGGAGCCTGGAGGTCGCGCGCGAGGCCTTCCATCTGCTCCAGCAGGGCGGCGACATCCAGATGGCTGGCTTCGTCTATTTCAACACCGTGCCCTATCGTCTCGAGCGCGGCGATGCGCTGGCCGGCGTCGAGGAGGAGCTCGAGCAGGGCCTAGCGTTCGCCCACAAGACCCAGAACTCCCACGCCCTGGGCACCTATCTGCCGTATCGCCAGCTGGTCCGCACCCTGCAAATCACCGACAGTGACACGACCGCCTTCACGCAGGATGGCTTCGACGAGGCGGCCCACCTGCGCGCCTATGACACCAACGTCATGGCGCACTGCTATCACCAGATCCTCAAGACCCAGCTCCTCTATACCTTCCGCCACTTCGAAGCCGCGCTCCCGCATGCCCGCGAGGCGCTGCGGCTGCTGCACTACATCACCGGGTTCATGCCGGTCTCGACGGCCCATTTCTACGCCGCCTTGGTCCTCTGCCGGCACTTGGAGGACGACCCGGAGCTGGCCGACGAGCTCGCGCCCCTCGTCGCCCAGTGGCAGACCTGGGCCGAACACTGCCCGGAGAACTGGCGGCACAAGCTGGAGCTGATCCAGGCCGAGCAGGCCCGCGCCCGCGGCGAGGCGGCCGCAGCGATGCGTCTCTTCGGGGAGGCGATCCAGAATGCCGTCATGGGCATGGCGAATCTGGCCCTGCTGGCCGACCCGAGCCCGCGTCAGCGCGGCTACCTCGAGAAGATCCAGGCCGCCGGCCGGCACCTGCTCGCTGTCATCAACGATATCCTCGACTTCTCCAAGATCGAGGCGCGCAAAATGACCCTCGAGCGGGTCCATTTCCACCTCGGCAGCGTGCTCGACAATCTGGCCGCTCTGCTCGGGACCAGCGCGGCGGACAAAGGCCTGGAGCTGGTCTTCAGTTGCCCACCGGGCCTAGTACGCGCCTACCTGGACGACCCGCTGCGACTATCGCAGATCCTCACCAACCTGATCGCCAACGCCATCAAGTTCACCGACCAGGGTGAAGTCGTCGTCGGCGTCGCGGCCATCGACGACCAGGTCGATGCCGCCCGGCTGCGCTTCTGCGTCCGCGACACCGGCGTCGGATTGACGGCCGAGCAGCGCGAGCGGCTCTCCCAGCCGTTCACCCAGGTCGATGCCTCGACGAGCCGCGAGCACGGCGGCACGGGGCTCGGGCTGTCGATCTGCGCCCGCCTCGTCGAGCTCATGGGCGGCGCGATCGGCGTCGACAGCGAGCCGGGCCGCGGCAGCAACTTTGTCTTCGAGGTGACACTGCCCAAGGTCGCCGACGACGAGACACGCCTGCAGGCCTATCGCGCCCTGGCGGGTCGCCGGATCTTGGTCGTTGAAGATCACGGCGGCACAAGACGGGCCCTGCGCGAGATGCTCGTGGCAACCGGCTTTGCCGTCG
>Ga0207419_1003004_pt1 | contig 10424 bp, 10 predicted proteins | sample ElkSloMetagenome_4_FD_184723 | JGI IMG/M metagenome (GOLD analysis project Ga0207419, IMG submission 184723) | Hot spring microbial communities from Elkhorn Slough, Monterey Bay, USA - MD2A (version 2) | ecosystem: Environmental > Aquatic > Marine > Intertidal zone > Estuary: Microbial mat ... | reverse complement strand
GTCGATCGTCGCCTTCACGTCCTCGGTCGGGGTGTTGGTCATGGTCTGCACCGTGATCGGCGCATCGCCGCCCACGGGCACGTTGCCCACCATGATCTGCCGGCATTCACGCCGCTCGATATCGCGCCAGGGTCTTACAGACATGGGCGTGATATAATCACCTGAGCGTTGCGGGGCAATGACATTGGGACGAGCGGCGACCCGCCGGCTTGACACCTCGTCCGCGTCCGGCTTGCCTGCGGAAAAGGGAGACATGCCATGCTTGAGGGATCGACGGCCGAACTGCGCAGTGCGCGCGCGAGTTTCCTGATGCGGGCGGTGGTCTGGCTGATGAAGCGCAGGAAGCCCGTATTCCCGCACAGCCCCGAAGGTTTCCGCGAAAAGCTCAGCCAGCGCGATTGCCCGCAGGACGCGCCGATGCCCGCCAAGTTCGAACAGCGCTTCATCGTTGAACGGCGCACGGTAGAGGGGCAGGAGGTCGTGACGCTCCATCCCAAAAGCGGGCCGGGCGAATGGCACATGCTCTATTTCCACGGCGGCGGGTTCATTCTGCCGATGTTCGACGTGCACTGGCCGCTAGCCGCGAAGCTCGTCGAGACCTGCGGGATGTCGATCACCCTGCCGCTTTACAAGGTCGTGCCCGAAAGCCCGGCGAGCGTGCAGGACGCGCTCGCCGATGCCTGTTTCGCCGAGCTTGCCTTGACGCACGCGCCCGGGAAGATCGTGCTGTGCGGCGACAGTGCGGGCGGGCACATGGCGCTCGCTCTCGCGCTGAGGCTGGCGCGTGCGGGAGGGCCGCAGCCGGGCCGGCTCGCGCTGTTCGCGCCGTGGCTCGACCTCGGCATGCGCGACGAGGCGATGCGCGCGGTCGAGCCCCATGACGTCATGCTCAAGATCGGCACTCTGCGCGCGACGGGGGCGATCTATGCGGATGGCCGCGACCCGGCGAGCCCGGAATGCAGCCCGCTCTACACGCCTGCCGACCAGCTCGCGCAGCTTCCCCCGACCCGCATCTGGACCGGGCGGCACGACCTCTTCATCGTCGATTCTCGCACTTTCGCGGGCAAGCTGCGCGATGCGGGCGTGGACGCGAAGCTCTACGAATACGAGGGCGCGCCCCATGTCTTCATGGCGATCACCGCCACGCGCGAGGCGAAGGACGTGTTCGCGCTGATGAAGGACTTTCTCAAAAGCTAGATCGGGTAGCTCACGCCCGTCATGCGCTCGCTCATCTCCCACAGCCGCGCGGCTGACTGCGGGTCGAGCGCATAGGGGCGCACGCCGTGATCGGTCGCCTCGGCGTCGATCTCGGCCTCGCCGCAATCCTCGCAATAGAACCCGCCGCGCCCCTCGAGTGCATCGCTGGTCGCCGCCCAGACGCTCGTGGCCGCGCCCTGCGGGATAGACTTCCACGAATAGTCGGGGTCGCTCTCGCTCAGATATTGCATGAGACCCTGGGCCATTTCCTCGGTCAGGTGCCGCCCGAGATTGGTGTCGATCCCGCCGGGATGCACCGCATAGGCATGGATGCCCCGGCCCGCGTAGCGGTTTTCGAGTTCGACCGTGAACAGGACGTTGGCGGTCTTGGACTGGCCGTAGCTTGCCCATGGCTCGTATTCGCGCCGCTCGAAATGCGGATCGTCCAGATCGACCCCGGTCATCTGGTGCGCGCGGCTCGACAAATTGACGATGCGCCCGCTGCCGGGTCGGCCCGCCGCGGACTCGATCAGCGGCATCAGCCCGGCGGTGAGCGCGAAATGGCCGAGATGGTTGGTCCCGAACTGCATTTCGAACCCGTCGGATGTGTGTTCGAACGGGCAGGCCATGACCGCCGCATTGTTGATGAGCGCGTCGATCGCCTCGAACCGCTCGCGCGCTTCCTCGGCGCAGGCGCGCACGCTCTCGAGGTTGGCGAGGTCGCAGGTAATCGTCTCGACCCGATCGCTGCCCGTGGCCGAGCGGATCGCGTCCGCCGCATCGCCCAGTTTCGCAGGGTTGCGCCCGGCAAGGACGACATGCGCGCCCTTCCCCGCGAGCGCGCGGCCCGATTCACGGCCCAGCCCCGAATTGCCGCCGGTGACGAAATAGGTCCGGCCCGACAGGTCCGTGCCCTCCAGTACCTCGTCGGTGGTCGTATTCCTGTCGTAAGCCATCGCGGTTCCTCCCCAATTCGCGCCTTGGCTTGATGCGCAGCTTTGGGCTAGGCGTGCAACCCATGAAAAAGGCCATGTTTGCAGCGCTCGCCGCGCTTTTCGCCCTCTCCGCGCCGCTCGCTGCGGAGGACCACGATAAACCGGAATGGTCGATCGCGATCCATGGCGGGGCAGGGACGCTCGATCCCACGATGATGACGCCTGAACGCCGCGCCGAATACGAGGCCGCGCTCCAGCAGGCGCTCGATGCGGGGGCGAAGGTGCTCGCGAGCGGCGGCAGCGCGATGGACGCGGTGAAGGCCGCGATCATCCCGATGGAGAACTCGCCGCTGTTCAATGCGGGGAAGGGCGCGGTGTTCACCTGGGAAGGGCGCAACGAACTCGATGCCTCGATCATGGACGGGCGCGACCGCAGCGCGGGCGCGGTGACGGGGGTGACGACGATCAAGAACCCGATCCTGCTCGCCGACGCGGTGCGCACCGAAAGCGAGCACGTCTTCCTGATGGGCGAGGGGGCGGAGGCTTTCGCCGCAACGCAGGACATCGAGACCGCGCCGCCCGAATATTTCGCGACCGAGGCGCGGCGCGAATCGCTCGAGCGGATGAAGGCCGAAGCGCTCTCCGCGCTCGACGTCGATAGAAAGTTCGGGACCGTCGGCGCGGTCGCGCTCGACATGGAGGGGAACCTCGCTGCGGGCACCTCGACCGGGGGGATGACCGGCAAGCGCTGGGGCCGGATCGGCGATGCGCCGGTGATCGGCGCGGGGACCTATGCGGATAATCGCTCCTGTGCGGTCTCGGCTACGGGATGGGGCGAGTATTTCATCCGCGTGGGCGTGGCGCAGGAGATATGTACGCGGTTGCGAATCAAGAAGGCATTCAATCCCGGCGATTTCGCGGATGCCGTTGCCCAGCAGCTCAAGCAAAGAGGTTTTCAGCAGATACCGTCCATGACTCCAAGCTTTGAAGGTTTTTCCGCACAAAGCACGGCCGATGACGTCATGGCCGAAGTCGCCGAGCTCGGCGGCGATGGCGGGGTGATCCTCGTCACACCCGAAGGCCATGCGCTCTACAGCTTCAACACCACCGGAATGTATCGCGGCCGCGCCGACAGCGCCGGCATGAACGAAGTCGCGATCTTCGGCGGCGAGGCGGAAGCGGGCGCGTCGAACACGCCCGATCACTGAGGCATCAGAACGGCAGGATGCTCTGCCCGCGCTCGGCGAAATCCTCGATCACCTCGCCCACGCTGGCGAGCGCGGCTTCGCTGGCCGGGTCCATCCCGTCATGCGTCTCGCGCGCACGGTAATAGGTTGCGAAGGTAATCGGCGGGTGGTCGGGCGGTTCGACGAAGCCGATGTCGACATAGAGCGAGCCCATGCCCGGCCAGATCGAGGTGCCGGTCTTGTCCCCTGCGACCCAGCCTTCGGGCAGGCCTGCACGCACGCGCCGCGCGCCGGTGGGCGTGTCGATCATCCATTGCCGCAGCAGCGCCTCGCTCGGCTCGGGCAGGACGTCGCCATAGAGCAGCTTCGCCACGGTGCGGGCCATGGCGGCGGGCGTCGTGGTGTCGCGATATTCGGTGACGGGCTGGTTGTTGAGTTCGGGCTCTGTCCGGTCGAGCCGGCTGACCCCGTCCCCGATGCTCCGCCAGAATCCGGTCAGCGCCGCCGGCCCGCCCAGTTCGCGCAGCAGCACGTTCGCAGCCGTGTTGTCCGAATATTTCTGGGTGTATTCGGCCAGTTCGAGTAGGCTCGCGCCTTCGGCCAGCCGCTTTTCGGTGAAGGGCGAGACGAACATGAGATCGTCCTTCGTCCACATCACGCGGCGGCTCGCGTCGATCTCATCCGCCGCGTCGAGCGCCAGCACCATCGCCGCCAGCGACAGCTTGAACGAGGAGCAATGGCCGAACCGCCGGTCGCGGTTGAGGCCGACCGATACGCCCGTCTGCGTGTCGTAGATGTCGACGCCCAGCGTCCCGCCCGCCTTCGCCTCTATCAGGCGCAAGGTCGCCTGCATCCGCCCGAGCGGGCTCTGGTCGGGCGGAACGCAGGCCGAAAGCCCCAAGGCAGCCGCCCCGCCGATGAAGAACCGTCGATCGATAGTCACAGATGGAGCTCCATGCACAGGCTGAATTCGTCCGGGACATAATCCCCGAAGCCGGTGCTTTCGGCGAAACCGTGGCTTTCGTAAAGCCTGAGTGCGGGGAGGAAGGGGGCGGTCCGTCCGGTCTCCAGCCCGAGCCAGATGAGGCCGCGCGCCCGCGCCTCGGCGATCAGGTGTTCGAGCAGCGCCCGGCCCGCCCCGCGCCCGCGGTAGTCAGGGGCGGCGCGCATCGACTTCAATTCGCCGCGGCCCTCTCCCAGCACCTTCAGCGCCCCGACTGCGGCCAGCCGGTCGCCATCGCGCAGCGCGTAGAAGGTCACGTCCGGCGCGCGCAGCTTTTCGGGCGGGAGCGCGTGGACCTTGCAGGCGGGCGACCAGCTATGCATCTCGTCGAGGTGCAGCCGCAGGAGATCCAGCACATCCGGGCTAGTCAGGTCGTCGCGGGCGATCGCGAAGCAGGTCATGAGAACTTGTCCGCCTTGCGTTTGCCGAATCTCATGTCGCTTTCGAGCTTCGCGCGCAACTGGGCATAGAAGGCTTCGAGAAAGGCGCGCTCGTCGCCCGCACCCGGATCCCAGCCGATCTTGCGGCAGATCGTCGCGTGGACCGCCGAAAGCGCTTCGCCCTGGTCCTCGCGCAGGATGCGTTCGAGGGTCTGCAATTCCCGCTCGCCGTAGACCGACAATTCCTCTTCCCCGAACTGGTAGCGCGCGCCGGTAAGCGTGCTGGTCCCCTCGCTCGCCGCCGCGCCCTGCGTGGACAGCGTCCCGGCGAGCCGGGTGCGCGGCGCTTCGACCACCCAGGTCCCCGCGATAACGTCGCCCGCACGAAGCGCGTCCTTGTTGAAGAAGGGGAAGGCCATGAAGATCCCGAACCATACAAGGCCCGCGATCCCCGCATTGCCCTGTTCGCCCGACGGCGCAAGCAGCAGGAAGAGGATAGGCATGAACAGTTCGATGTCGCGGATCAGGTTGCGCGCGATCACCGCTTCGGGGGTGAGCCTGCCGCCGCCTCTCGCCGCGACGCGGATGCCGACCGCGCGCTTGCCCGGCGTGGCGCCGCGAGGGGACAGTTCGAAGGCGAGGAAATAGCCGTAGCGCGCGGCGAAGATCAGCAGGATCGCGAGGATGAGCACGAATTCGCCCGCTGCCGGGATCGACCCTTCCGTGCCGTCGAAACCCGCGCCCAGCACCGCCCACAAGAGCAGGCCGAAGATGAGCTGGATGGCGAAAATCGCGGTGATGACGATGATGAAATCGAGCACCAGCGCGCCCACCCGGCTCCCGCGCGAGGCGACCGTGATCGGCAGCGCCAGCCCTTCGGGCGTGATCATGGTGCGGCGGCGTTTCGCTTCGGGATCGGCGTGCATGTCGGCGGCTGCGGCGCTCATGGTTCGGCCTCAGCGCCGCCATCGCGGCGAAACAGGAAGAAATAGGCGAACCAGAAGGCGAGGAAGATCCCGCCGATCGCGAAGCGTCCTGCGCTGCTGCCCACGAGCTGGCGCGGGAAGGCTTCGAGGAAGGCCGCGACGATCATCATGATGACGACGCCGACCATCACCACTGCCGCGCGCCGCCCGCTCTGCGCCGCGGCGGCGAGCAGGCTGCGCGTCCCCGGAAACGCCATCGAGCGCCCGATATGCAGCCCCGCAGCACCCGCAAGGAGAATGCCGAACAGCTCCGTCGTGCCATGGACCGAAAGCCAGGCCGCGAATTCGACGCCCAGCCCCGCGCTCGCGAACAGCCACAGGAATGCGCCGAGCATGGCCATGTTGTGTACCAGCAGCATCAGCGACGGGATGCCGAAGGCGAAACCCAGCGCAAAGGCGAGGATGCACACGCCTGCATTGTTGCTGAAAAGGAAGGCGGCGAAGGTCGACAGCCCCTCGCCCCCGTCCTTTATGCCCAGTGTATCCATCAATTCCTCGCGGCTTGCGCCCGGGCGGCGATTGTCGGCGAGGCCGGTGGGAACGAGGCGATAGAACCATTCGGTATCCTGCGCGACCAGAAGCCAACCGACGATCGCGCCCGAGACCATGACGAACAGCGCGATCGACAGGTCGAGCCAGATTTCGCGCACCGCGCGGCTCCATCCGCCCATGAGGAATTCGCGCAGCCAGGCGAACAGGCCCAGCCTCGGCCCGTAGACCTGGAACCAGGCGCGCTGGACGAGGCTTTCGAGATAGGTCAGCGTCGCGGCATCGAGCGAGGTCTCGCGCGCGACCGAGAGCGAGGAGGCGGCGGTCCGGTAGAGCGTCGGCAGAGCGAGCAGGTCTTCGTCATCGACGCGCTTCAGACCGCCCTTTTCCATCCGGGCGACGATCGCCTCGAGCCGTCGCCAGTCGCCTTCGCGCTCGAGCCGGAAACGGTCCGAGCGCAGCGTCGCGCTGGCGATGTCGGCGGGCGCCTCGACCTCCTTGCGGGAGAACCACGATCCCAGCACCGGCGCCTTCATCCGATCGCCTCCCGTCCGCGGATCGCGAGGTAGCGGTCGATGAGATCGAAGCCGATCGTCTCCCAAGGCGCTTCGATCACGTCGACGCCCATCCGGCGCAGGCGCTCGAGGACAAGGCTGCGCTGGCGCGCGAGCGTGTCGGCGGTGACCGAGCGGGCAAGAGTGTCGATGTCGCCCGGCTCCTGCCCGATGAAGGCGTCAAGCTCGCTGTCGGCGAAGGTGACGAACAGGACGAGGTGCTTCCTCACGAGCCGCGAAATGCTCTCCACCATCAGTTCGGCCGCGGTCGGATCGGTGAAATCGGAAAACAGCACGATCAGCGACCGGCGCTGCAGTTTGGCGGTCAGCGTGGCTAGGGCGAGGGTGAAGTTAGGTTCGACGGGTTCGTAGTCGAGCGCGGCGGCGGCACTCTGCAGCCGGGTGAAACCGCGCGAATCGTTCACGAAGGGGGTCATCAGCTGCGGGCTGCGGGCGAAACCGAACAGGGCGGTGCGATCGCCGCCCTTGAGCGCGACATAGGCGCAGGTGAGCGCGGCGGAGACCGCCCGGTCGATCCGCGGCAGGCCGTCGACCGGCTCGCACATGGCCTGGCCGCAATCGAAGGCGAAGACGATCTGGTTGTTGCGCTCGCTCTCGTTCTCGCGGGCATACAGGTGGTTGTGCCGCGCGCTCGCCTTCCAGTCGATCCGGCGGCGGTCCATGCCCGCTTCGTATTCGCTCAATGCCTCGAACTGGGTCCCCTCGCCGCGGATGCGCCGGGCGATGAGGCCGCTGCGTTCATCGCGCAGGAATGTCTGGAGCTCCTTCGACCGGACGGGCGAGAGGTCGGGCCAGATCCGGATTTCGGTTTCGAGGGGTTGCGAGACCTGCCGTGCGCCGAGGCCGAGCGGCCCGCTCCAGCGCAGCCACAGGCGATTGACGGCAGTCGTGCCGCGGCGTTCGGGCACGGTTTCTAGCGCGCCCGAGAACACGCCGCCCTGCTCGCCCCGCAGGAGCGCGATTTCGGCCCGCCCGGCAAGGCCGAGCCGGGGATCGAATTCGAGCGCCGCCTCGGGCTGCCCCGCATTGCGGCGCAGCATCGCGTGAACCTCGATCACGCAGGGCCGGCCGACTTCGGTGTCGGCGGGTGCCGTGACCTCATGCCGGGCGCAGGCTCCCGCGACCAGTCCGTCGAGCACGACCAGCACGATGAGCGCGAGCGCGGCGGCGGGTGCGATCACCCATGCGCCGGGAGACGCCGAAGCGATCAGCAGCGCGACCGGCGCGAGCCCCGCAATGACCCATGCCGCCCGCACCGTGGGCACGATCGGCAGGGCCGGGAGCCAGCCGAAAAGGCGGGCCAGGAATGCGCGGATGCGGCTCATCTGCTCAACGCGGTGCCTCGGTGGCCTCGACCAGTTCGGCGACCAACGTTTCCATCTCGCGCCCCTCGATCTCGGCTGCGGGCGACAGGGTCAGCCGGTGGCGCAGGACCGGGACGGCCAATGCCTTGACGTCGTCGGGAATGACATAGGCCCGGCCCTGCAACGCGGCGCGGGCGCGGGCGGCATGGGCGAGCATCACCGCCGCGCGCGGCGACGCGCCGACCGACAGTTCGGCATGGTCCCGCGTCGCGCGCACCAGCCGGACGACGTAATGGGTGATCCCCTCGGCCACGGTGACATGGTCGAGGGCGGAGGAAAGCTGCGCGAGGCGCGCGGGATCGGCGACGGCGGCCACCCCGAGATCGGCGGGCCGCTGCGGACCCTGCCGTTTGCCGTAATCCATCACGATCCGTGCTTCCTCCGCCTCGTCCGGATAGGGCACGAGCAGCTTGAACAGGAACCGGTCGAGCTGCGCTTCGGGCAGGGGATAGACGCCCTGGTTCTCGATCGGGTTCTGGGTTGCGACCACCATGAAATGATCGGCGAGGCCGTGCGTCTCTCCGTCCAGCGTCACGCGGCGTTCCTGCATCGCCTCGAGCAGGGCGGCCTGCGTCTTGGGCGGGGTGCGGTTGATCTCGTCCGCGAGCAGGAGGTCGCAGAAGATCGGCCCGCGCGTGAGCGTGAACTGGCTGGTCTGGAAATTGAACAGGTTGGAACCCAGAATGTCGCCCGGCAAGAGGTCGGGCGTGAACTGGATGCGCCCGAAATCGAGGCCCAGCGCCGTCGCGAAACTCTGGGCAAGGAAGGTCTTGGCCGTGCCGGGAGGCCCTTCGAGCAATACGTGCCCCTGCGCCACCAGCGCTTCGAGCAGGCGGTCGACCATGTCGTCCTGCCCGACGATCGCCTTGGCGACTTCGGCGCGGATCGCATCGGCGAGGCCGCGCAGTTCTTCGAGAGTCATGCTCATTTGGTCAGCTTCCTTGCAAGTTCGTCGAGCGCCCTTGCGGCGCGCAGGATGTCGTCGGGGGCCTCGGCGGCGCGCAGGGTGTCGGCGCGGGCGGAAAAGGGCGGCTCGTCCGGCAGTCGAAGGGCAAGCGCGGCGTCGATCGCCGCATCGTCCGCGCGCTTCAGACCGAGCGCGCGGGCGACGCGGCGCCGGGCGAGCGCGGCATAGGGCGCTGCCAGCAGCCGCATCCGTTTCGCCCGCACGATCAGACCCGCACCGTTCCTGACCAGCCGCTGCTTGCCGAAACCGATCTCGGGCGCGTTCGCGGCGGCCGCGCCGAAGCGCATGAAGGCGCGCCATCCGACGATGACGAGCGCGAGTATCAGGCACAATGTCGCGGCGAGGAAAGGCGGCCGGAAGGCGAGCGAAAGAAGGTTCTGCGCCCCGCTGAAACCGTTGAGCGTGAGGTCGAACACGACCCGCGTGTCCTCGCCATAGCCCGCCTCGCGCACCATTGCGAGCGCCGCCGCCGCGCGCGCCGGGTCCGCGAGACCCCAATTGTTGACGAGGTCGGGTTCGGCGACGACGATGGTCCAGTGCGCGTCCTCGTAGAAATCGCTGCCTTCCTCGCCCAGCACGTTGAAGGCCAGCACATGACCGGCCGCATCGGTGACGAGCGGCTCGATCGTGTCCTTCTGCATCGCATGCTTGATCGTGCGGGCGGGCAGTTCGCCCTCGTAGCCGAAGCCTTGCCAGGCGGCGCTATCCCCGTCTTCAAGCCGATCGAGCGCGGTGTCGAAAGTGTAGGGCGCGGGAAGGTCGTCGGTCCAGGTCGTCTCCATCGCCATGCCGAGCGCGACCCAGCCTTCCCTGAAAAGCTTGCGGATCTTCTCCGGTGCCCGGTCGGGCACCGTGTTCGCCTGCCATTTCGGCAACAGGATCAGGGTCGGCCCGGTGTCCTGCCGCGCTTCGAGCAGCGCGCCGATCTCCTCCGGGTCGGCATAGGGCGAGGGAGCAATGACGAGGAGGTCGAATGTCTGGAGATCGGACGGGCTGCGCGACAGCTCGACCTCGTGGCCCTCGGCCTCGAGGAGGCGGACGAGCCCGGCATAGCCGTTCAGACCGATCGAGGCGGCATGCGCCGCGCCGTCATTCTCCCGGTCGCCTCCGGTGTCCCCCGCCGAGATGAACCAGAGCAGGGCGAGGAAGGCGACGAAGCCGGTCACCAGCACCGCGAAGACCGTGCCCTTGCCGAAGGGCGAGGAAGCTCGGCCCGACGGTCCGGGCGCGGTGATCGCGGGCCCGGTCATGCCGCATGCCTTCCATCGAGCTTCGCGAGCGCGAATTCGGCATAGGCCGCGCGCGCCGCTTCCCAGTCAGCGCGATCGAGCGATCTCAGCG
>Ga0207419_1003003_pt1 | contig 10425 bp, 7 predicted proteins | sample ElkSloMetagenome_4_FD_184723 | JGI IMG/M metagenome (GOLD analysis project Ga0207419, IMG submission 184723) | Hot spring microbial communities from Elkhorn Slough, Monterey Bay, USA - MD2A (version 2) | ecosystem: Environmental > Aquatic > Marine > Intertidal zone > Estuary: Microbial mat ... | reverse complement strand
TTTTCAATCTACTTTTAAAGCCAATGTCAATCCTTGCGGAGCACATACTTTCCAAGCGGCTTTTTCCATCGGCAGCCGACGCTGTGATGAAAAACAGGGCGGCCTGGCCGTATGCAAAAAATCTAGTGGACGCCACGCGGGAAAATTTGAAACGGTGCGACCGTCGCTCGCTGCGCTCAGACAACAAATTTTCCAGTTTTCAAATAAATAAAGAAAAATGAAATTAGGGGTGGGAAATGTTGGCTATAATCCCTTTTAGGCAGTATTAAAACGTTTCCGATACTTTTTCCCTTCTCTTTATTTTCTGCGGATAGATATTGGTAGATTTACCGATATACACAACAGCGCAATATGTAATCGTCTGAATTTGTAATTCGGATGTAATGGAAAACGCAGCTTAAAATGCGTAAACCTTTACACATTTATCTTAAATCAGTTCGATTCTGCATCTATTTGGCTGTTTATTTCTAGTATTTTACTTAACACGAAAATATAAATATGAGAAGAATAGTTGTTTGCATAGGGCTATTGGTTTGGCTTTACCAAAGTCTTTTTGCACAAAGTACTGAAACGTATTCCATAGTGCCCCTTTCAGAGCCGACCGATATTTTGTACCTCTCCGGTACCGATAAAGATAATACCAAACTATGGGATTTTTATATAGACCGAGGGATGAACAGCGGTAAGTGGACAAGTATTCCCGTGCCTTCTAATTGGGAGTTGCAGGGCTTTGGTGTTTATAATTATGGCAGGGCAAAAAAAAGGCAGGAGCCCTCAGACGAAACGGCTCAGTACAGGTATAGCTTTGATGTACCTAAAGATTTTAAAAAGAAGTATGTAGAAATTGTATTTGAAGGTGTAATGACCGATGCCGAGGTAAAAATAAATGGCCAATTGGCAGGCCCTATCCACCAAGGAGGTTTTTATAGGTTTACTTACAATGTTTCTGACTTAATAGATGTTGGCGGTGAGAACATTTTAGAAGTGAAAGTGAACAACTGGTCTGCTAATGAGAGTGTAAACACGGCAGAAAGAGAAGCCGATTTTTGGTTGTTTGGTGGTATTTATCGGCCTGTTTATTTAAGGGCTTTTCCTGAGGCGCATATTGCAAGAACTGCGATAAATGCCAAAGCCAATGGTGATTTTTATGCAGATGTCTTTCTAAGAGGAGAAGGGAAAATAACCGAAGTCTCTGGGCAAATCTACAACATGAGTGGCCAAGCTGTTGGGGAAGCCTTTTCCGTAGCAGCAGATATTGAAAATGGAAAAGTGAATTTGAGCACTAAAATAAACAATCCGGCTACTTGGACAGCGGAGTTCCCCAACAGATATCAGGTGGTTTTTAGCTTAAAAAGAAGGAATAAAACCGTACATGAGGTTTCGGAGAAGTTTGGCTTTAGAACTGTTGAATTAAGAGAAAACGACGGCATTTATGTGAATGGGGTAAAAGTAATGCTCAAAGGTGTTAACCGACATACTTTTTGGCCTTCATCGGGTAGAACCACGAGTAGGGAGTTGAGTGAAATAGATGTTAATCTAATGAAAGATATGAACATGAACTCAGTACGCATGTCACACTACCCTCCCGATAAGCATTTTTTAGAAGTATGCGATTCTTTGGGCTTGTTTGTACTCGATGAATTAACAGGATGGCAAACAGCCTATGATACCGAAGTAGGAGAAAAACTGGTAAAAGAATTGGTGATCAGAGATGTAAACCACCCCAGTATTATTATTTGGGACAATGGCAACGAAGGCGGCTGGAATACCGACCTAGACGATGATTTCCATCTCTATGACCCACAAAAGAGGCCTGTGATCCACCCTTGGGCTAAGTTCAATGGAACCGACACCCAACATTACAAAGATTGGGATTGCTGTGTAGATGGCCTGTTTCATGGTGATGATGTATTTTTTCCTACTGAATTTTTGCATGGGTTGTACGATGGAGGGCATGGCGCAGGCTTAGACGATTTCTACAATTCTATGCTGGCAAACCCTTTATCAGCAGGTGGCTTTTTATGGGTGTTTAGTGATGAAGGTGTAGAAAGAACCGATAAAGAAGGCGAAATAGATACCTTTGGCAGCAATGCCCCCGATGGTATACTTGGCCCTTACAGAGAAAAAGAGGGTAGCTTTTATACCATTAAAGAAATTTGGTCGCCGGTACATATCCCTACAGAAAAGTTATCCAGCAGCTTTAATGGCGTTTTACCAATTGAAAATCGGTATTTCTATACCAACTTAAACCAGTGCAGCTTTTCTTGGCAGTTGGTAGATTTTGAGATTGGAGCGCAGGGTATTTCAGAAAAGGTAATAGATTCTGCCAAGGTAGCGACCATTGATTTGGCACCTCAAAAATCAGGAGATTTGGTTCTGGGCTTGCCTAACGATTGGCAAACACACAACATGTTGGTATTGAAAGCTACAGATCCGCACGGCAGACAAATTTTTACATGGCAGTGGGATACAGGCAAAACCGCTGAGATGGTAACGAATAGGTTTACAGATGTAGCTAATATGCGAGCGGCTTCTATCGAAGAAACTGAGTTACTATTTAAACTTAAAGCAGCCAACAAAGAAATCGTGATAGACAAGTCTAACGGGCAATTAGTAAAGGTGGTTAAAGGAGATCAAGAACTGCCCTTTAACCAAGGGCCATATCTGCCTGAAGCTTTTGGAGAATACCAATTGCAAGAAATCAAGCATTTTGATCAGGATAGCAGCTATGTTTTAGAGTTTAATTTTACGGATGAAAGCAATTTCAATCAGATACAATATACCATGCTGCCTGATGGTACACTAAAGTTGCATGTAAAATATTTGCCCAAAAAAGGTAGGTATGATTATGTAGGCGTACTTTTTGATTTTCCTGAGGAGCAGGTTACCAGCGCAAAATGGATTGGAGACGGCCCTTACCGAGTTTGGAAGAACCGATTAAAAGGCCCGCAATTTGGTTTATGGCAAAAAGAGTACAACAATACCGTAACGGGAGAAAGCTTTGTTTACCCTGAATTTAAAGGCTACCACGCCAACGTGCAGTGGCTAGAGGTCGAAAATGAGGTCATGCCTTTTGAGTTGGGATTTGAGAAACCTACCTACATCAATCTATTTAATCCTGAAACTCCCGAGGGCGCTTACAATGAATATACGGATGGTGCCTTTCCCGAGCGCAATGGCATAGGCATTATGCAAGCTATAAGTCCCATTGGCACAAAATTTAAAAAGCCCGAACAAATTGGCCCTCAAGGTGCAAAGAATATAGTGCAGTACCACAGAAACCCATCTTATTACAACTTTACCATGTATTTAAATTTTGGATATTGATTTTTTTTGAGTGTGGATACTCGGAAGAGGAAAGAGTTAGAAATTTTCTAGCGGAAGAAAGCATGTAAGCTTGCTTTTTTCTATTGACAAATTGTGAGGTATAAAATCCATTTTGTTAAGACATTTTAAGCTGTAAGGTTTTAGATGTTTTTTTAATATTATATGTCGTTTTTGAATAAAAAATAATGAAAAATGAGCCTTTTATTCGAAAATCAATTTGGTGAGATAATTTATAATTCTGTAGATAACATGCTTGAAGTCCATTGGAAAGATACTACTGAAGAGCTTGAAGATGAGGATTTCCAAAGTTTCTTGGTAAAGTTCACTGAAGTTATTAGCATGTACAGTACTTCTGCTTTTTTTGTAAATGCAACAAAAAAAATGTTCGTAATGAGTAATCCCATTCAGGAATGGCATGATGTGGTAATTGTACCAAAATACATAGAGGCAGGAATAAGAAAAATCGCCTTTCATGTTGGAGACAATACCATGGTAGATCTGTCATTAGAACTTACTTTTGACGAAGAGAACAGCCAACAATTGCAAACCAAGTTTTTTGATGACGAAGAAAAAGCGAGAACTTGGCTTTTGGAAAAAAAGACTGAAGCAGCATAAAAAAAGCCCCGATGCAATATACATCGGGGCTTTTTTTATGATTGAGTCTAATTAATCAACCAAAAGAGATTCTTTGTAAGACTTTATCGAGCAACATCAAGCTCCAAAAACCCAGGGCAACAGCACTTACAAACATTAGCCAATTATTGGTGCTGGAAAAAAGGCCAGCATAATGATCCAACAAATTTACTATACTTGGCGGTAATTGGTAGGTGTTATCACCGGGGACCGCTAATGAAAAATACACAGAAAATACCATAAGTACGCCAATAAAAGAGAAAAAAGCCCATTTGATCTTTCTGCCAAAAACAACCTGATTTTTTTTATAAGGGCTTAACTGAGTCTTATTGAGTTTATGCAATACTTTATCGGTAAATTCATCGCTAGGCAATTCCTTTTTTAAGGTTTTCTGAAAATTAACCCTAAAAAAAGCATCAAGTTTTTGTTGATTGTCTCTTTCCATAGTCTTCATTTTTTACACAGATATTAGAGAATATCGTGCATTTCGTGTTTTAATAAGTGCGATAAGTGCTTATAAAGTTTCTGCCTAGAACGATGGATTTTCACTTTTACGTTAGATTTACTCAGCCCAGTAATTTCTGCGATTTCTTCCATGGGCATTTCTTCTAGGTAATACATGGTCACTAAAGCTTTTTCATCAGCAGAGAGTTTGTTCAATATAAGCTGTATAACTTGTTGTTGTTGTTTTTCTTTTAATTGTTGGAAAGAAGCATCGAAAGAAGCGATGGGTAGCAAGGCTTCGGGCACTTCATTGATTTCGTTTTTCACTACCTTTTTTTTACGCGTTTTGCTCACCGCCGTATTAAAGGTAATTCTGTAGAGCCAAGTAGAAAATTTGGCTTTTCTGTTGAAAGACTCTAAATGCTTAAATGCCTTTATAAAACTATCTTGCGCAACTTCCTCGGCATCTTCCCTGTTATTGACGATACGAAATGCAAGATTAAATACAAAAGATTTGTATTTATCTATGATGATCCTACAAGCTGCTTGGTCATTATCCAAGATCTTGTCGATAACAATATCTTCTATTTCGTCCTTCATTTTTTGGTTTGACGTTGCCCTGCTTGGTCTGGTTACAAAATAATCAATAGAGCTTTTTCTCAAAAAGCAATGTGTTTATTGAGTTTGAGATGCATTCGTGTTAGGCACTTTACTAAAATCAAGAGATTTATATCAAATTCTACAATGAAATGTGATGATATGTCATAAGAAGGGTTCAAATGCACCATGTACACCTATAGCTCCAAATCGTCACTTGGAAAGCCGCTTGGAAAGCCGCTTGGAAAGCTGCGCCTCACAAATTATACATCGATTCGAAGCTCTATAATCGACTTGCATTTAGCAATCTGCTAATTTTATATCTCAGCAAGAAATATAAAAATTGATCAAGCTTTTTTTTAGAAAGTAAAGTTCGGGTAGGGCCAAAGCACTGCTTTATAAAGTAATTTTCGTGATTTTTAAAAAATTGACGGTGTTTCGTTGAATTTTATCAAGTACATAGCGCTGATTTTTCTTTTTTTATCAAAAAAGCGGTAATAACTTATAAAACCAATTTTTTAGGCAGGCTTACATTCAGTAAATTTGATTCTTAAATTTTTTTAAGCACTGTTGCTTATTAACTGAAACAAAAAATTACTGCATGAACACACTTCCGCTAGTTAAAGAGAAATTAGGTAAACCTTATGAAGACTTAGAGTTCTTATTAGAATGTTTTAGAGAGGTCTTGCAAGAAAGTGGAGAGAATAAGCTGGCCGCACAAATACCCTGGATCAACGATATAGATGCCATCACTCCCGAAGAGTTTAATCGGAAATTGGTGCAGGTGTATTCTATCGTATTTCAATTATTAAATATGGTAGAGGTAAATGGCGCGGTACAGAACAGGAGGCAGTTGGAGAATGAAGCCATGTCTAATGTTAACGGCCTATGGGCAGAAAATCTAAAAAAGTTAAAAGAGCAAGGTATACCCGATAGGGAGGTTGCCAATATGCTTTCTAAAATACATGTAGAGCCTGTTCTTACTGCCCACCCTACCGAGGCCAAAAGAGCAACTGTATTGGAACACCACCGCATGTTGTACTTGCTGCTTGTGAAGCGTGAGAATAAAATGTATACCGAGATCGAACAAGAGGATATTCGCAAGGAGATAAAACTCAATATTGATCGGCTTTGGCGCACGGGAGAGATATTTGTTGAAAAGCCCGACGTGCCCTCAGAGTTGAGAAATGTAATCCACTATTTGGCCAATGTTTTTCCTGAAATTGTACCAATCATTGACAAGCGCCTAAAATTAGCTTGGGAAAAAGTAGGTTACGATAAAGATTTGCTTAAGGATACCTCTAAATTCCCAAAGATTTCTTTTGGTGATTGGGTTGGCGGCGATAGAGATGGACACCCTTTCGTGACCAGCGAGGTAACTAGTGATACACTTAAGCAATTAAGGCTTAATGCATTTGTAGTCATTCGTAGAAATTTACTTTTGCTTGTTCGTAAGCTAAGTTTTTCTTTAAACTTTAACCATGCAGATTATGAGCTCAGAAATCGCATAGAAGAGTTGGAGAAAGAGCTCGGAGAAGAAGGCTTTAAGGCCTTTAAACGAAACGATGGTGAGGTGTATCGCCAATATGTTAATTTACTGCTTTCCAAATTGCCAGTAGATGTAAAAAGGCAACATGCTACAGAATTAAATGAGCATGCCGCCTGCTACAAAACGTCTGTAGAATTGATAAGGGATTTACGCATTTTGCAAGAATCGCTCGTAAAATATGGAGCAGAACGGGTAGCTTTTTCAGATGTTCATGAGTCAATTAGGTTGGTACAAACGGTAGGCTTCCATTTGGCTAGGTTGGATGTAAGGCAGAATAGTAAATTTCACGAAAATGCTGTAGCTCAATTAATGAATGCAGCCTCCCTCAATGGTGAGGAATACTTAGGTTGGAGTGAAAAAGATCGTCTTAATTTTATTAACAACGAGTTAAAATCTAACAGGCCTTTTTCTCATCCAAAATTAAAATTAGAACCAGAGGCCGAGGCAGTGACCAGTTGTTATGCAGTACTGGCTGAACACATAGAAAAATATGGCACTGAGGGTTTAGGAGAGCTCATCGTAAGTATGACCCGTAGCGTTTCCGACTTATTAACGGTCTATATCTTAGCAAGAGAATCGGGGCTTACCACCCAAACAGAAGAAGGTTTGGTTTGTAAGTTACAAGTTGTGCCACTTTTTGAAACCATAGAGGATCTGCAAGAAAGTCCTAAAATACTCAAGGCCTTTTTAGAGCATCCCTTTACACAAAGGAGTTTAGAGTACCAGCGTAAAAATAGGGGTAACAATACGCTAGTGCAGCAAGTCATGATCGGCTATTCTGACAGTAACAAAGACGGCGGAATTTTGGCAAGTCAGTGGTTTTTGTACGAGACCCAAGAGAAACTCTCAGAGATAGGTGCGGAAATGGGCATTAAAATAAGGTTTTTTCATGGTAAGGGAGGATCGATCAGTAGAGGTGCCGGTCCTACACATTGGTTTTTGAAAGCGCTGCCGCATTCTAGCATCAATGGCGATGTAAGACTTACGGAGCAAGGCGAGACCATTGCCCAGAAATATGCCAATAAAATCAATGCTTCTTATAATTTAGAGCTATTGGTAGCAGGTGCCGCGGGTACAACTATTCTGCAAAATTTTACTAAAAAGGAGAAGCATCCGCTCGCCAAACTCATGAGAGATTTGGCAGAAGATAGCCGTAAGTTTTATTGGAAACTGATCAGTCATCCAGACTTTATCCGTTTTTATGGAGAAGCTACGCCAATAGATGCTATTGAGTCTAGCCGAATTGGATCCAGACCCGCTAGAAGAACAGGCAAACGAACGTTGCAAGATTTGAGGGCCATTCCTTGGGTGTTTAGTTGGAGTCAGTCTAGGTTTAACGTAACCAGTTGGTATGGCATAGGCTATACATTAGAAAAGTTACAGAAAGAAAAGCCCAAAGATTTTGAGAAATTTAAAAAAGCGGTTAAATATGATGCCTTGATCCGCTATGTGCTCACCAATGTAGATACCAGTTTAGCAGCAACAGACGAAGAGATCATGGCTCAGTATGCAAGTTTGGTAACTGATGAAAAAATAAGGAAAACCATCTTTAAATTAATTACCGAAGAATTGAATAGAACACGAGAAATGCTTAACCAAGTGCTGCAGGTGCCTTTTGAGAAACGAAGAAAAAACCACTATTTTTCCAATATTTTAAGGGCTTCTGCCATGAAGTCACTACATACCAATCAAGTGCATTTACTTAGAAAATGGCGAGGCGAGAAAGCCGAAGGCAAAGACGAAGCAGCAGAGAAAACATTGCTTAACTTGTTGCTAACAGTAAACGCCATAGCAAGTGCCATGCGAAATACAGGTTGATTTTTACCTAAATAAACCCTTCCTAAGATTCTAAATCCTAGGAAGGGTTCTATGATATTGATAGTTGCTTAGTTTTTTAACCAATTCTGTTTTTTTATGAAAACTGCTTTGTATCTGCTTTTGCTTTTTTTTGCTTTTGCTTGTCAAAAAAACAGTAAAAGCGAAGATGAAGAACTTGCTACAAAAGAAATAAGTCAGGCCCAGCAAATAGTGGATGCAGCGAGGTTTGCACATGGTAGTGAACTGGTAGAAGAGGCTAGTATAAAATTTACTTTTAGAGATAGATTATACAAAAGCATTAGAGATGGGGGTATGTTTCAATACGAGCGGGTTTTTGAAGATTCAGTTGACAACACAGTGAGGGACGTATTGAACAATGAAGGTTTTTTTAGGGAAATAAATGGTGAGACCGTAGAACTTGATAAAGAGAAAAGCGATGCATATACCAATTCTGTAAATTCTGTAATCTATTTTGCTCTTTTGCCATATAACCTAAATGATCGAGCAGTTAACAAAACATATATAGGCCCAACAAATATTAAAGGTGAGCCCTACCATCAAATAAAAGTAACCTTTGGCAAAGAAAAAGGAGGAAAAGATTATGAAGATGAGTTTGTTTATTTTTTCCACACTGAAAAAAATACGATGGACTACTTGGCCTATAATTATTTGACCGATGGCGGCGGGGCCAGATTTAGAGAGGCCTACAACCAAAGAGAAGTAGAAGGCATTTTATTTGCCGATTTCATCAACTATAAACCAATGGATGCCGCTCGAAGAGATGTGGAAAACTTTGACGAATTGTTTAAGAAAGATTCTCTACAAGAGTTATCGAGAATAGAAACAAAGGAAATAGAAGTAGTAATCAACCCCGAAGAAGAAAGTATCTAAATACAAGTTTTGCGGTAAAAAGCTTGGTGTTTATATTTATCAAAATATAAACATTTATGAAAATGAAAGATAAAACACTGAGACTTTTAATTTGTATTGCTGTAATTTTTTACGGATGCAGCTCACCTCAACAGGATTCTACTTCAGAAGAAACTACTCCTCAAGAATCTACTGTAGAAAACACCGAAACAGATACCCAAGGTTGGACTTACTTATTTGATGGCAATGAAATAAGCGGTTGGCACAACTATCTTAAAGATGGCGTAGAAGGCTGGTATGTACAAGACGGTATGCTTATTACAGATGGAGGCAACGGCGACATAGTAACCGATAAAGAATACGGTAATTTTGAGTTGGAATTTGAGTATAGTATTTCTCCCGAGGGTAACAGTGGTGTTTTTTACAAGATCATAGAAGATGAAAAATACAACGTTACCTACGTTACTGGGCCTGAGTATCAAATAATTGATGATGAAAACTATCCTGCCGAACTGAAGCCCGCACAGCATACCGCAGCTAATTATGACTTACATGTCCCAGAAAATATCAATCCGAATCCTCCGGGCTCATTTAATAAAGCCAAAATTGTAGTAAATGAAGGTAATGTTGAGCATTGGCTCAATGGAGACCTTATTGTTTCTTACAAGGTTGGAAGTGAAGATTGGCAACAGCGTGTGGACAACAGTAAGTTTGCTGAAATGGAAGGCTATGCCAAAGCTGAAAAAGGAAGAATAGGCCTACAAGACCACGGTGATAAGGTGATGTTTAAGAGCATCAGGATCAAGGAGTTGTAATCAGCCATTAGACTTTGGAATTAAGTATTATATTCTATGTGTCAATAGCGTTAGCTTCTTGCTTTTTGGTCGGTAATATTGCGCTCCGATCATTGCTTGAAGCATGCTATTTCTAGAGAAGAGGAGAGGCTAAATAATCAACCAATCACTATTAACCTACAACTAAAATCAATATATATGGAAATACAAGAATACTTTTCTCTTAAAGGTAAAACCGCAATTATAACTGGGGCAAGCAAGGGCATAGGGGAGGCCATCGCTTATTTTTTTGGCAAAGCTGGGGCAAAAGTCGTAATAAGTAGCAGAAAGCAAGACGCAGTTGAAGAAGTAGCCAAAAAGTTCAGGGCCGATGGCATAGATTGCGCTCCGATT
>Ga0207419_1003000_pt1 | contig 10442 bp, 6 predicted proteins | sample ElkSloMetagenome_4_FD_184723 | JGI IMG/M metagenome (GOLD analysis project Ga0207419, IMG submission 184723) | Hot spring microbial communities from Elkhorn Slough, Monterey Bay, USA - MD2A (version 2) | ecosystem: Environmental > Aquatic > Marine > Intertidal zone > Estuary: Microbial mat ... | reverse complement strand
TCTTCTAGATGGAAGCCCAACAATCGATAAACTGTATCGGGAAAGAAGAAATTGTTCAACTGAAGATTATGGAAATAGTCTACCCAAGAGGCATAGTATATTGAGTCATTTAGCTTGCAGACATGTTTCTCATCCTTGATAAAGACACGTTGTTCCGCACCTTCAGAGATGAAATCTGAAAAGTCAAGAGTATCTACCCAGAGCCCATACTTATTGACATATGCTTTCAGTTTCTCTGTCTCTTTACGTTTGTCCTGCTGACTTCCTTGAGCCATTGGGCCTGTTGACGGGCCTGCTCCAAGGTGACGGGTAATTGTTTGGATAAGATCGCCTTTGCTATCTTGGTTCTTTCCAGAAAGGATATTTTGGAGTTCATATTTCAATGGGTTTTGTGGCATGTTTATCAATAGAGCAAGAGCTTAGATTTTTAACGTATTAAAGTATTTTACGGTTCTAAAATTATTCTTTATCGCAAAAATGCTTTACAAATATCGCTTTATTTATCTTACAAAGCCATGCCCATTATCCATTCCGTGACTTCCATAAAATTCTGAACGTATCCATAGTTATTATCCGTGGTTTGAAAATAACATGCTGGCAGTAAACCCTCTTCTTTGCGATAGCTATTTGACGCATAGTAGTAGAAGACTCCCAAGCATTTTACGAAGTGAGGGAAAGTATACGAAACTACCTGCTTCACATGATGATATCTGGTTTAATTACCTCTATGGCATAGAAGATGTGAAGCGTGTTACAGAACCCTATACGAAGACCCTCTTTAAATTAGACGCAAAGACGCAAAACGCAAACGCAAAGGGTTCTCCTTATCATGAAAGCAACCGGATGTTTAGGATGTTTCATCTTTTGCCAGTTGGAAACATAGCGAATGCACAGGAAAATGCCGTAACCACTGATTATGGACAGTACGTGATTTTTATCCGTAATTCTGATTGGGCAGAGCCTATTGAGAATTGAGAAACCGGAAAGGTCGCTCTAGCAGGAGCCATTTTCCAAATAGCTTATCAAATGTTTAAGTCTCAAATAGAGCAACATTTTTTCTTAGAACACGGGCACACCGATAGACGATTAATACTTAGATTCTCTTATTCAAAAGAGTGGTTGATCAACCACTCTTTTTTTATCTTCATTATAGATGATGATGAGCTGAAAGTTGGCTATTCATGTAAGCATATACTTCCCTGCCATACTGTGATGATACACAGATAATAACCAAGAGTGGCCTGTAGAGTCCACTGGGTTGAGCCATTATGGGAAGTATGAAAACCCATAGGGTGATGTAAAAATAAACGAAGGATTGGTAGCAAGATAAAATACAGACGTGGTTTGTTGACGCTATCAAGTTTTTTCAATACTTTACGTATTAGGGCATCGCTCTGATAGATTAGATTTGACAAGTTGGTAAGCATCAATCGCAAAAAGTAAAAATTAGGACAATAGGTAGAAAACAGGATAACAATGACTCCAATGAGATGATTCTGAATATAATTCTACGCAATTAAGAAGTTAGACATGAAACTGAATAAAGAATCATCATTAGTAGCCACACTAGTATTATTTTCAATTTTTATTGCCAAAGCTCAAAATATAAGAGAGTCCTCTTATTTTGATACAAAACCTAATATAAACTATACCGAACTTAAAGCAGGATTTAAAAATGTACCAAAAGAAGCTAGAATGAGGGTTTGGTGGTTTTGGATGAATGGCATAGCAACAATAGAATCAATCACCCAAGACCTTGAGGCTATGAAAGCCAATGGCATCGCAGGCGCTATTCTTATTGACAATGGAGCCGATTATGCACCTATTGGCCCAACATTTATGAGTAAAGAGTGGAAAGAACTTTTTGCTCATGCTATAAGTGAAGCTGACAGGCTTGGCATTGAGATAAGCTTGAACATACAAAGTGGTGCTGGCGATCCTGGTAATCCCAATATTGAAGATGATAATGGTTTGAAGGAAACTACCTTTTATGAAACAAAGGTTACAGGGCCTAAAAAATTAGAATTACAGCTTGAAGTACCCCCTAACCAGATATTTTACAAAGACATAAAAGTACAAGCAATCAGAACTCCTGATATAGAATCAAGTCAAGATGAATTAATAAAAAACTGGGGAGTAAAATCTTTTACAAAAAAAGAGAAATGGAATAACGAACTAGATATGTATGACCTCAATGAGTTTTATGACACTTATGAAGACAAAGGCATATCAGTTGCGGTTAAACAAAGCGAAATAATAGATTTAAGTCCTTTTTATGAGGACGGAAGATTAAACTGGGATGTACCTGAGGGTAAATGGACTATAATTAGATACGGCTATACTTCTACAGGTAAGCGTAACAATTATGCCAGTGAGGGATTTAAAGGAGGGCTGTCTTATGATCAAATGCATAAAAGAGGGATAAATGCCCAGTGGGATGAGGTTGTAAAACCATTGATCGACATTGCCAAAGCAAATGGCAATAGTTTGAAATACTTGCATGTCGACTCTTGGGAAATGAAAAATACTAATTGGACCCATAATTTTATTTCAGAATTTAAAAACCACCGAGGCTATGACCTAGAGCCTTTTCTTCCTGTTTTGGCCGGTTATATTGTGATAAGTAGAGAAGTGACAAACCGCTTCCTTGAAGATTTTAGACTTACGGTCGGAGATTTGGTTGCTGATAATAATTACAGAGAGTTTCGAAGATTGGCCCATGAGGCTGGGCTTTCTATTCATTCTGAATCCGCTGGGCCACATATGCCACCTGTAGATGGACTTAAGACACTTGGGATAAACGATGTGCCAATGGGCGAATCTTGGGCAAGGGCTAACACCCATAGAAAGTCTGAAACAAGGAGGATCCATGTAAAACTAGGAGCTAGTGCTGCGCATATTTATGGCAAGCGATTTTTTGCGGCAGAGACCCCAACTTCTGTAGGACCAGCTTGGGAGAGAAGCCCGGCAGATGTAAAAAATGTTCTGGACAAAGGTTTTTGTACTGGAGTAAACCGTGTAAATTGGCATACCTATACATCATCACCAGATGAATATGGCATCCCCGGAATTGAATATTTCGCTGGGACCCATCTTAATAGAAAGGCAACTTGGTGGGATGAATCAAAAGTTTTTATTGATTACATCAATCGTACTCAGCACATGTTGACCCAGGGTTTACATGTGGCCGATGTGTTAGGTTACCTTGGCAGCGGAGTGCCTCTATTTGGTTTTTTGGATAGTGACCGGGAGGATATACCAGATGGCTACGCTTGGGATATGTGTAATAGCGATGTACTACTAAATCGTGCTACTGTAAAAGATGGGCGTATTTATCTGCCCGATGGTAAAAACTATGCTATTCTTGCCCTTCCGAAAATCAATAATATTTCACTTCCAGTTTTGAGAAAAATTGAAGAAATGGTAAAGCAAGGTATTGTTTTAGTTGGAGATTCTCCAGAAAGGCCATTCGGTTTAACCGATTACCCAGCATCGGATGAGGAGTTTAACTTAATCGTTGAAAAACTTTGGGGCGAAACTAACACTGAAGACGCTTTTAAGAAAACCTACGGAAAAGGTAAGGTTTATTTTGGCAAAAATGTAGAGGAAGTTTTACGGTTAGAAAGCATAACACCTGATTTAGCTTGGGAATCAAGTGAAAATGTAGATTTGGCGTACATTCATCATACTTCAGACAAAGTGGATGTATATTATGTTGTCAATAAATGGGCTTGGAAAGGTGTTGATCAACTCAAATTCATACATTCAGTAAAGTTACCCGATAGATATTTAAAGGCTAACTGTTCATTTAGGGTAAAGGGAGATAGAAAAATTGAACGTTGGAACCCTGTTACAGGAGAAATTACTGAGGTGAACATATATAAGCGGGAAAATGGAAGTTACACCCTGCCTATTAATTTAGAGCCAGAAGGAGGCGCTTTTTTTGTGTTCACAAAAACAGATAAAAGAAATCATGTAGTTTCAATTCAAAAGGAAAATAAAATAATTAAGGAAGGAAACACGCCAATAAACGTAGGAACTTCAAATGTTTTCCTTCGTGATAAGGAATTAGAAGTTCTTAATGGAGGAGAATATACATTGGTATTTAGCAACAATAAAAAGGTCAATATTAATGCTAGTGGTCCAATCGATGACATGAAATTAACAGGCTCTTGGAAAGTTAACTTCAACAACCATCCTTCTTTAGGAGAATCATTTACAACTTCTTTTGATCAACTTATTTCTTGGACTGCATCAGAAGAAAGGAAGATAAAATATTTTTCTGGCAGTGCTGTCTACAGTAAGAGTTTTTATGTTGATGACCTAGATTTAAGGAATGAGAGGGCCTATTTAAATCTTGGGAAAGTAGGAGATATCGCAGTTGTAACTTTAAATGGCAAGAAGGTATGTACCTTATGGAAACCTCCATATCTTACAGATGTTACTGACTACATAGTTGATGGTGAAAATAAGCTCGAGGTTTCTGTAACGAATCTTTGGATTAACCGACTTGTAGGAGATCAAAATTTATCTCCTGAATTACGAAAGACACAGACAAATCTAAGAAATGTAAAAGGTAGTTATAGTTTTGAAAGACTAGAAGGTCCCGATTCAGATAAATATCTCAGATTTTCAGGCTTAATGGGTCCTGTAAAAATAATATTCAGCAAACTTTATAATATCGACTGATATTTTGTTACGGTTCCTAGATGGATTATCAAATGCTCACTTAGTATACAGTAATTTATTTCCAAAATCTCTCTGACTATTATATACATAAGCTTTAAAGTAATGTCGGATACTTATATTCGACATTTAGAACACTGAAAACGTTGTACTTATATGTCGGTTTTAGGAAACCGACAGCACGGTTTGACAAAAATTTATATTAAAACCCCTTATGCTTATTTCTATATACCCCAGGAGAGAAATTAGTTTTTCTTTTAAAAAGTGTATTAAAATAATATTCATTTTGAAATCCCAGTGCTAAAGCAATATGCTTAATTGGTTCATTAGTTTGTGCTAATAAACTTTTAGCTTCTCTGATTCTGAGTTGAATCTGGTACTGTCTTAAAGATATTCCTACATACGATTTGAATTCTTTTCTAAGCTTAGAGTAACTAACACCTTGTTGTCGACCTAACTCATACCAATCAATTTTCTCTGTATATCTTTCTGAAATAAATAACTTGGTGTTCTTGATCAATTCTTCCGTAAATGAAGTAACAGACTGGTTTCGCTCTATGTGTAAGAGTTCGCCAATCAAGTGATAAGCAATTCCAGATGCCTTTTGTTTATAACCAATCATTTGTTCTTCAACCACTTCAAAAAGCTCATTATAAAGATTGACCAAACTTTCATGAAGACCGACTTCAAAAACAGGTTTATTTGGAGATAAAAACTCTTTTTGTGTTAATTTGTCTATATTATTCCCAGAAAGACCTACATAGTATTCTGTCCAACCAGATTGTTTTTGAGGATAATATTTGTGGAGCACGCCAGGGAATAAAATAAAGGCAGTACCTGGTTTTACAATATATTTGTTGCTTTTTTCTGTTTCAAAAATACCTTCGCCAGAGGTTATATAGACTATTTGATAGTCAGTAATTTTTCTGCTACGTTCATTTGAAAATTGATGCGTTGCAGGATGCGAAAGGGAAGGATAGGGAGAATTAGGTAAAATATGAGTGTGACCAACTGTTGTAACTACTAGCCCCCAGTCCAAATCTGTTTCGCTATAAGTAGGATATTTAAAAAAGTTTTTAAAGTATATCAATTTGTATAAGGAAAATGTCAAAAAATGAATTTGCTTGTTAAAAAACATCTCTAAATTAAACATTTTAAGCTATTTTAAAATGTCTAATAAATCAAATACTATAAAAATTGGACTTTTCGGTATCGGTCTAGACACTTATTGGCCACAATTCGAAGGTCTCCTTAATAGGCTAGAATCCTATCAAAAAGAAATACAAGAAAAGATTGAGGGTTTCGGAGTTAAAGTGGTCAATGTAGGCTTGGTAGACAACACTCAAAAGGCTAAAGAAGCAGCTGACTTACTTAAAACTCAAGATGTCGAAATGCTTTTTTTATATGTTTCTACTTATGCACTTTCTTCAACCGTATTACCAGTTGTACAAAAATTAAAAGTACCCGTTATTATTCTCAACTTACAACCTGTTGCCCAACTCGATTATAATGCATTTAATGGTATCGGAGATAGAGGAAAAATGACAGGTGTCTGGTTGGAGCATTGCCAAGCCTGTTCGGTGCCAGAGATTGCCTCTGTTCTCAATCGTTCAGGAATCAGTTATAATTTCGTAACAGGATACTTGCAAGATGATGAAGCATGGGATGAGATCAAAGCCTGGACAGAAGCAGCCAAGGTAGCCTTTTCAATGAAAAATAATATTTTAGGAGTCTTAGGTCACTATTATAATGGCATGCTGGATGTTTACACAGACCTGACCAAGCAGTCAGCTGTATTTGGTACAGAGATAAAGCTGCTTGAAATGTGCGAACTAAAAGAATATAGAGACGATACCAAAGAAGAGGAAATAGAAGGAAAAATCAAAGAGTTCGAAGAATCGTTCGATGTTTCTCATGAGTGTGATTACCATGAACTTAGGAGAGCGGCAAAAACCTCGGTTGCAATGGACAAACTGGTACGGCATAACCATTTAGGTTCCATGGCTTTTTATTATGAAGGAAGCAATGGAAATGACTATGAAAATATCGTGACTTCGGTAATCGCAGGTAATACACTCTTAACCGGTAAGAGTATTCCTGTAGCGGGAGAGTGTGAAATCAAAAATGCTCAAGCAATGAAGATAATGGCGGAATTTGGGGCAGGGGGCTCGTTTTCTGAATTCTACCTAATGGACTTTAAAAAAGATGAGATACTCTTGGGACACGATGGCCCTGCACATTTTGCCATTGCTGAAGGCAGGGTGAAACTTGTCCCTTTGCCCGTTTACCATGGCAAACCTGGTAAGGGCCTTTCTATCCAAATGACGGTAAAGCATGGTCCCGTTACTTTGCTTTCTGTAGTAGAAGGCAAGGATGGTGTATCTTTGTTAGTCGCAGAGGGCCATTCCGTAGAAGGACCTGTCCTAAATATCGGTAATACCAACAGTCGTTATCGATTTTCTCTGGGTGCCAAATCGTTTATAGAAAGTTGGTCAAGAAAAGGGCCATCCCATCACTGTGCAATAGGAGTAGGGCATATTGCTAATAAAATTGAAAAACTAGGACATTTATTGGATGTAGAAGTCCATAGGATTTGTTGAGATTGTTATTTGAGTTGATAAAAAAGATTCTACCAAATAAAACCTGGCTGATTAGAGTACGGATGAATGATAAAATAATAAACCTATGAAAAGACTGGCTTTTAAAATGTATCTAAATGAGGGGCAAAAAGAAGTCTACAAAAAGTGACACGATGAACTATGGCCTGAGCTAAAAAAAATTCTAAAAGAAGCGGGAATCAGTGAATACTCTATTTTTTAGATGAAGAGACCAACATCTTGTTTGCATTTCAAAAAATAGAAAATGAGGGTGGTTCTCAAGATTTAGGAGAAAAAGAAACCATAAAAAAATGGTGGGCTTTTATGGCCGATATCATGAGGACCAATCCTGACAATTCTCCGGTAAGTATGCCTTTAGAAGAAGTTTTTTACATGGAATAACCTGAATTAAATGCAAGCAATATTAGGAATCTTTTTTCATGCCGTAGGAGGCATAGCAGCTGGGAGTTTCTACATGCCCTTCAATAAGGTAAAAGGTTGGGCATGGGAAACTTACTGGTTCGTTGGAGGAGTGGCCTCATGGTTAATAGCACCTTTTATTGCTGCATGGTTGACAGTGCCCGGTTTTTTAGATATTATATTCACCTGTCCTGTAGAGATACTCGTATTCACTTACTTAATGGGGCTTTTGTGGGGTATCGGCGGATTGTCTTATGGCCTTGGTGTAAGATATCTTGGAATGTCATTGGGCAATTCTGTAGTGCTTGGATTCTGTTCAGCATTTGGTGCACTGGTCCCGCCTATTTATTACAATATTTCACCCATAGCTGATAAAGTCTCTTTTACCGATATGTTGGGTACCAATGGTGGGCGCCTGGTATTGATTGGTGTTATGGTCTGTTTGCTCGGAATCGCTATTTGTGGTAAAGCGGGTATGAAAAAAGAAAATGAACTCCCAGATGAGGACAAAAAGAAGAGCATCAAAGAGTTTAATTTGATAAAAGGACTCAGTGTGGCCATACTTTCTGGTATACTAAGTTCTTTTTTCAATTTTGGAATTGAAGCAGGGAAAGCAATGGCATCTTCCGCAGTGGAGGCAGGAGCAGACCCACTCTTTCAGAACAACGTTACTTTTGTAGTCGTGCTCTGGGGTGGGCTTACCACTAATTTTATTTGGACGGCTATTTTGAGCATCAAGAATAGGACTTACCTTGATTTTATAAAAAATTCTGCACCTATTAAGAGCAATATTCTATTCTCGATAATGGCAGGTACCATCTGGTTCCTACAGTTTTTTTTCTATGGAATGGGCGAAAGCAAGCTAGGTGGCAGTGCCAGCTCTTGGATTTTACATATGTCGGCCATTATCATAACAGCTAATTTATGGGGGCTATATCAGAAGGAATGGGAAGGGGTATCAAAAAAAACAAAAGCATATATTTCTATTGGGATAGCCACCATTTTACTATCTGTTGTACTTGTAGGAATAGGAAATTATCTGTGATGAATAGTACGTAAATTTTAAATACTATTTAAAATGATTTAATGGTGTCATCCCTACCAGGATTACAGAAAAATGTGTAGTAAGACTTAAATTAAATAGTTTTACTTAAGACTAAATGTATTTGGTGAAACTATCGCAGATGGTTCAAAATAATCTTTAAGACCATAATCTGGCCTAAACCTATCGGTCTTGTCATACCCAAACTTTTTAAGGTAAAAGTATCTAGGATGTATTTCTGTTTCACCGATTCGGCTCAGTTCAGCCATGAGCTTTTGATCCATTTCATTCTGGAGTGTTTCATAATTAGGATCACCTATCAGGTTTTCTAATTGATAGGGATCGTTCTGATCATCAAAAAGCATGGAAGGCCCACTGGGAGTTTTCACATAAGTGTACTGTGAAGTTTTGATAGCCCTATATTCTTCGGTTGAAAAGTTGTGCGCAAAAGGGAAAATATTCATGTAAAGAGCAACCCTGTCTTTATCTATTTCTGGCTTTTTAATTATCTCAGACAAATCGTAGCCTTCTATAATACTAGGTATCTCAATGCCAGAGAGTTTGAGCAAAGATGGTAGTACATCAGGAGTAGTGATGGGTAATTGGGTTACAAGTCCTGCATTTTCTCCTATGTTTGGATAGGAAATTAAGAAAGGTACATTGGCAGCTTCTCTATAGGCTTCTTGTTTCATTACAGGTCTTTTGCCATGAGAACCCATCATTTCTCCATGGTCACAAGTGAACAAAACAATGGAATTTTCAAATACACCTGATTCTTTTAATTTAGAAATTAGACTACCAATGGCTTTGTCTGTTGCAGTAGCATGGCCGTAATAGCCCACAAGTTCTTCTAAGGCCTTGTCTTTCATATCTTCAGGAATATTAGGCGGCAACTTTAAATTAGTTGAATCATACAAGGCCTTATATTCTTCAGGAGCTGTATGATGCGGGAAGTGGGGCGTAGCTATTGATACGACCATTAGGAAAGGGTTATCTTTGGCTACAGCTTGTGTTACATATTCTTGTGCAGCATCAGCGATAGAGTAGGTAGAATAGCCATCCCAAAACCGCTTTGTTGTATCATCGTTAAAATAATAATGCTCATTATTGTAGTCATGATCACATTCTGCCCCCTTCCAAAAATCAAATCCCTGTCTTCTTTCTTGATTAACAAATTTTTCCCTACCATGACCGTCTAAATGCCATTTCCCAAAGTATGCAGTCTGATATCCTGCATCCTTATAAATTTCAGCCATGGTCAATTCTTCCTCTGGAAGGTAAACATCATTAAGAAACATACCCGTTGTGGAAGGATATTTACCTGTAATCAGAGCTGCTCTATGAGGCGTACAAACAGGGGTTACAGAAACCGCATTTCTAAAATTGACAGCTTCTTTTGCAAATGCATCAAGATATGGTGTTTGAACTACTTCATTACCATTGTATCCTAAAGCAGATGCGCGCCATTGGTCAGTAAGTATTATGATAACATTGGGTTTCTTTTGTTGGTCGGTTGTGTTGGTACAGCCAAAACCTAATGAAATCAGGAATGGAATTATGCAAAATGTTTTAGGCATATTGTAAGCTTATTTAAAGTTAGAAGGCAATGCAAAATACTATTTTCATTTACTTCTTAAAATTTTTACGGGCCCTAAAAGTCCTGAAGGCATCAGTGGACTATCTTTTTGGTAGTGTCT
>Ga0207419_1002999_pt1 | contig 10444 bp, 10 predicted proteins | sample ElkSloMetagenome_4_FD_184723 | JGI IMG/M metagenome (GOLD analysis project Ga0207419, IMG submission 184723) | Hot spring microbial communities from Elkhorn Slough, Monterey Bay, USA - MD2A (version 2) | ecosystem: Environmental > Aquatic > Marine > Intertidal zone > Estuary: Microbial mat ... | reverse complement strand
CCAACAACCAATAACCAACAACCAACAACCAACAACCAACAACCAACAACCAACAACCAACAACCAACAACCAACAACCAACAACCAATAACCAACAACCAACAACCAACAACCAACAACAAAAATGCTTTCAATTCCCACCACATTAGAAGAAGCGACCGCACAAGGAAAAGCATCCGCCCAAACCGCTTTAGAATCAGGATTTGGGATTGTGGCAGTTGAAATTAATGTTCCTGAAATTGCCCTGCAAGCTCAAACCATTGCTTTAGAATTTACTAAACTGTTTGAGTCTTATGGATCGGGGTTGAAAGTCTTATTTCCCGATACAGGTGCGGCAGCTTTAGCCCGTCGGGATTGGGCAGAAATTGAGTTTAAAGTTACAGATTTAGGCAGTCGGGTTTCTTCAGTTGAAACGCGAGTTGCAGAAGATGATGAAATCTTTTTAATCGTTTCTCCGTCTGCGGTAGAAGTGGCGCAAGTGGAAAAACTTTGTAATCTTGCAGGCGATCGCCCTGTGGTTTTATTATTACCGCAACTCGAAGATGTATCGGTGGTGGGGATTGGTTATGCGGCTCGACAACTGCGCGATCGCTTTATTAGTAAAATCGAAACAGCCTACTACTATAAACCGATTGACGGCGGTGCAATTATTCGGGCTTTCCCTTCTCTTTGGGAAGTTCAACTCGATACTGAAAACGGCGGCTACACACTCATTGCATCTGAACCGACGAAACCCATGGGAGACACCCTCGACATCCTGATTAATCAAGCCACCAAAGGGGATAGTAATAATGAGGTTACAGCTAAACCGAAAAAACGCGGGGTTTTGGGTAGTTTACAGCAGTTTTTAAAAGCTTTGAGTCAGTAATTATGCCCTCATCCCTTGGTGATAAGTTAAAGTCAAAAGCCAGATGTCAAGAGAGTTCCAAATCTCTGTAGAGATGAGGTTTCCTCATCCAATATCAACTTTAGGGTTAGGACGATTTGACGGTAGTAGTTGCGCTCAATAATACAAACTTGGACTGGGAAAAGAGCGCCCCTACGCCTAAACTTTGTAATGGGGACAAAACCTTAACTTGTCGCAAATAGCCCTCACCCCAAACCCCTCTCCCAAATAGGGCGAGGGGCTGATTTTTAGGTATTAGAAATTGGACGATAACTTAAGCGAAGCGACGGCGTAATAAAGGTTGAATCAAGGCCAAAATCAAGGCATCAAACCCTAATAAAACCGCCAAAACTATCGCAAAACTCATGCTTCCCCACGGGGCTTGCATTACCGGACTTGCTAAACTCCAATCGCTATTCAGGTAAAGATAACGAATCGGCTCAATGGCATAAGTTAGGGGATTAAATGTTGCAATCCACTGTAACCAATTTGCCATAAAATCGAGGGGCGCAAGGGCGGTGCTGGCGAATAAAAGGGGTAAGTTGGTGACAAAAATAACGGCGATTAATTCGATGTGTCCCGGTAAAGCAAAAGCGAGTCCCAGACTGAGCGCCGTTACGCCGAGTACGATTAAGAAGACGATGAGGGCGATCGCGCCAAAACCGGCAAAGCCCGGTAAACCTGCCCCAAAAACCGCACTCGCCGCCACAATCACAAAGGTTTGGATAAATGCCATTGTGATAATGTACAGTGTTGAAGCCGCCACAATGGAATAACGAGTGGAAAGAGGAGCGACTAACAAGCGATTTAGGAAACCAAATTCCCGGTCAAACATCACAGGTAAACCTGCATTCAACGCGCCAGAAAAAGCGGTAAAAACAATAATTCCTGGTGCGAGGAATTTGCTGTAACTAATGTCTGTTCCCAAAAAGCCTTGGGGGGCTTTGTAAAATAATGCTCCAAACAAAATCAACCACATCAACGGCTGAATGATCCCCGCAATCAGGGTAGAGGGACGGCGTTGCAGTTGAATGAATAAGCGTTTGGTCAAAGCCAGGGTTTCTTGGACAAATTCAGCCACAGGATTACTGGGTTCGTTGGCCAGCGATCGCATTTCTGGGTTGGGAGCTAAACCGTTGAGACTGCCGGGTGTAATGGATTGACTCATAAAGCAAGATCAAAAATAACAATATCTCCATTCGTAGTCTAAGCCAATGTCCCCAAAACTTGCATCCGATCGCACCTCCACCGGACTCTTGCGGAAAACGCCGTCTGCGGCTTGTGTACGATAAAGGAATGAAATGTAAGCCCTAATAATTATGAGCGAATCTATTGTAGAGCTAGTCGATCGCCTGCCTACGGACAATATTACCGTTAAAGTCCTTAATGCTTTGGGTTTTGTGATGCCCGGTCAATGGGATAATGTGGTCGGGTTTGATAATATGGTGCGTCAGGTGACGGGGGAAAGTGACGGGGATACGATTAATCTTATTCGCGATCGCGCCACGGTTTTATCTGCTGACTCTAGCCAGCCTTATCAAACCGCGATGAAGCTGTACAGCACTATCGATAAGGCTGATACAGCAATGGCTACCGCAGCCCTCGCGAATAAAGTCGGAGAAAAAATCAGCTTTCTGTCCTTCCTCAATCGCATCACCCCCAAAGCCGACACGATTCAAACCATCGATCTCGTTCTTAAAATTGCTGTTGAAATCATCGCTTATTGTAAACTCCACGGCATTCCCCAACCGAATCCCAGTACCTTCGCGGCTTCCTTGTCCCAAAACTACACCGACGCGGCGTTAATGCGGATGACAGCCTTGGTGTGTATTGATGGAGTTTTACCGTTAGGGCCTGACTTTTTTAGTAAAGTTCACGAAGTCATCGATAATGCCGATACATCCGTCTTGCAGCAAAATCCGGTATTTAATGCTGTAAGCGGTTATTTGCCCGGAGAAAGCGCCGCCGGGAAACTCAGCTTCATTCAGACCAGCTTTAACGCCGCCCAAGGCTGGATGCAAGGCTTTGTCAATCGCACCGGAGTAACCCCCAGTGGCATTTTTGACCGTTTGGGAAGTTTTATTCAGATTGCCGATGACAACTTGGATTTTGTGGCGGCATTTCTAGATCAAACCACCAATTATTATCAACACACCGGAACGCAAACCGTCGCCCGCAGCGTCATTTTAAAGGCGTATGAAGACGTAAAACAACAACAATTGTCCGCCTCTCCTGTGGCGAGTTCTCCCGCCACTGCTGCCCCTTCTGGCCATCCTCCAGAGCGCATTGGCGTAGACGGTCAGTTTAACCAAAGCGGCTTGGCGCAACGGGTGTCGGTGGCGTTGAAAAAGGACTCGGCTTTGAGTAATCTTTTTGTGGCGCAAACCGGGACGACGGTGGTTTTGAAAGGTCAAGTCGCGAGTCAGGATTTGTTGGATCGCGCGATCGCCCTGGCTCAAAGCGAACCCGGTTGTACTGAAGTTCAGTCTACTTTAGTTCTCGTTGGCTAAAGATTCGTCCTTTGTCTTTTGTTCTTACATTGACGCAAAATTGGGTGAGGTTTCCTCACCCAAACCCCCGTAGGGGCGAGGTCTCCTTGCCCAATCTCAACTTTCGGGAAATTATATCAAATCCGAAAATACAACCACACTAAAAAACAACTGAAACCCTGATTGTTTCGATATCGTAACTGTGGCCAATTAAACGGATGTGAAATTGGGCGGGGAAACCCCGCCCCTACGCAAGTCTTGACAAAATTTGAGTCAGTTTAACGGGTCCCCAATGACCAATGACAAAGGACTAATGACCAATGACAAATAACCAATGACAAATGACAAACTAATCTTGAATGTAATCGGTGTCCTGTACTAAAGCCATTTCTGCTTTGACAAACTCGCGACCAAGATACAAAGCATGGTCAAAACTGCTGAGAGGACAGGGCTTCGTTTCTTCGGTGATTTTAATGCCGATTTCTTTAGCGGTTCTGCCCGTAAACGTCGCGGTAGGCTTGCGTTCGAGCTTTTGGTTACAAGGGAAAGGTTCTCCGGTTTCGGGATCGACGGCTAACCCTTTTTCGTTGATGTTGTTGGTGTAGTGTTCGGCGCAAATCAAACCGCGATCGCGATCGATGTAGATGATGAAGTATCCCATCGGATCGAGTTCGATAAAGCGTTGGGACAATTTATCGTCTAAAGCGGTGAGGTCTTGAGTAACGACTGGCATAAACAAACGGAAAAATCTGGGTCTGGGTTAATTAATCTAACACATTCGTAATCGTTATCTGGTTTGGGACAGATAACAAAGGACTAAGGACAAATGACAAAGGACTCATTTAGCTTTGACCGTTATAGACAAATACAGTAAAGTAGTTAGTTAGCAATAATTCCATAAAACGCTATAGCTAGTGTAAAAGAAGGGCTGGAGACAGCTTTTCCTACCAGATGTAGCGTGGAAATTGCTGTCGTTAAGCGCTATTCATAAGTCTCTATGCCACAAACGATCCCTCAGTCAACGACTACGACCAATGGCCAAAACATTCACGTCATTCGACGGGATGGTAAGCCCGCGCCTTTAGATGTTACCAAAATCCGTAAGGTCGTCCATTGGGCTTGTGAAGGACTAGAAGCGAACGCGATCGCCCTCGAAGCCGCCCTAACCACCCGGCTGCGTAACGGCGTAACTACCCGCGAGATTCAAGACAACCTCATCGACTGCGCCCTACAAATGTGTTCTCCCGAAGAACCGGATTGGCGCTATGTAGCAGGACGGCTGCACGTTTGGAGTTTGTGGAAAGATACCCAAGTCTATCGCGGCTATCAGTACAGCGATTATTGTCGCACCGTCCAAGGCAAGGTCGCAGAAAATCAATATGACCGCAATATTCTGACCTACACCGAAGCGGAACTCACAGAAGCGGGGACTTGGATTAACCCTGATTGGGATTTAGATTACGATTATGCCGGGGCGGTACTTCTATCGAAACGTTACCTCCTCGATAACGAATTGCCCCAGGAAGCCCTGTTAACTTGTGCCTTGCTGTTGGCTGTTCCTGAGAACCCCCAGAAGCGCTTATATTGGGCTAGGAAATTCTATGAGGCGATCGCGTCCCGCAAGATTTCCCTGGCCACCCCGATTCTGGCGAATCTGCGCGTCCCTAGTGGTTCTCTGTCTTCTTGTTTCATTACCGCCATGGAAGACAACCTAGAGTCCATTTACGGCGAACTGACCAATACTGCCCGGATTTCTAAAAATGGTGGCGGTGTCGGGGTGAATGTCTCTCGCATTCGCGCCACAGGTAGCTGGGTAATGGGCAAAACTAACGCTTCTGGCGGTGTGATTCCCTGGATTAAATTGCTTAACGATACCGCGATCGCAGTGAATCAGGGAGGTCGCCGCGCCGGGGCTGTTACCGTAAGTCTAGATAACTGGCATCTTGATGTCCCCGAATTTCTAGAAATGCAAACCGAAAACGGTAAATTGATTGCCGCCTAGCAAGGTAACTTGTTAGTGATAATCGCCTTAATTGCTGGAAACCCCTAAAGCCTTTATGCCAAAGCGGAATCGGTAACGATAAACGTCATGGAGCGAGAGCAGAAAAAAGTTAAAGGATAAGGCAAAAGTTGTAAAACAGTTGCTTTTGAAAATGGGAAATCAGCAGGTAAATTACCAATTTTTAAGGGTAAGAACTTCAAAGACTAAAGTATTCTCAAGCGGGAAGAAAACAGGCGATTTCCGTTGATATAACGGAAAAAGATATAGTCTGATCTTGCGTGAAAATGCAAGCAGTTTGCTGGGCAAACGGGCTTAGAGTTGCGAACTAAGTTGAACATGGCGGGTTGGATCAACGTCGCAAAGCTTACGATATTTTCCCCCAATTAGTGGTCACTGACGAGTTTATGCGTCGTGTCCGAGATCAACAAGACTGGACATTTCTAGACCCCTACGAAGTACGAGAGAAATTTGGTATAGAACTCGCCCAACTTTGGGGAAATAAATTTGAGGAGGCTTATCGTTATCTTGAAGCGAATCTTGACAGCGAACCGAATCCAAACTTGGATATCAAAAACCCAAAACTAACCCTATATAAAAAGGTGTCAGCCAGGGAATTGTTTAAAAACATCATGCGTTCCCAAGTTGAAACCGGGATGCCTTATATTGCCTTTAAAGATACGATTAACCGGGCAAATCCCAATCAACATGAAGGCTATATTCCTGGAGTTAATCTCTGTTGTGAAAGCTGGAGTAATGTCACTCCGGGGCAATTTGCCCACACCTGCAACCTCGACTCTTTAAACTTAGCTAATATCGAGTCTGAGGAATTACCAGAAATCTGCCAACTAGCCGTTCGGATTCTTGACAATACTATCGAGATTACCACCCCACCCTTCGATCAAAGTGCTGCCCATAATAATCGTTATCGTACCATTGGCGTAGGCGCGATGGGGTTAGCAGATTGGTTAGCCAAACGGCGTTTATCTTATAGTCATCTCGACGAAATTGATAGGTTGTTTGAAGATGTGGGCTACTACTGTACTCATGCGTCGATGGAATTGGCTAAAGAAAGAGGGGCTTACCCGGCGTTTGCGGGTAGCGAGTGGAGTAAAGGCCATCTGATTGGCGCAAAACCTGTAGAATGGTTTACTGAAAATACGACTCAGGGCGATCGCTGGCTTCAGTTATCCCAACTTATTCAACAGTACGGCATTCGGAATAGTCATATTACCGCGATCGCGCCCAATACCTCATCTTCCCTCGTTCAAGGCTGTACCGCCTCTGTATTGCCCGTCTACAGTCGTTTCTTCTACGATAAATGGGCTAAAGGAACCGTACCCATTGCACCCCCCTTTATTGGCGATCGCTTCTGGTATTATGCTGAAAATAAATCCCTTTCTCAAGACACCGTAATCAAAGCCGTTGCGACCATTCAAAAATGGATTGATACCGGGATTTCGATGGAATTGATTTTCAATCTCAACGCAGGTGTTTACTTTCCTGAAGAACCCGAACGCAGCCTCAAAGCCAAAGATATTTTTGACACATTAATCTTGGCTTGGGAATCCGGTTGTAAAGCCATTTACTACATCAGAACCGTCCAAAAAGATGCCTACAAAGATGTCACCGAAGGCTGTGTTTCTTGTGCGAATTAAATCACTTTAATTCTGCAATAAAAAGTTGCTATAGAGTGAGAATAACTCACTCTATTCTTTTAATTATTAAATTACCAAATTTTCCTAAAAATATATACATTGCGTAGGGTGGGTTAGGCGGCTAGAATCTAGGCTGAGTTAATTAGTTTAAAATTTCTAATTAGAGAAATTGAATCCGCATTGATAGCCTTATTTATGAATAAATTATTCTTATTTGAAAATTCAAACTCTCTAACTAAATTTGTTATAATACGAGCCATAGTCTTCATTTTTTATTCATAAAAATTGCCAAGCATGACTCCTTTTTCACCAACAATTGACCAAACTGGCGCAATGCCCGTCAGTCCGATTTTTAATCCAAAAGGTAACGATGATATTGCTCATCGAACCATGTGGTTTGGGGAAACCACCAACCTGATGCAACTCAACGATGTCCGCTATTCCTGGGCGGTTGGGCTGTATATGCAAATGCGCGAACAGTTCTGGATTCCACAAAAATTAGACATAACCCAAGATGTCGTTGATTACTGGAACTTAACCCCAGAAGAACGTTGCGCTTATGAAGGCATATTGAGTTATTTAACCTTCTTAGATTCCGTCCAAACTTGCAATATTCCTCACATCAAAAGCAGCATTACCGCCCCAGAAATTAGCTTATGTATGGCTGAACAAATTTCTCAAGAAGCCATGCACAACCACAGCTATCAATACTTAATTGAAAGTATTATTCCCCCAGAACGTCGTCAAGAAGTTTACGATTTTTGGCGCACCGATAAAGTGCTGCTCGGACGTTGTGAGTTTGTAGCGGGATTGTATCAAAAGTATGTTAATAATCCCACCCAAGAAAACTATTTCATTGCTCTCATGGCTGATTATTTGCTAGAGGGAATGTATTTTTACAACGGGTAGATTTGCCCCCTAGCATCGTAAGATGTTAGTGTAAATCCGTCAAATTGCTGGAAACCCCTAAAGCCTTTATGCCAAAGCGAAATCAGAAATGATAAACGTCACGGAGCGAGAGCAGAAAAAAGTTAAAGGATAGATTAGAAGCCGTAAGGCAGTTAATCCAAAAATGGGCAATCAGCAGCCAAGTTTCGCGCACAGAAAAAGGTTCAACGAACAGACGGCGGATATCTTTGCTTCTTTGTTTTTGTCTAATCTTAATACATAGTATTAGCCCACTTCCTAAAAACAGTTACACAATTCGCCTTGTAGATTCCCGAAAAGAAAAACGAAGTCAAAGATAAAGGTATGTTCTAGCCCCTGTTGAAAAATAGGGTAGTAGCGTCATCTTCTTCTATAATTTAGCCTCCCGAATGTTAATGCCAGGGAGTGCGGATGTGTTCAAAATGATCAATCGTGATGAGCTATCGCACGTTCGTTTGTATCAGCGAGTGGTGGTAGAAGCCATGCAGGTTTTCCCCCATTCTGTGGATATGATTTACGAAATGTTTGATACAGCAGTGAAGCATGAATGTCAATGGACAAATCATATTGTCGGTAATAATATTTTGGGAATTACCGAACAAAGTACAGAACAATATACCAAGTATCTCGCGAATATTCGCTTGCGGGCAATTGGCTTAGAACCGTTGTACAAAGACGAGAAATACAAAAAGAGTCCTTATACTCATTTAGAGCGTTTTTCGGATACGAAAAAGGACGGGAATACAAAGTCTAATTTCTTTGAAGCGACGGTAACAAGCTATGTGATGTCGTCAGGAATTAGCGGTTGGGATGAGATTTAAATAAACAAAGCCCCGGTTTTTCCAAAAAGCCGGGGTTTTAGCTTAATTTAACCATCCTGCCAGCGAAATTGATAAGGACGAGATTCTGCCCCCCAAACTTGTTCTCCTTGGGCATTGAAACCGCGATCCCAGGTGTTCATGCCTGCGCCGTACAGTACAATTGTATTGGTAACTTGGGTTGCGCCGCGAAAGTCTGCCGGACAACCGCCGGGTTGGGTGTGGCCGATGTAGAGATTGTGCCAGGGAACGAGATAAACGCTACAATTGGCATCGGTAATGCGATCGCGCTCTATAATTCTTTCTTCTCTGGGTTGTTCGCACAAACTAATCCAGGTTTCAGGGTTTTCCGGTTCGTAGGTGCGAGATTCCACCATTTCGCCGTCGTTGCTGAGACTAAGACGCAGAAAGCGCTGGCGATAGGGTTGGTTGAGGTTGCGGGTAAGGGCTTGTTCTTGGTACAAAAAGCGCTCGTTTGCCCCTTCTACGGTGACTTCACAGGTGGTCATGCGGACGCTAGGAACTTCTGAGATTTGTTGGGCTTGGGCTGAGGTATCCATGATACCCATGAGATGTTGGGCTACTGTGTCTACATTCGCTTGGGGAAGGGCATAGACGGGGGAACTTAGGGCAGTAAAAGACGCGATCGCGACGACTCCACCAGTTAAAATTTTCATATAAACTCGTAATCGTTAAACATCGAAGCTTGACCGCAGTAGCGAGACTCCCCATCCACCACATTCCACAGCAAGCCCCGTTTAATTTTAAAACGTTTCCCGGTACTGGAAATCCGCACACCAGAATACTCTCCAAAGCCTTGGGCCGCAGTTTCTTGTAGCAAACGCTGACGGTCTTCCCTGAGTGTAGGTTCAGCCGTTTTGCGGGAGGGCATTTGCGTAAACTCAGACCAATTTAATTCCCACAAAGCTAAGGCTTGCTGATTACCGTAGTTAAATATGGGGTCGTTTTCTGTGTTGTGGGAAACTAAGACGAAAGGGGCTAAAAATAGCTGTTGGGCTTGTTCTGTGGGGGTTCCGGTTACTTTTAACAGTTCTCGCCCTGTCCAATGTTGAAAGCTATTTAGTAGCAGTTGGCTGTGGGCAATAATGGTGGGGTTTTGCCAGGGTTCAATCATCCGCGCTGTTGTGAATTAAAGGAGTTTTTATATTAAAATAATTAGGGTCTATAGTTGATGCGATCGCGCTCTTGTCGAACGGCATTTTTAATTAATATTATAGCCCGAAACTAGCGCTAGGTCTACTGTTTTCGATAATTATTTTTACAATAAATCGTTATCACTTACGGAATACAATCATAATTTATTGGTATAGTATTTTTATCTCAAAGGTAAACAGAATTATGTCTTCTAAAACAATCAATCTCAATGATTCTCTACTGCATTATATTCAATCCGTTTCTGTCCAAGAATCTGAAGTTTTAAAACAGCTACGCGCTGAAACGGCAAAGCAACCCATGGCTGTGATGCAAATTGCCCCAGAACAAGGGCAGTTTATGTCATTATTGGTACAGCTTTTAAACGCGAAAAAAACGTTAGAAATTGGCGTATTTACAGGTTATAGTGCCTTGATTGTTGCTTTAGCATTACCCCCAGATGGTCGGGTTATTGCTTGTGATATTAATAAAGAATATACCGCGATCGCGCAACA